>Ga0307517_10006221_pt1 | contig 17756 bp, 5 predicted proteins | sample 23_EM_MG_FD_194515 | JGI IMG/M metagenome (GOLD analysis project Ga0307517, IMG submission 194515) | Populus trichocarpa ectomycorrhiza microbial communities from riparian zone in the Pacific Northwest, United States - 23_EM | ecosystem: Host-associated > Plants > Roots > Unclassified | place...
AACAACTTCAACCCTACTTTAAACTTTAAAGTAGCTTTCTGCATATGCATAAACGAAATCATCTTGTTGGATATTGTTAATGCAATTCTTAAATTCTCTCTGGTTTTTTTATTTTACTATGAATTTGAGAAGCAAAAGACATTTTAACAGAACTTGATTACTCGCTAATTGAACAAGATACGATTAGAGTTCTGGTTTTTCAATCGCTTGATTCGAAACAACTAAAACCAAGAAGAATGTCTCCCTCACATATATTATTGTCTTCTTCTCTGTCGAATGAAGGAGGGAACCATGTAAGAACCTAACCAATCTTTACAGAAAAGATTCGAAGCTTTGTTTTTTCATGGGCTCGCATGCTCTTATAAAGGGATCTTGGTCTGTCATAAAAGGTAACTTTGAGCAACTTTGTGACTGTGCTGTTATAAGCTTTATAAAATCGATGGCAGATTATAATTACATTCCTGCATCACACACTACATGGTATCCAGTTCTCGCAGCCTTTTGCTATCAAAAAATTGAGCTACAGTCAGCTTTCAATCCTTGCGTCATCCATCCATCTTATCATCAAGTCAAGTCACCCTCTCCTATCATGGAACGAGCTCGGTGTAGTTTGCATAGAAAGTAACAAGGTCGTGACTTTGCTGCATGACATATCATTTTCAAGATCGATCTCAACACCCCGGTGGCTTGTTCCGGGGGGGAAACCAGAGGTAATTTAAGGCAACGTGAAAAACTGATTAGTCATTCTCAGGCCGTGAAAAATCGATACACTAATTGTCATGAAAATTCAGAGAAATAAACTAATTAATTTGACGAGGCATCGTGGAGAATAGATGAGGAAAAGAACAATTCCAGTTCTACGCTGTAGATTGAAGAAGAACGTTCTATTTAATCCTCAATTTACAAGTCTCAGGGGGCCGAATTGATGGTTATATGAGATGATGGATTTCCTTCTTGGCCACCGGAATTTCAATATTTCATCATATCATGGGTAGTAAAATTAGGATTTTTTTTTTTTGAAAAATAGCATAGTTTGCTAAAAGTTTTGGGAAATAACATAAATTAAAAAAACATTTGGAAAATAGCACAGTGTAAACATATTCACATTTTAAAATATTATTTTTGTATATAATCGCTATTTTAAATAGTAATTGTTTAATTAATCAAAATATACAGGGGCATGGCTAGAGTGAAATAGGGAGGAGCTAGGGGCACAGAGGAAAAAAAAAGGGTAAAAAATAGAAATAAAGGAAAAGGGACCTGGCCACGAATCAACATAAACTATATGTAGTGTCTTATTGAACAAACCCTTAAATATAAGGATAAAATTGTGTGTTTTAGGAGGGCCTTGATTAAAAGTATTCTTAAATAGAAGGATGAAAATGCACAATATAAAAGGCAGGGGGGGGAGCTGACCCTTTAGAATAAGTGTAACTCAGCCCTTCGAAACATATATAGTTTTGACTAGACCAAATACATGAAAATTAGCCCGAAAACTCTACCTGACAGCAAACAAAAAAAAACAAGTCTTCGCTGATCAGTCGTCTTTATTTCCATGTAGTCTCTGTTATAACTTATTTGGCATCATTATTCATTCTCACAAATTAAGACCTCTAATTAGGTGAGACAACCTTAAGTTTTTAGAGGGTCTATTCAAAGATATCCCCTTTAATGACTGTTTCTTGACTCCTGCAGAAGGATGCTGGAGGAGAATGACAATGGTTGGAGGTAGGATCTTGGCTAAGGGAGGTGCGAAACATTTTGGCATCTCATATCTAAATTTAAAAAATGTTAAAAACTTTCTTGCTACTGCTTTTTTTCCCTCCTTGTAGAACACAAAACAACTCTCTAAGCAGATTAAAGACAGAGAATGATTACAAAAACAGGATGGAACGTGTTTGTTTTATGAGTACATGACAAATTTGACTAGCCAACCACGTTATGAGTTTTCTACTCTCTCTGTCCACGGCCTATCGAGCAAGCTGATTAAGATGGCAAGGCCCTTGATCAAAGGGTGGAGTGGAGATGAATATGGGAACTTCGGAGTAAGCAATTTCTTATGCGGCCAAAATCAAGGGGTGCGAGTATGGTTTTGTGGGTGGTGAAGGGGCGGAGGAGCTGATGTGGCATTGAGGTGTGGCAATGGTGGTGGCAGTGTCGGAGGTGGGCATTGGTAACACTTTGTGAAGAGGCCAAAAGTATCAATTTGGTGTATGAAATTTGTCATGCTAGCCCATCCACCGAATCCGAACCCAACAATCAGCACCCACACCACCACAAATGTATTGATCATGTACGCTCCTACCCATCTTCCCGTGTACTTTGATGGCTGCTCCACTGCATTCTGCAATCACAACGATTAATCACAAAAACAGAAAGTCACACAGTGTCCAAATTGAAATTTCGAGTCCAGTGTGAACGTATTGAGACTTCCTGTTCTTGTGGGACTTCTATTTATATGTTACTGCTTGTAGTTGTACAGAAGAAAAAGGTGCATCAAGAGAGACAATTTAATAGAGTAGAAACAACAAGATATGAAGAATCTCAGGTACGAATAGATACTCTGAGACGCCTGCGTTTTTGCAAGCCGATTCCCAAAACAATCGTTAACCATATTTTGCTTCTCCCTTTCCAATTATTAAATTTAAATCTAGTAAATGATAAAATATACTTTTCATCCTTTTAAATTCATCAATAATTCAACATATAATTATATATGACTTCGCAATATGATCGTAATCATATCATTATCCGTTTAGGAGAAAGATCCGGGTCTGGTCTGCTAGGAAGTGACCACACGCTACCACTCTGCATTTCTTGATGTTTACTCATCGCCATCATCCCTAGTTAATAAAAAGATTTGGACAGGCTTAAATATTGAATTTTAATTCTTTCACTAGCTACTACTGTTCAGTCAAGCTTCGACATCATTTGGAGTCTGACAAAAGCAGGCATTTCAGCCTGCTAGCATCCTCTGGCTAATTTGCTGGCTTCTCCATGTTTAGGTTTAGTTCTAAGAGATGAGTGGACAGCAAAGTAAAGCAGTACCATTAGGAGTGAAGAAGGTGGAGTACCTCTCTTGCAGCAGATGATTTGAAGGTGAACATGTGGGCTAGGGCAGGGATGATATAGACCGTGAAGCTAACAAGGAGTGATCCAACAGAGGAATTGATAGGTCCAAAGAATGGGAAGATGATAGCTAAAAACCAAATGGGAATAACCACAGGCAATCTAGCGGCAGCCCTTTTGCACAAGCTCTTGCATTCATGCATCCCTATCGCTTTCTCCCACACAAAGTACAACGGTGTGCATGCAAACCCAAATGTAATAAACTGCAAACACATGAAAGAAACACTACTTCGTTATTTATGTATGTGTGTGTGTGTGTGTGTACACTTAAGTATAAATATACGTATACATAAATGCATGTGTACAGGTGCGTGCCTGGTGGATGAGCATTAAAATGACAGCCATGTCTCTGGAGGAAGATCTTGGGAGGAGAGCAAAGGCATTGGAGTGATTGAGAAGCATGTCACCAAATGCCCAGTATACTGCTGCTCCTGAGGGAAGTGTCAAAGTCAGAACATACAGAGTAGCCAGTAAGTATATGGCCTTGAATTTCTGAGGCTTCCACATAGCGTGCATGATTTCCCTGTCACACCAAAATTCATTTCTTTAGTTAATTTAATTGTTTTGTAATACTTTAGTTAAATTAATAAAATTTCTATTATTTTTTCCTTCTGGTACATCTCTGAGCCAGATCCAAATTTCTTTTGAGTCTGAGTAAATTTGAATTGGGACTAATTGAGTGGTAATTTTTTCTGTACTTCACCTCATCCCATTTTGTTCCTAGCTTATTAGCTATTGAAAAGCCCATTTACAAAATCTAGCAATGATCTTAGTTCCCAACAGTAATCAGCTTTTAGGACAAATTCCAGGACAACTAAAACATTTGAAATCAAAAGATCAGGAATTTAATGAAGTTCTTGCATTAATTGAGCAGTAAAGGAGTCACTGGACAGTTGTCTTTTTCCTTCTCAGCCAGAAATCTAGCACAGGAATCCCTGCTAAAACTGGACCCCTCCTGGCATCTTCTAGTGATAAAAGCAAAAGAAACAAGTAGAAAAGATGATTGGCTTCGGTAGATGTAAAGTTTTTTTTTTTTTACTGTAACATATTAAAATAATATTTTTTTTATTTTTAGTTTACTGTAACATAAATAAGTAAAGTTATTAAACCTGCTATAATAGGTTCAGGGAAACAGAGAGCCTCCACGTCTAAGAAGGGCAATTTGAGCATTAAAAAATTAGCCATAAAAGCTCATACTCAGAGGTTGGCCATTAGATGATCACTCGAACAGATAATGTCCTGGCAATCGAAGGATCAGTCATTTTCACAGTGACGTTAAGCCCTTCATTTTATCCTCTTAAATTTTATCCCTTTTTCCCGTTTACTTTTATGACCAAGTTCAAAAGAAAAGACATTAATTAACACAATTCATAGAAATTCAGAAACATTAATTCTGTAAATAACGTAGAAGACACGAACTATAAATCTCGGTTTGTCTTACACAGTAACGGCATGTCCCCCAAATGTGTAGAGAATGTTTGTGGCCCCAGTGAAATATAGCACCATTTTTGTTGGACCCGAATGCTTAACACCCTCCACCTACACATGATGATTCCATTCATTACCATCATCAACACATTATAATATCAATTAAGAGCTTAATATAACAAAACATTATTCTAATTCTTGACAAGAAAGGATTTGGTTTAACAGAGTTCAAAGACAAATAGCATGTGAAGGGCACGTTGTCCTAATGTGATGGGAAACGTGTCATATATGGCTCTATTGCATGCAATCTTAGCTCGGTGCTTAAAATAATAAAATGGTGGGAGAAAATAGCTACCTGGCCATGAAGGAGGGAAGCAATGGTGAGGTACCAAGCGGTGTAAGTAGTCATAATAAGACCAAGAAATGACCAGATTCTGTAATTGTGAAATGAAGGGATGAACACTGTGGTAGCGCAACAAGCCCCAAAGATGTAAGTCCAGGTCCTCTTGTCTAGATTATCATTTATGTAATATATGTTGCTGCAACAAAATTAAAGAAACCCAATGGTCAGGCTGGTGATTCTTTGCCGTGGAGAGTTCCATATTTAACTATTGAAATGATGATAAAGATGATTAAAGAAGGGGTAGGTTTTTGTAGCCCGAACCTTGCACAGGCTATGAGTTGAATGACAGATCCAAACAGAAGAAAAGTGCAGTTAAATGCCAAACCCACGTTCCTCCAATATTTTCCAAGGAGTCCATCAAGAACTTCAAACCACTGCTTGGTTGATGATAATAAAATTAATACACAGAAAAACATGGTAACCCATGTTAAGACATGGATTTGATCAACAAGTTGAAAGAGTTTAAGAAAACTTTGTCTTGTATTCTCTGTATGTGTAGAGAGTGAAAATTAATTTACTAACCTGGATGACATGGTTCCTGAAATCAACCTTCTCTCTTTCTTTTCTTGTTCTGTATTCTACATAGAGTATGCTGATTAGATAAGCTGTCCAACTGCCCAGCAATCCATAGAAGAGCTGAAAGCAGATGCCTGATACCATCCCTAGTTGAGAAAACGAGTATGGTAATGTAAGCAATACTTGAGCCACCTGGGAAAAAGAATTAAGAACAAGCAAGCAAGCAAACTGATTAACAAAAAACTTACTATGCTAAAATAAAATTAATGAAAGATTGTAAGTAGGAAATGCATATAAAACCTGGTTTGAAGCACAGCTAAACCAGGCATCATAAACAGAACCACCATGCCATAAGAACTTAGAAAATCGTGTTTTCATGTCGTTAGGCTTCCCTTCAGTCTCCATCTCCACATAGTTACCTACTATCGCTGTCTCCACAACCTTATCAGCAGCCATTGCTCTCTCTATCTCTCTCTCTCACACACTTGTTATTAGTTCAAGTGGTGACTATGTAGATATAGCAGTAGTAACTGCGATAGATAGTGTGTCAATAGTAGTAAAGAAGGTTTCTGAGATTAGAAATGGAAGTGAAGAGAAGCATGTCTTAGTAGTGGCATATATAGATAAGACAGGAGAGGTATTCTTGAAGGTTGGGAAAGGCTGAGTTGAAAGGTATTTTAGATAATCGGGGTTTTGGGAAGAGATCGTCCTATCAACTTTTTGGAGCTTAAAGTTAATGTTTTTTTTAAGAGATATTATGTTTTTAAGCTCCCTTTTCTGAGTATGGTTTTGCTAGTGATTTTTATTAGGTTGTTCAAGTTGGTTCGTGGATATATCAAATTCAGATCTCATCATGTAGAATTAGATTTGTGTGTTTATTGTTTTTGTGAAACAGAGTATATTTTAGAAATATATTTTTATTTTAAAATATATTACAATGATTTTTTATGAATAAATAATTTTTTATATTAACATGTTAAAATCATAAAAAACAATAATTTAATTATTTTTATAAATAAAATACTTTAAAAAACAAAATTACTACAATATTCATGATAAAGTTGCAAGTACTTTCGGTTGAGTAATTAAAAACAAGTTGAGTCAAAAATAAGTGTTTAATAACCTTTTCAAAAATAAAGTTTTGAAAACTTATTACACTTAAAATATTGGTTTTGATAAAGCTAAAATTTGATTTTTTTTAATTCATGTTTTTGAAAACATATTTTCAAACGGAGCCTAAGAATTCATAATATTAAACCCAACTTAAATTAATAAATTAACTTGAATTAAATTTTAAATTAAATCAGGTGATAGTTAACTTAAGATGTCACGACCCGAATCCTAAGTTTATAACCAGCAATGCAGGAGCGGTGTTATAAAAACACCTCATATCTACGCTCAATCCCAAAACATTCATATAATAAAATAAATTATATAAAGATTTCGCAGCATTTCAATATCTTTCATAATATTATATTCTTCAAAACTAATAAAATTGAATAACACTTAAAAAATTCTCATCATTAAATAAAGCAAAACAAATAATCCATAATACTTAGAGACAAAAGCATAACTATAAAGTCAAAATCATACACTTGATTGATCCCTAACATAACCTAAACTGATCGAATCTAATAAACTCGATAAAATGTTATTGTTGGGTCAACTGATTGACTACTATCACAAGCCAACCGATCAGCCAAATTGGACCAACCGGTCGAGCGGTAGCATTAAACCAACCCGTAGATCAGTTTGGACCAATCGATCAATTGGGATTTCTAGAATCCTGAATTGCTCTTCAAAATTATAGACCCCAAAAATTAAGTTGTTCCTCTAAAACTCATAATTTCAATCTGTAATCAGTTTGTTTTAAGCCAAAATTAACACCTTAAACACTAATAAAAACATTTAAATCATTCATATATCAAATCAATATATTAAACATCATAAAAACCCTAAAACACTTCTTTAATCCACCAATATCAAGTCCCTAATCGAAACAACAGAAACGGAAGTTATGATACTTGCCTTTTCAACCCTTCTTAATATCAAAAAACTTAAGTTTAAAACTGAATCTCTTCGTGAATATGAGAGGGAAGTCACCACAAGGAAGGAATAGAGGAGAAGCGATAAATATCAATTTCCTGGCAAAAATCCTTTTTAAATACATAGGTTATGTTGGTTTTTTAAGTTTTGAGCTAAATACAGGCTTGGGTTTGATAAGCCAAAAAATAGGTCTTACATAAGATAGGTAGATAATTTGACCGATTCAACATGTTAATCCATAATCTAATTAAAACTTAATTTAACTTAAAAAAAATGATATCATTTAACATCTTAAAAAAAATATAGAAACAACATTGTTTTAAATTTAAATTAACTTAAATCAATAAACCTACTTCCTTCAATAGTTGAATTATAAATCAGGCTAGGATTAAGACTTTGATGAGAATGTAATTTTTCATAGTTTTTATTGCCTAACATTGATAATAATTGATTTTTAAATGTATTTGGACTCTGGAAAAATATTAAATTAATACTTTTTTCAAGTGATTTTAAATAGTTGTTATATATTGATTATCAAATAGTTAACAATAGATTTTTTGCTCATATTGTGCCACGATTCGAGTCAATTTTTTTTTTAATCTAAAAAAAATATTCAAATAATGATAACCTTAGCAAACCTAGGTTAACTTGACTGATTTGCAACCTAGGATAATCCTAGAGAGAGGAAAGGGGGGAAATAGGAAGCTCAAGGCCCAACAAAATTAATTTTAAAGGATAAAATTATAAAAAGAAATTTCAAAAAATAAACTTGAAAGAAGAAATCTTGAGTTAACTCGGGTTCACTCTACCAATCAACAACCCATAACATGAGATTGATATAAGAAAATTATTTTTTTAAAATGACCAAGAAAAAAAATCAGAGCTATATACATAAAAAAACATATTGAAAAAAACTTGATTCACACTTAGTTAACCTAACAAACCTGCAATCCAAGATAACCCTATTAAAGGAAAATCAAAAAAATAAGAAATCTCAAGACCTAATAGCCCAACATCAAAGGATAAAATTAAAAAAAAAAACATTGAAAAAAAATCCAAAGCAACTGTGTTAACTTAACTAACCCGCGACCCGAGATAACCTCAGAGGAAGAAAAGAGAAAAAAAAAAAAATCTCAAGGTTTAATAGCCTAATGTCAAATGATTGAATATATATATAAAGACAGAATTTAAATTTGACTAATCTTTGAAACCAATAACTTTGGTCATGAGACCGAAATGACCCTATAAAAGACAAAAAAAAAATTGAACAAGATTTTTAGCCATGAAAAAAAACAAGAAGTAATCAAAACAATGAGGATCTATTCTAATATAAAAACTAATAAAATAAAAGAAAATAATAAAAAAAAGGATAAAAAAAAGGCAATGAAAAGAATGAAGATCAAAATTAGACAAAAAAACAAATGAAATAAAATGTTAAGGAACTAATTAAAAGAAAATAATAAAAGAAAAGAAAAGGATAAAAAAAAAAGCAATGAAGAATGAGGACTGAAATTAGATAAAAAAAAATTGAAATAAAATGTCAAGGGACTAATTAAAAGAAGAAAGACAAGTTAAGAAAAGGGTAAAAATACAATAAAGAGAATGAGTATGATATTTGATATAAAAACAAAATAAAATTATATGGAAATGAATGAAATTTTAAAGAAATCTAAAAAGAATCCAAAACAATAAAAAAAGGATCATAATTGAATGACAAAATAAATGGGAGGATAACTCTAATTTTTGGTTGATTTGACATGAATTTCAAGGGGTTGAGAGAGAAAATAAGGGGAGAAAAAAAAATCAATCGTCGCTAAACTGTCATGATTTGAGCAACACGTGCCGCCCAATAAATTTCATCTCCAATAGACACTTTGAACGACACAGTGATTAGAAAATTTTGATCGCAGTATACATTGCTTGAAGGGCATGAATGACCTCCACTCGAGTCACGTGTTTTTTAACTGTGAGGAGTTTTTTATTATTTTTATTTTATTTTTAATCCAAATATAGTATAATTCAATAATTAATATAATCAAGGTACATCAGTACAGGGGGGATAATTCAATAATTAATATTGAAATTAAAAAACCTCCCGAAATTTTTTTTTGTTTTCTAGCTCTTAATTGAAAATTAATGGTGTAAAGTAATCGCTTTTCTCCAAAGCTTAATTATTTAGAGAGCGTGGGTGGCTTCTCCGCACGAGTGGGTCTCCACGCTTCCCAAGTTGATGATTACTGCAGTAATTTTGTATATGTCTAACTTGCCCTTGTTTAATCTTTATAACTCCACACTTTGCGTTTCATTATTTAATTGATTAATTTCAATATCCATGTACAAGGAAGGGGACAAATAATTTCTAGTTCTTGATGGCATGATAATTACTCGATCACGAAAGGTCTTTCTGGTAAGAGTAGTGAGGTAAAAAGCAAGCAAGTGTGATTTAAACAAAAATATTTGTATAAGAACAAGGCACATAGGGGGGTGAAAGAAGATAAAAAAATAATAATTATTATAAAAATAAAAATAATAATAATAATAAGCAAGGGAATGTGTGAAGAGAAATTATAACAAAGGAGACCGCATGATTGCAGCGAAACGGGCGTTGTCGCTTGACAAGAAGAAGAAAGCTGCTTTTATCACATGGCCTAAGCTTTGTGAACTCGAGAATCCTACCCTCCCCATCTTTCCAAGCCCAAAACCCAAAATTCCTTCTTCATTTGCATGTTGTTACTAAAATAATCAAGAACACTAGCACAGATATATAGACCACATAAGAAACCAGTGGAGACTTCGCTAGATCATGCGTCCTAGGAAACTTGCTTCTTTTAGTATTTTATTGTTTTAATTCTTTGGATATTTGCCAATGTGCTTGACTGTTTGCGTTCTTCTTTACATTTCTCCTGTTTTCTCATCATTTGGATTCTCTTCACTTCTTCCTATATAGTTGAGGACAGCAAGATGTGCTCCTCGAACTATTTTTGCTACAGCATAACCACATTTTGTATGACCATGGATTAATGGTTGGGAAAAAAGAAGGAAAAGAAAAGGAAGAAAAACAAGAGTGTGCTGAACCACAGTACTGCTTTTTTAAAAGAGAGACAGGAGGTGATATCAGAAAAATCCGAAGAGAGAAATTTTATGAGACCTACCACAGAAATTATGCTCAAGATCCCTACTGTACATTTTCCACTTTTCCTTGAGACTGCTCGGTGTATTTTCTTCAACAGCCCCTTCTTTTGGAATTTGAAGGACTCGCCTCGAGAGATTATTGATTACCTATCATCTCATGATTATACATCACAATGATTTTGTCTTTTTATAAATTATTTAGAAAAGAAATATCCATCTACCTGTTGCTGAAATTATTAAGAAAAGGCATGACATCTCCAGGTGTAAAAAAAAAAAAAAAACCTTTATTGTGTTGATGTTGTGGAACATATTCATGGGGTTTGTTGGGGCTCCATGTTTATACACTCCTTAGTGTAAGTCATGCTTGCAACTTGCAAGCCACTGGGACCAGAAACATTCTCTGTGAGAATTGTGTCTCCTTTGACCAATTGTAGTTAGTGCAAAGCACCGCATATTGTTGCCTGCTTGTTTGCATCTGTCCTCCATCAGAACATACAAGCATTTCGACTGTGTAGAGGCTAGCTATAATCTCTGATATGTCTATCAATCTGTCTTGGTTCACATGAATTTGGATGCTCATTGTCTGTGGGAGCTACAGTGGAGGTTTTTAGCCATTTGTTGGCATCATTTCTCAAGGTTAATATTTACGAGCTAGTTAATATTTACATCTCACTGTCTACCAGAAGTAATTTTGTTTAATCCCATGATGCCATCAAAATATAATGTTACTTTATGACCATTCCCAGCAGTTGAGGCAGGTGAATTCAGTATTGCTCGTATGTTAAATAATCTTCATCTCATGAGCTGCTTCAGGGCTCTCTCAAACAGCTAGATTGTGCAGCTGAGACAGAGAAAGATGGAGGGTCCTAATCTCTTATGATTGAAATTAACATCGATGATATGGACATGACTGGCTAAAACTGTGTCTTTGAACTGTATTTTGGAGTCCTTAAAACGGGGAACCATATATTAGACAAGAAATACATGTCGGATTTTCTGTGATAATTTTGGTTAAGAGACAATAATTCTTTTCCAAAATTGTGCCTCAAGCTCAAGCCATACTTACAATGGACACAAAGACAAAACCTAACTAATGATATAAGATTAGCATGTTGTGGGATCTAGCACGCCATGCCTGCAGAAAGAAATGAATCACAATTGTGATAGGTCATGCTAAAGTTATAGCTTATGATGAACAATAATCATCCCTTGCTATGATTTTAATTGCAAGAACCAACAAGTAAGAACACAAAACATGTTGGCTATGACGGATTTGTTTCTCCTTGAAGGAAAATTAATCATCATAATCATGAATTAACTTGCAACATTAATCCTCTCTCAATGATGTGAATGCCACCTGAGACAAGATATTGGCTAGGTTTTATGAGTAACTCCCTAGATTAGCATTTTATGTCCTTTCTCAGAGTTCTTTTTTTTTTCCGGCCAGATCCGGAGAGATTTTCATTGAAGAATTTGCACATAGTTTCTCTTCAGCAATCATTAAGGTCCCCAACCGTATCAAACTTTAGGCATTTGTTCAACTCCTTTTACGATGAACAATTTTTATGAGTCTTGTCTATCTCTTATCAGAGCAGCACGCCCATGTTTGCCTTTCTGCACTCAAAAGAGGGATGAAATTAGAAACTACAAGCTTCATTTCATACTATCGTTGTTTTTTAAAAATATTTTATGTTTAAAAATACTTTAAAATTTATTTATTTATAATATTTGTATATTAAAACAATTTAAAAATATAAAAAAATAATTTTTTTTAAAACACTTTTAAATAACAAAAACAAACGGGTTCTGCATGTACTGACTTAGAATGCAATAATAGTGGGTGAGTCTTTAAGGGAATGTTTGAGAGTGTGATAACAGTTATTTTTCAAAGTATTTTTTACTTAAAAATACATCAAAATAATATATATTTTAAAAAAAAATTATTTTTGATATTAACATATCAAAATGATCTGAAAATACCAAAACAATATTAATTTAAAGTAAAGAAAAAATAAAAAAAAATTAAATTCTTTAAAAAACACTTTTAAAATACAAAAACAAATATTCCCTTCAAAATCTTATATGCTGCCCTCATTGATTTTCAATTGCAGTCAACTCCATCACTTATCATCAGCTGCCCATATTGATTTTGAATCCTTTTATCAACAAACACCATCATGCAAACTTCCCTTTATGGTCACCGTATTGGAAGCAATTTTTGGAATCAAAGAATCCTCCATTGAAAGAGCATAAGCTGCATTTTTTTAATGCAGACTATATATTTGCCATTTTTTTCCTGTACCTTTTCAAATGTAATTGCCGAAACATTAATAAAATTATTTTTTCCCTTTAATCATTATAATGTTTTTCTTTTCATATTTTTTTTTTCATTTAATCATCTAGGTTTTCTTAAGTTATCCATGTCGATTTCTCGAACTAGTATGTTCATAATAAATCTCTTCATTACAAGTTTCACCTAGATTTAAATCTAAAAATTTATATGTTTAGCAAACTTATTCAAATTTTGTTTAGAGCATGTTTGATATTGTAATAACAGTTATTTTTCAAAGTTTTTTTATTTAAAAATACATAAAAATAATATTATTTTTATTTTTAAAAATTTATTTTAATATCATTAAGTAAAACAATTTATTAATTTTATCAATTATAAATAACTTGAACAGCTCAATTAATTTGCAGTCTAAAATGTAGTTTGAACTCAAATCTTCAAAGAAAAAGAGATCGGCCTAAACTTAACGTCAGAGTAGTAAAGAGAAGTGCCCATTGCCCACTTTATAGCCAGGCCCAGTTATATTAATTTCCAAACTTAAATGGGCTATTATTAGTGGCCCATTGAACCACGGGTCTATTTTTTTAAGCCCAAACATGAGATTCTGACTTGGCAACATTAATTTACTTTTTACTTTATCCTCTCTTTACTTAAACCATTATTTAGCTATCCTCTAAACTGCCCACTTAAAACTAAAACCATTTCAGTTAACACCGTTTCGGTACTTCCCGGTCACCGGAGTCACGGTTTCCGATCTCTACTCCGTCATAGGTTATTGAAATTACAGGTACTTTAGCTGCCTCTATGTCCATATAGCTCTTACAAGAATTAACGTTATCTTTTCGTGTCTGCCGAGGAAAAGTTTGCGTAGGTAGGAAAAACTGAGTGCTGAACCTTAATTGAACAAAGAATCTAGTATAGTGTCTTTAACTGTGCCTGTATGAATGTTTTTGATACAAATGAAATATTTTTAATGTGGGTTTTTGCTTGTGTGTACAGTCATGGACTTATTAGTTTTCTTTCCATTGCTTGAACTAATCACTGCTTAGATCGTCATCTGAGTTTTAGGGGTATTTAGGAGATTTTAGATACTTGGTCGGCAATACTGTGTTGATGTAATGATCTGGAAATCTCTATTTGGCGACACAACTCTGCATATGAGCTGTAACAAAGAACTGATATTAGTGTGTGTAGTAGTTTTGTTGTCATAAATCAATAGGACAAAATGTGAACGAATTTGAAGCAGTTAGTTTGGTGATAAATCATTAGTTGTCTACATTTAATCGTTTAAAATGAGGTTCTTAACAGCACCTTGGGTTGTGAAATGTGGAGTTCAATTTGTGTAAAAAGTCTTGAGGAAATGGTTGTCAACGACAAATTAAGTCGCTGTCATCTAATCCAAGGCTAGCTGTAGTCCTTAATCGTGTCGGGTTTGATTGTGTTTGTTATTATTGTTCCATTTGTATTAGATATTTTTTTTAATAACTTGATTGTGTTTTTTCCTTTTCAGCTGAGAGATAGGATGTCTGCCACACAGGATGTGATATTAGGTCGGCCGAAGGCAGAATGGACTCCAACTCGTGATGCATATCTGGTTGAGCTTTTCATCGATCAACATAATTGTGGAAGAACTGCTTACAATGAGTTTAAAAATGAAATGATTAGATCTGTCACCCGAGATTTTAACAAGAGGTTTAGCATGAATTTAGAGGAAAGCCAAGTTAAAAACCGCTACAATGTGATGAAGAAAGATTATGGTGTTGTGAAAACCTTGCTGACTCATACTGGATTTGGCTGGGATGAAAGTCGGCAAATGGTCGTGGCTGATGATAAAGTTTGGGACAGCTACATTGCAGTATGTAACTATTTCTGCAGATTGCTTTTAATGCATTGATAGAAAGTCACAGCTTGTTAAGTTTTTGTTGCAGGTGAAATGTGAAGCCAGACCTTTTCGACGAAAGAGCTTTCCACTGTACAAACAGATGTCCATCATATTTGAAGGTAAATTTCATATCTTTGTTGTTATCATTTGTTTATCTTTTTGAAGTTTTGATTTATTTAGTAATGTGTGGTATAGGAGAAAGAGTTGCTGGCAAATTTCAGTTACCAAATGGAGTTCCCGTTGAAATCGAAGAGGGAAATAGCAACACTGAAACAGTGCAGTCATCGGAACCTGCCAACCTGCCTACTCATCTAGTTGATGGCACTCTCGATTCTGATTCAACAGTCCGTGTCAATGACAGACACCTTAAGAAGCGAAAATCTATCGCTCCATCGGCATCAGGTCATAAGAAAAGGGCATGCGAGAACATTGGAGAGTCATTAGAGAATGCATTATATGAAATGTTCTCTGCATTTACATTCAAAGCCATACAAAGGAATGCATCAAACGAGAAAGCCATGTATCAGAAATGCCTGGAGGAGCTGCAGAAATTGGACGAGTTTGATGATACAGAATTTGTAAAGGCAGTTAATGTTCTCAGAGATGATAAGAACGCAATTGCTTTCATGACAATCAAAGGGCCTAGACGTTTGATGTGGCTAAGGTCTCTATGGCAGTGACCGCAGTTCATATTCCACAGGATAGGAAACCTCTTATGATCTATAACACACAGATTGTTCTAGTGTTTCTGTAGTTTGTAGATGCTACTCTCAGTACCCGGCTAGTGTTTGTTCTTTTCGAGTCTGGTGTGACTTTCTTGTTTAATGCATGGTTAAATGTGTGACCTAACTACTTTGCAAAAATTATTGCGGTCCATATGAATCAATTTTTCACTGTTGTATTATCTATTTATTTTATATTTTGTATAATGTATATGAATCAAAACAATCTGATTGGCTAATGTGATGGATTTCCTTTATTGTTGGCAGGTACTAAATTCTTTCTTTCCCGTATGATTCTCTATTCTTTCAATAAATTCACTAAATCTAGTAACTTAATTATATTCATTATCTAATAAAGCCTATTCATTGTTTTATATATATATATATATTGGTTTCCAAAAATGGAAGGCAAATCTTTGGGAAATATTTTTAATAAAAAATCCAAGGAAAAAAATTAGAAATCAAAATATCAACAACTAAATTGAAAAAAATAATCAATGATAAATTATAATTAAATGAATAAATTAAAAACAAACAAAACTCTTATAAAAACACCAAGATCAAAAATAAAAAATCAAAAAAATTAAAATTAAAATTAAAATACAAAAAACAAAGAGGGTCAAGGTATGTCTTTTGAGGTAGGAGAGAAAAAAGAAAAGCAGAGAAAAAAGAAAGGCAGAAACGATCACTAGCAACAAATCATCCATCAATCGTCATCGCGTGTCATAAAATGTGGCAGTGCTTCCAACAACACTATTGAATAGCAGATTTGGCTAATAGAAAGTGTCATGCACGCTGTCCAAAAGGTGTGGGCGCCTTCCACACGCTAGCAACTTTTTTATTTAAAAATTAATTATTAAGTGAAAAAAATTCCAAAATACCCTTCATGAAGAGTCTTTCCCCCTATACTAAACTGATCAAAAATCAGTCTCCGCAAAAAACCTATGTAAAAAGATAAAAACACCATGTTGCACACATTCCTAAGTTTTTTTTTTAATCTAAGGTAAAAAAAATCATTTAAATGTTTTTTTTTAAAAGATAGAAATACCCTTGGTTAGTAGTTCTAATTTTTATTTTATTTTAGATCATTTTACTGTTTTAAAAATATTCAAAAAAAAATAATCCCTAATAATTTTTTAATGACCAATAAACCATCGGAAAAAATCAAATTACCCTCCACACCAAAGATGTTATATTTTTTAAAAAAAAGAAAAAAATCATAATTTAACTGTAACAATGAATAGTTTTTTTGTGTTTGTGTGGAAAATGTTTTCTACAATAATTTTAGCTACATGTTTTATTGTTTTGTTTAATATTTTTAAGATCCATAAGGCCCAAATTTAAAGGAGCCTATCTCAGCTCAATATTAAGAGTTTTCAAAGGCCCCAACAACACCACAGAAGGCCAAATAAACCGCCGAATATAAAACGGTTAACAGTCAACTTCCATGACCACACAGCTTACACACTTAACAAGAAAATAGTAAAGTTCTTTTTAGTCACTCTCTAACGCAAAAACCTCTCCTTTCTCCAATCTTCTTGATCTTTCATTCATCTATCATCTCTGTCTCTCCATCACTCTTTGAACTCTCATCTCCCTCTCTTCATTCTCAGGTAATGAACGAACCGTATTCAAGAACCCATGATTAATTTTTTCAAATTTAAAACTAAGCCAGTTTCTTGATTTTCTTGATTCTTCTTCTTGGAGAAGAACCAATTACTTTCAAGTTTAATAACAATTGTAGGGTCACGACATGGCCTGGTTTGATCTGGCGTCCGGACGGCACAGCTCCCTACCACTGGGTTTTACCTCGAGTGGTGAATCAAGAACATTGAGGATTCCAAGGCCGGGTCGGGTCTGGGGTCGGGTCTTTTGTACTCAGGACCCGACTGGTAAAAAAATTCATGTCTTACAGGTGACTGCGGGTCTGCTAAAGTAGAGTTTTTAGGCAGTGGGCCAACCAGCTGCCACGTTGGCAGAGTTTACCTTGAACGTTGCTGGAGGATTAGTTTTCATGAGGGCAGCTTAGTTGACGGTTAAAATTTAGCTATGCAGGTGAGGCTGTCCGCCGCGTCTGCTGGTTGTGTTGGTGGTGGGAAGGGTGAGGTGGTGTGTAGGAGCGCGTGTGAAGTGTTTGTTGATCCGAGTTTTTCCGTATTCTACGCCCAACACATGTGGACCATCTCTCTATCAGAATGATTTTGGGAC
>Ga0307517_10006222_pt1 | contig 17753 bp, 14 predicted proteins | sample 23_EM_MG_FD_194515 | JGI IMG/M metagenome (GOLD analysis project Ga0307517, IMG submission 194515) | Populus trichocarpa ectomycorrhiza microbial communities from riparian zone in the Pacific Northwest, United States - 23_EM | ecosystem: Host-associated > Plants > Roots > Unclassified | place...
TCCTCTGGCTTCCATTTTTGTGTCTTAGTAACGTGATCTTGGTTTATCCAAAAAAAGAACAACGTTTCCCATACAACATTGTTTGAGCAGTTTATGCATTTAATTTTCACTTAAAGAATTATTAGAAGTGGTTGGACAGAACCAAATATTTATACCTTCCAATTTCTCAAGCCTCAATATTTTGACCATTTATCACTACAGCATAGAGACCAATGCATCAATGGCAATGCCAATCCATGCAAACTCAAAGTAAATAAAAGAAAAATAAACGAGAAGGTTATAACATGTGACATAACATCTTTTCTATGCTTGCAACTTGCAACCACAACAATTATTTTCATTTGTTGTTCCAAGTGGCCGCTAGAAAACCCGGGTCAACCCGTGTTTTTTAAAAAATCAAAATTGTTTTTGTTAAAAATTAATTTTTTTAATATGTTTTGAATTGTTTTGATGCGTTGATCTCAAAAATAAATTTTTTTTTATAAAAAAACATTATTTGATACCTTTTAAAATGAAAAATATTTTGAAAAACAATCGCAATCATACTCCCAAACAGGCATTTGAATGATCTTGTATTCAAGAAGGAGTTATTTGAATTTTGGGTAAAAAAAATTGATACATCTTTCAATCTTAGAAAAAATAATTACAAATGTAATGGGCTCCTGTGTAAAGAATGCATTCTGGGTAATTAGAGAATCAAGAAACTACAAAGTATCTTGTTCAGAAATAGGAAAGATGAAGTGTCCATAGAGTTACTTGGGAGTGTGATATGCTAGTTTTAAAATGTTTTTATTTTAAAAATATATTAAAATTAATAATATATTTTTTTTGTTTTTAAAAATTTATTTTTGACATTATTGTATAAAAATATTTAAAAATAAAAGTTAATTTAAAATAAAAAATAAAAAATTTAAATAATTAATATTTTAATCACTAAACACAAAATAAAAAAAAATCAATCTTATATTATAATTAAGGCCTGTTGGGCCTCACGACAAACAAAAAAAAATCCATGGAGTCAGCTAACAAGAAAGATGAGAGATCCCGAAAGCGAGAGACTTCCACACTTGCTTGGAGATGTCAAACCTAGACGTAAGCTTTGCCAAGAAATCTGCTAAAAAAATCCTAACTTCACTCTTTTGAAACTTTCAAACTCAAACGTGAATTATTCAAAAAATAATAATAAAAAAAGAAATTAAAAGTTGAAGGAAAGTGCAAACAAACTCAAGCACTCTTTCATCATCTTACTTCACACTTTCGAAACTTTCAAACCCTAATCTAAATCGATAGCAGCTTACAATACAGAGAGATATATTCAACACAACTATCACCATCATGGTAATGGAAACAAGATCCACCAAGAGAAAAAAGTTGTGGTTTGCATCAAATAATGAAGGTGATAATGACATTGACAGGATCAGCGATCTCCCTGATGCTATCCTCCATCACATTCTCTTGCTTCTTCCCCTTAAATCCATTGCTCAAACCAGTGTCTTATCTCAAAGATGGAGATCTCTCTGGTCCTCATTTCCTGACCTTGATTTCACCACAATGAACCCTAGTAAGGCCATTTGTTCTACACGAAAGCTTAAATCAAAAAGATGGTGGCCTTCGATGGACTTCATCGCCAATGTCCTAGCTCTCCGTGACAAGCATTCTGATCTAAGAGCCCTTCGCTTTCGTGCACATTTGAGTTTCTCCCATCTAAATGGTTTGATCCGAAGAGCAATTAGGTGTAATGTGCAAGAACTTGATGTGGAAGTCGCCACCGGTGATTACTTCAATTTCCCTCGAGGAGTCATAACGAGTGAATCTTTGCGGGTTCTCAAACTGAGATCTCGGTATCCCGGTTTTAGATTGCTTCCATCTTCGGTAATGACTATTGGGTTTCCATCACTCCACACATTGTCACTATCACTTGTCATTTTATATGAACAATCCTCCCTCTTGGACTTGTTTACAGAATCGTCATTTCCTTGTCTAAAGAATCTTAATCTCGATGCTTGTTTTGGGATGAAACATCTCAAGGTTTGTTGTCGAGCCCTTGAAGATTTAACAATAGAGAATTGTTTTCAGCTACATAGTTTGGACATTTGTTCTGCAAAATTGGAAAATTTAAGAGTTGCAAGCTGTTTTGATGCATACAGTGATAAGACATGGTTTAAGGTTAATGCACCAAGGCTTAGGGGCATTTCGTGGGAATATAATTCTATTACTGCTAGCAGTTCTCTAGTGAACTTGACCTCTCTGCATGAGGCCTCTGTTGGTTTCTCTCTACTTCATGAAAATTTGAGCGTGGAAAAGCTTCAGAGCGTGTGCAATTTTTTATCTGGACTCTCTCATGTCCATAGTTTAACTCTTGATAGCCAATGTGTTGAGGTAAAAGCCTTTCTCCCTGCCTGAAATATTGCTCAATTATCAGTCTTTTTTTTTCCGGCATAATAGTTATATGTTATTCAGTGCATGAGAATAGACTCTCACTATTTTGGCAGATTCTATCAAACAAGAACGATATTATAAACCTTCTCCATCCATTTAACAACCTTAAGGTTCTGGAGTTGCATACCGGTTTCGAGAAAAATAATGTACCAGGATTAGCATTCCTATTCAGGAGCTCTCCCACGTTGCACACACTCATCCTCAAGATCATCAATGACTTCAAGACTGAAAGAAGAGTGAGTACCATAAATGTAATTCCTTTTGATTTACGGCCTTATATATACACGCACACTTAGCCTTAGTTTTGTTTCATATTTTTGTTCTTTCAGCAATGGAATAGGGACTTGTGGGACTTGTCTACCTCTGCAGAGGAGCAATATTGGGAATCCCAACTCCAAGCTTTAAGGCCTTTCCTAGACCACCTCAAGGTAGTAAAGATACACGGATTCTTAGAGTGTGAAAACGAAGTTAGCCTAGCAAAGTTTTTGCTCAAGCATGGGAAGGACTTGCAAGAAATGACACTTTGCACAGCAAATTGTTGCAACTTTAAGGATTCTCTTCGGCGACAAAAAGTTCGGTCACAAATAATGGGATTCTCTTGGGCTTCTTCTAATGCTAAAATTGTATTCTTACTGTCCTCTTAATAGAGTATAATTATTTTTTCCTGTTAATTGTACTCTTCTAAAATGTGCTGTGCAATGAATATTTTTTGCTATTCCTTTCCGTACTCGTGTAAAACTTTTGTTATAATGACTTAATTCTCACATTCTAAAATCCATGAATCTTTTCTACCTTGAGGTTGTTTAGGAAAGGCTTCAAAATATTGCTCTTCTGCAAAGGTATTTCCGGACAAGTCCTTTTCGAAAACTGAATGGGGACTTCTGGGACATGTCTACCTCCTCGGAAGAGCAATACTAGGTGTTCAAATTCGGAGTTTGAAGTCTTTCTTAAACAACCCGAGGTAGTGAAAATTCATGGATGTTTAGAATGTTACATGATGTTATTCGGTCAGAGTATTTTCCCAAGCAAGGAAAGGACTCTCAAGAATGACTAGAATTTTCTAGTGTATAGGCTAGCTAAATTTCCAGCAAGTTCTATGGCTGAAAAGTTTGTATAGATTGTTCCATTTAGGTTGGTTAAGAAGGCTATAAATAGCCATGCAATCATCATCTGTAAAGCAAGCCAAAAACTATGCTAAGCTTAAAGCCTTTGTACTAAAACTCTCCTCCTTGTATTATATCTTCTATCAGCAAAGTTTTTGTTTTGTGTATCCCACATCCTTCAACCATTTCCAAACTATAAACTAAGTCCTTCTTTTACTAAACTACTACAACTAAAAACCTTAACTATCAAACTATTTTCATTTCAATTTCTAATCACTAAAACCTCTAAACTACCTCCTCAACTACCATCATTTAATTTCTAAAGTGGTATCAGAGCCCCAATTAATCGTAAATGGGCATTAGGGTCTTTATAGCCACCATAAATTCGTCATAATCTATCTCTATGCCATTTTCCATTTTTTATGGGAGCAACTATGATTTGTGATAAATAAAAATGATGACACTTTTCAAGTCTCAAAAGCTTTGAGACATTGTTATGGAGAGACTTAACATCCCGAAAAATATCTCTACTATAAAAGAAGCACAACAAAAGGAGTTAAATGTGAAAGATCAAAATGATACTAATGCCTTTTATTTGATTCAACAATCACCAGCTGATACAATTTTCCCTAGGATTACTGGGGCTTCGACAGGAAAGCAAGCATGGCATATGTTGTAGGAGGAGTTTCTCGGCGATTCTAAGATACACACTACACACCATTAAAATCTAAACATGACGAAAAGAGTTGAAAAATATTAAAAATGAAAGATTCTAAGACCGATAAAGATTATCATGGAAGAACTAAAGTTGTGGTAAATCAAATGAGATCTTTAGGAGAAAATATTATTGATCTAAGAGTTGTTGAAAAAATCCTAGTCAGTCTTACAAGAAAATATGACTCTATAGTTGCTGCTATAGAACAATCAAAAGATTTAAAACCATGTCAGTAGCTAAACTAATAGGCTTTTTAAAAACACATGATAAAAGGCTTAGTAGCTAAGAGGAAGACTCTATTGAAAGTGTTTTTCAGTCTAAGCTTAATATAAGGTCTTAAAAATCTAGACATAATACTGAGAAATTTACAGATAATTCTTGAAGAGAATTAGAAGAAAATAAGATTTTAAAAGAAAAAATAGCCAGCCAAGGAGAAAATATCCTTCTCGCAACATTTTTAAAAATACAAATCATTTGGAGAAAGATTGTTGGAATCATGGCAAACCACAATATCACTTTCGTGGACGGTTCAAACATTTATAAAAGGATTGTCACATAAAAAATAATCACCAAGCAAATTTTCATGAAAAGAAGGATGATAAAGAGCTGTTATTTTATTGCTATCATGCTACCACTGAAGATAAGATATGTGATACATTGATAGCATGTGCAGTAACCACATGACAAGAAAGGATATCATATTTCCTAATTTATACTCATCAGTCAATTTCAAAGTCAGATTTGGAAAAAAATACAGAGGTCGAGGCTAAAGAAAAAGGCAATATCACTGTGGAGACAAAATAATGTATGTAATTTGTCAACGATGTATTGCTTGTCCTGAATTTAAAAAATAATTTGTTTAGTATAGGCCTAATGTAGGAAAAAGGTTAAGCTATTTACTTTGATGGAGATTATTGCACCATATATGATAAAAAAAAATAATGGGAGAAAGATTGCCATAATAAGGATGAAAAATAGATGTTTTCCTATCATATGACAATATATACAAAATACTGCAATGAAGGCATAAGTTGATGATTCCTGGTTATGGCATCGAAGATTTGGCCACTTTAATTTTAAGGTGCTGAAGGACCTATATTAGAAGACTATGATGAAAGATCTTTCAAAAATAATAGAAGTAAATGATGTTTGTGAAAGTTGCCTACTTAGCAAGCAATCAAGACAGTAATTTCCTTTTAGAGGAGCTTATAGAGCAAAAAAACTATTAGAGTGTGGACCGATGAGGACATTGTCACTAAATCAAAACAGGTAATTCATTCTTTTCATTGATGATTATACTAGAATGGCATGAGTCTACTTCATGCAAGAAAAATAAGAAGTTTTTCACATATTCAAAAAATTCAAAAACTATACTGAAAAGCAAAGTGGCCGATATATCAAGGTGTTGAGGAGTGATCGAGGTACAAAATACAACTTGAAAAAGTTTGCAAAACTTTGCGAAGAAGAAGGTGTCGAGCGACAACTTACCGTAGAATATGCTCCTAAACAAAATGGAGTATCAGAAAGAAAGAATAGGACAATATTGGAGATGGCAAAATCAATGCTGAAGGAGAAAGGTCTTCCAAATAAGTTTTGGGCATAGGCAGTATCCACTACTGTATATATACTAAATAGATGTTCAACAAAAGCAGTGCCAAATAAAACACTAATGAAAGCATGGCCAGGAAGAAAGCCTTCAGCAAAGCATCTCAAAGCTTTTGGTAGTATATGTTACACTTATATTCCAAATGCAAAAATGAGTAAGTTCAATGACAAGACCGAGAAAGGAATATTTATTGGCTACAGTTCAGCATCAAAAGGCTACTGGGTATACAATTTGTAGACAAAGAAACTAAATATCAGTCGAGATATTAAGTTCGATGAGAATGCTAAGTGGAATTGGGATGAAGAAAAAGTTGAAAAAAAAATAATCAATTTTCACTAAACTCAAGCTGATGGAGGAGATGTTGAAGAAAGTAGAAACCCACCATCATCACCATGATCTTCTTCATCAACAAGCCAATCATCAACCCCTCCAAGTTCACCTAGATCACCATCAATGATAAGGCAAGAAAGAATTTCTTCAAGTTCACCAGTTAGTAAAATGAGGTCACTAATTGACATTTATGAAAGCTACAACTTCACAGTTATGAAGCCTAAAAGCTATGAAGCTACATCTAAAGAAGAAGTTTGGGTGAAGGCAATGAAGGAAGAAATTAAAATGATTGAGAAAAATAAGACATGGGAGCTAATGGATTAACTAAAAGATAAAGAGGTCATTGAAGTTAAGTGGGTCTATAAAACAAAGCTTAACTTTGATGGCTCAATACAAAAGTATAAAGCAAGGTTAGTAGCAAAAGGTTACTCTCAACTACTTAGCATTGACTATAATGAAACATTTGCTCCAGCTGCTCAGCTAGACACTATTCAAGCATTATTTGCTTTAAATGCTCAAAAGAGATGGAAAATTTATCAGCTTGATGTGAAGTTTGCTTTCTTGAATGGAGTTTTAGAATAAGAAATATATGTGGAGCAACCGTTCGACTTTTTAGTAAAAAGTAACAAAGATAAAATATTAAAATTAAAGAAAGCATTGTATGGGCTCAAGCAAGAACCAAGGGTCTGGTATAACATAATCGACAGCTACTTCAATGAACAACGATTTAGGAGTAAGAGTGAGCCAACACTCTACATTAAAACCCAAGGTAACTCTAACACCCTCATTGTCTCTTTGTATGTTGATGATCTTATCTATATGGGAAATAACAAGGAGATGACTCAAGAGTTCAAAAAAGATATGATGAAGACTTTTAAAATGATAAATTTGGGTTTGATGCATTATTTTTTAGGGATAGAAATAACTCAAGAAAATGAAGAAATATTTATCTCACAAAAGAAATACACCGAGAACCTCCTGAAAAAATTCCAGATGACAGGATGTAAAGCAGTTGCTACTCCATTTGTGACTAATGAGAAATTACAGAAGGAAGATGGATAAAAAAACGAGGGCACATCAACATTCAGAAGTTTAATAAAAAGCATATTATATCTAACAACAATAAGACCAGATATAATGTATGCAACAAGTCTACTATCGAGGTTCATGCAAAGTCCAAGCCAAAAATCCACTTTAGAGGTGTTAAAAGAATACTTAGATACTTGTAGGGAACAAAAGAGTATGGCATATAGTATATATCAATTATGGATGCAAGACTATATGGATACAAATACAGTGATTGGGCTGGATCAATTGATGATATAAAAAGCACTTCAGACTACACATTTTGACTTGGTTTTGGAATATTCTCTTGGGCATCTAAAAAGCAAGAGTCTATAGCAAAATCATCGGTTGAAGTAGAGTATGTGGCATCCATAAGAGCAACAAGTCAAGCTATATGGCTTAAAAGAATGCTAGAAGATATGGGAGAATGTCAACAAGGATCTACAACGATATTATATGATAATAAACCGACGATTACTATGATGGAAAATCCTGTATTCCATAGCAGGACTAAACACATATCAATCAAATATTATTTTCTACGAGAAGCAGTTGGCAATAAAAAAATTGATTTTGAGTATTGCAGGACTAAAAAACAATTAGCAAATATCTTCACGAAAGCGTATCCACGATTCAAGTTCAAGGGACTATAAAATCAACTTGGAGTATCAATTAAGTGCACTAAGGAGAAGTGTTAAATTATTAATGCACTTAAAGAAGATTCTAGAGATCAATTCTATAAAAACACTACAAACTACAAGTTAGTTCTAAGATAAGTTACGAAAGTTCTAGAGAAATCAAACAAACACGAGGAATGTTCTAGGAAAAAAAAATGCTTGTCCATAATTCAAAAAACTCTAGAATTTTCGAGTGTATTGACTAAATTTCCAGCAAGTTCTATGGTTGGAAAATTTGTTTAGATTGTTCCATTAAAGTTAGTTAGGAAGGCTATATATAGATAGCCATGCAACCATCATCCGTAAAGCAAGCCAAAAACTATGCTAATCTTAAAGTCTTTGTCCTAAAACTCTTCTTGTATTATATCTTCTATAAACTAAGTTCCTTTTTTACTAAACTATTACAACTAGAAATCTTAACTATCAAACTACTTTCATTTCAATTTCTAATCACTAAAACCTCTAAACTACCTCCTAAACTACCATCATCTTTTAACAGCAGCACGTTTCCTTTTTTAATTAGTACTCCTCTACATGGAGCCAGAACTTTTTTGCTATTAATTCTTCTCTTCTAACTACCTGTAATCAGTCTTTTTATATCTGTTAGCCAAAAAATTTCCACAAACACTAATTAACAGCAGGAAATTTTTACAAAAGAGATAGAAAAGTGGACTGCCATTAGTAATGGATGGAAAGCTAATTATTTTTCTTTCATGGCAGTACACGAGGCATCTGTGAAACACGGTGGTTAAGTGGATGAAACATGAAAATGATACAATCAACAATATTTTGTGTATCAACTTATTCTCCCAAGTTGGATATCTAGACCAGACAATGAATTCTCTAGAGCTCGCATGCACGCATGTGTGTGTCTGCACATAAGCGTATTTTCAGGTCAATTTCAAGTGCTCAATTATGAACATCTTGGTGACTCAATTGATGAGGAACAACATCAATCTCTTACAGCTCACATGTGTACTTTGTAAGATTTAAATGCAAGGTCACCATTGTAGGGTCACTCCATTTCATCAAGCTAGACAGGGGGGCAATGATGGGGCAGAATTTATTTGCAAGCGTGTTTTCGTCCAAGTACTTTTTGTCTCAGTTATTCATATTTCGAAGCTAACGTTTCAAGAACGTGGCATTTATCATGTCTGTGAAAAACAGAACTTCAACTTGCTATCTTGTCCAAAAATCTAGACTTGGACTCGTTGTTCTGTCGCCCATGTAGTAGAATCTCTTGAGAATTAATCCTTGGTTAATGTAGCTAGAGTACTCAGTGAATGTTCCTGATGTGTTTCTACAGATCATCAGAGACAATTATCAGCAATATCAGTAAGCAACGAGCATTTTTCAGTGTTGCAGTGCAATAACACGTGACCTTTTAAAACATTGGGCTAGAATGCCGGAAAAGAGTTGCAACATCAGTGCCTTCTAAGTCATTGAAAAAGGCACAGAGCGGCAGATGTTTGAAACATCTGTTTCAATCTCCATGTTTCAAATATCTAGCCATGGAGGAGGACATAAAACTAGATGTTTCAAACACTCGCAGCTCTATTCCCTTATCTAGATTTTCGAAGACATTAATTGAAGAATTTATCTGATGCAGTCGGGCTACAAAACCTTAAGGTTTTAAGTAGTAAAAAAAATAATCTCACACGGCTAGAAGATGATACACCACAAACAGATTACCTAATATATGTTTTCCTAGACTATTAGGATAGGGCTAAATATAAGAGAAAGAGAAGATATGATCAGGTTAGATCTGTATCATAATTAAAAAAAGCTATAATTTTTTATTTTATTATATATGTTGAATTGAACTTAAATTTTTCTAGGGGATGCTCAATGTCTATTTTAATATATAGAAACCACCTTGTCGGTCCAAATTTCATGTTTAATTATATATTTTTTATTATTTTTTTTATGTTTTAAAATTCTTTTTTTTTTACCCTAGCTAGTAAAGATCGGTTTTATAGCCTATCAAAAGAAATTGTAAACCTCTTTAAACTTCATTAAACTTTATTGTAGAGAATAACATTATAAATTTAAATTGCATGACTGCAATCCTTTGGGTTCATCAAATTCTGTCTTTTCTCTGCATATTTGTTGACTTTCGTATTTCCATTTGCATCACATAGTCAAGCATAATTGTTGGAAGGTAATTGAATGTTATATAATAATTATTGTCCTTTCCCCCGTTATATTGGCACATTAAGGCGTAGCCAAACATAATAGTTGTTGTGTGCTTCATTTTCTGGTTTACTTTTGATGCTTGGAATTGGCAGAAGTATATATATAAGCAAATTAAGAGGTCATCATCAAGAAACCTGTGTACAAGCAACCGATTTAGATAAATATTAGATAACTTAAACAAGAAACCCTAGACTGGGATTATTCTATTACATATCTTGGTTCCAAGACATTCCTATTCTATTCCTTCTACTTCCACTGAAACCTGAAGTCCCTATATATATATATATGTTCGAAAGAAGTACTCATCCTTCAGTTTGGAGTGCACCATTGCTTATGACCAGGAACCCATTTCGGGCATTTTGGACTGATGTAATTTGACACAACCCTTGAGTTGAGAAGCTCGATAATCGGTGCGTATTTAACACACCTTGGAGCCTTGTACTGATTTATTGATGCACCTTGGCTTAAAGCGAAGTCCATAAGCTTGTCAAATGCCCCCCTCTCAGTTATCCTTATCTCTAGAGGGCCAATGGACTTATCTGAGACTCGGCCTTGGCGATAAACACTGTTGAGTGATTCTTCAATAGCAAGGCAACAGTCTTCAAAAACTGAAGGAGGAATAGGAGTTGTTCCACTAAGGCAGATCTCCCAGAATAATACATAGTGGCCAGGTATCTTTGATGTATCAGCATAGCTTGTATATTCTGTGAGAGATGCACCGAATGGTAAAAGATGGTTAGCTGCATTCTGCACTGCATTTTGCAGCTCAACTTCGTCAGTCTTATCAGAATCAATGCTGAGAACAACATTCTTTCTACATACAAAGTTGAATTGAGGAGCCTTGTTCTTGAATCCAGCCACACGAAGTATGTCCCCCACTCGATACCGATAAAGACCTGAAAAAAAAATTGTTATCAATTTCATTTAAGGCCAGAATGGTGCAATTTAATATTCTGTCAAGAAGTTAGCAATTTATGTATTGTGGAAACGGTTTCGCTGCTTACCTGCATAGGTGGTGACAACAAGCTCATATTCTTCACCTAGTTTGACATCAACAAGATCAACCAATTCCTGGTCTTTCTTCTGATCAAGGGATGTCGGTGCAGTGATTGAATTTATAAGTCCATTCTTTCTGTTCACGGGCAAGAACTCAAAGTAGGCCATGGTTGGGATGAGGGTGTAAGAAACTTCACTTGGCTTAGACAAAGGATTCAGGTTAAGGCCAAAGTAGCATTCAGAAGAAGCATACATGGTGCAAACTAGGGGGAGGCCATCACAGTAATAGTCAAGTGTAGGAATATACTGTGACATTGTCCCTGTGACAATAACATCAATATACTTGGTGTTAGGCCACAACCTAGTTATGATCCCTTTCCACGACTCTCTGGTACATTCAGCCTCAATAAAATCAGCTAGTTTCTGGTTGGGTTTGAGAATTTTCAAAACAGCCTCTCTTACTGAAGGGTCACTTATTTTGGGGTCAATTGTTCCATTCCGGATATCATTGCAAAGCAAAATCCAATGTTTTTCAAGGAACTTAATTGCCCTAATGAACCCAGAAGCAAAGACTGCACCGACTCGAAGAACATCATAGTTTTGGTAAAGGCCACAAAGCAATTGAGAGTACATACTCTGGTAAGAATCCTGGCAGAGAATGGTTTCATTTGGGCTAGTATAGTTCGTGTATGGATCATAAGGCCTATCTCTGAAGTATGAACTTTTGTAATAGCTAGTTAAAACTGGACGTGCCAATAATCCTCCAGGAGTCTTAGTTTCTGATTTTATGAACAAAAAGTACATCCCTTTTCCTCTATCCAAACCTGGAACAAATTGATTCATCACTGGCATCAATAGGCTATATAGCAATGATCTTCTTCCCAGCTCTTCCTCAATTGTTGGCATCAGTTTCCTTTCTCCAGCAGATGTACCAGAACTACACATCAAATAGCACCAGGTCACACACACACAAATATATATATATATATATATAAACACATATACCATTATATATATATATAAACACTTCTGAAGCTAAGTTGATGGAATCATCACCTTGTCAAGAACTCTGAAATGGGTTGGGAACATATGATTTGAGAAGTATCTCCATTAGCAATACGATCAATATCTGGCTTCAGATCCTCATAACTGACAACAGGCATCACTTTCTTGAAAGCTTCTCTGTCTGCTTTGTTCCCATTCAGGCCATATCTCTGCAAATACTCAACATTTGCATTCCTAGAGAGGATTTCAGCAAGAACCTTTCTTTGCACCTCATCAGCATTACGTGTAACATCTTCAATAAACTGTAAAGCCTTTCTACTTTTTTCACAAACCAAGTTTTTCATAGGAGCTTCTTCAGGCATGGTTTTAATATATAGAAAAACAAAGTGAAAGAAAGGAAATTTTGGAGGAGACAAGGAGAAGGAAGAAACTATGGCAATTGTAGCAAGTAGGGCTATATTGTTTGGTGTGAAATGAAGGGGAGGGAGTATGGGGTTTATATAGAACAAAAAAATAAAATAAAAAATCTAAGTGACTGCCTGTAACCCACTACACATACAAAAACACGCAACATGTTTAACCAAATAGTGTAAACAAAAGGATATATTGTATGTCTCTAAAAATTATCTTTCGTTATTAATTTTATTTTCCTAGGTATACCTCAATTAAGAAACTCTCTTTTACTCTTCCCTGCTTTACTTGGGTTTCGAATTCTACTCTTCTTTTGAGCCAAGTTAAGTGATAATGTAGAAATAATCATAGTGTAAACTGTAAAGCATAGTGTTATATCTTGCTGGAGGACTGACTCAAAATAGAGTCTAGATTAATAGGTTATTTAATATTTTATCTGGTTTAATTAAAAGCTCGACTTGAATTAAGCTCTAGATTCTGATTTTTTTTTCTTGATCAACACTATGGTGTAAAGCAAAAGAAGTAATATTTTTTATGTTATCTCATATTAAAGAAAATGACATAACCGAAGAGATGAACATAGTTTTGGCTAGAACTGTTGATGACTCAAAAATACTATCGGGCCTAAACTCAAATCAAAGGAGGATAAAAACTTATTTTACTGAAAATGGCTTCGCAATTTCATAGTTAACCTAAAAATCTCCATCTATTAATTGGATCATGAGTGAGTCATTAATTATTCCAATAAATGGGATTCTTTTTATAGTAAATTGAAGAAAAAAATTCAGTGAAATTAGTAGTAGTTGAAAAAACAATATGGAAAAATAATAATCATCATCGTTATATATGTGCTTGGCTGGCTAGCAAGGAAAACAAGAAAATTGTTTGGAGTAGTCTACGTAAAGAAGATTTCAATCGTAAAAAGAGGTGTGAGGACAGGAAATATCTTGTAAAACTGGGATTATTAGAACTACGGGTGTTGTTAAGAAAAATTAATTAAAAATTTGATGTGGTTAAAAGGAGTAGATTAGTTTCTTAATTAAGCATCGAATAATCTTCAAACCGACACTTTAATTCTAAGTAAACTAAAAAAGCTTGGTGTCCGAGTTTATACTAATTGTTTTAAGAGATAAATTGGTGGTGGTGGTGAAGTATTTGTGATTAACATTGATTACTTCTAACTAAATATATAATAAAGCTTGGTTTTCAAGTTTTATTTATTTATTTATTAAAATGTTGTTCACAAGTTATTAAAGGCGTTGTTGGACTAGCTTTTTTATAACAAGAAAAGTTAATTCTTTTTTATAGATTTTCCATAATCAAATTTTAAATAAATTATTTGACGTATTAAAAAGACAGCAAAAATAAGTAACATAAAATTTCTGCCGAGTAAAATAGTAGTACACCTAGAGAAATATTTGTATTGAGAGGGAAAATGTTGTAGGAAAAATTGTGTTTACCAATTTAAAATACACAAGTTCATTATAAAAGCATCTCCGAACTTTTCATTTATTTTGAATCAATTCTAATTGACTAATTCCACCTAAAGTGAGAAATTGTGACTTAAAACAATTATATTGAGCAAAAATAATTTAATAAGATTGAGTCAAAATGAAAATTGGTATCCATAATCTTGAAGAAAATGGATTGTACCTTAGAGTTCAATTAAGGGAAATATATATATATATAACTTCTTTGAGACGATTTATGGAGTAAAGTGCACTACTTTTTTGTTTAGCACATGTACGTATACCTTTAAGCATATAGTTTTCATAAAATCTATGGAAATTGTAGCAGCAGCACCGCAAGACAAGTTGCCGGCGCCGGCTAGGACATTCATGCATGCATGCCTCCAGATTTCTACTTTAAGATGATCATTAATTAAACAGATTCCTCCTACATGATTGTGATCAGATTTACGATTAGTCATTAATTAAGGAGGGTCCATCAGCAACTATGAAAGGAAAATAATGTAAGTTACATTATGTAACCATCATATGTAATTAATGTGTCAATTATGTTTGTAGTTTTATTTGAATCAATCACGGCTATGCCACAAAATCCATACAAGCAATGACAATCACTTGTTAGGCTAATCCTCTATGAGTTTAGTAAATAAATTAGACTATGCAACACTTGAGCTTTTTCGTTTCAACATGCTTTTGTATAATTGAAAAACTTAGGGCAAAAAATATATGGGATTGTGTGTTGTGTGAGAAATGATGTGGGCCAAAGAATTAACATATAGTATAATATTAGTATGTGGAATTGATTCATGGCCATGCCTCAACAAAAATACAATAAGTTATGATCAGAAACTGTTTGATTTCTGGTCCCATCCCCGGCCTCTTCTCTTGGTGTTCCCTATATGGCCATTCACAGTCACTTTCAATAGCCAATTGCTTTGAGCCCATTAATGGCTGTCTCAATGATAAAAAAATTTCCTGTTCATTTAATTAATTAATCTAGTCAACCACATGGAAAATGACCCGTTGCTTAAGGAGGAGAAATGCAAAGTGAAAGAGCTCCCACCAAGGCAGGGATGCTTTGTGCTTGGTGAGATTATGATAAACTGGAGATTTCGGGGAATGTTTATGTGGGATTATTGTCTTATTGTTTTCGCTTGGATGCACAGTTTTGTTCTGTACGTTAGTTTTCATTGACCTTTACATATTTTTATCTTTATGAAGATTCTGAGCGTAGCTGTCGTGTATCTGTAATAATTTCTTTGATTATCCAATTAATTGCAATTTATTTGATTATAATAGTATAAAAGGGAGGGTTATCTCCTGTTAGATCTTCCGATGAATCAAAGAAAAAAACGTTTGAGCTGCTATATGAAACTATTATGTATTTTGAGAAAGGAAAATGCTACCTTTACCTAAAATCTAAGCTTATTAAACCCATGCTCTAGTTATATAATTGACTCGGGTTAATTTTTTTTTAAAAAAAATATTGTTTTGAAGAATTAAATTTTTTTTATAATCAAATTAGGTTTTGATAAAGTTGTAGTTGCTTTGCTAAGTCAATTAAGTTAAATCACATCAATTTCAAGTTAATTTTTAAAAAAAACTCGATATGAGACTAGGGGTTAGGTCGGTCTGGTCCTCTAGATCGACTTGTCTAGTAAGACCATGTTTAATAATTATGCTAAAATCTTTTTTAAATTAGTTTGTAAAAAATTATAATTATTGGTTTTTGGAATCCATTAATTAGTGAAATCGATTAATTAATGAGATATTTTAAATAAATTTTTCTGCAAAACTAATAGCATTACCTATTTCATAAATACACATATTTTTTTAACGCGTCTTAAATTGAGAAGTTAATCTTAATTTTGCATAATCAAAATAGATTTTGATTGAGTGCAGTTGACCTGTAAAGTTAACTAAATCAAATCAAATTAAATATTAAATTTTTTTAAAAACTCAATTTGGAACTAAGAGCTAGGTCGACCTGATCTTAGATTGACCTGATCTTAGATCGACTCATTTAACAATATCAAGTTTAATAACTGTACTAAAATCTTTTTGAAATTACTTTGTAAGAATTATAATTATTAGTTTTTAAAATCCATTAATTAATGAGATATTTTTTTAAAATCTCATTTTTTTTTAACACCTCTTAAATTAAGAAGTTAATCTTCCATTATGGTATCCGAATCCTCAACAATTAATCGAGTTTGAGGCAATTAATTAGGCTAATTATTTAAGAAATTTGAGTTTAAAATATTTCATTCCCACTCAAATATAAAGAGAGGTCATGAAGTGGATAAGCCTGTATAAAATAAATAACTTTACATTAATGTTTTCTTTCTTATTATATATATGGTATACTGGACAAAATTGAATTGCAATGAACATTACTAAACATGAAATGATCAAGGAAATTGGTCTTTGGACTGGTTAAATTCTTCACTCATTGTTTGTGGTAAGGAACAGTGAACTGAGGAGAGCCTTCGCTACCTGCAAGAAGAGGACTTGAATTAATTAACAAGAACTGACGACTTTGTGGGTGAAAAGTGTGCTAATTAAGAAATCCTTGGAAATAGCACAAATCAAACCCCCTTAGTGGACTAACATAACTCTTTGACACTGATCGTTTTGCCTACTAAGAGGAAACATACTCTTTTTTTTTTGGGCTTAGTACAGCTTTTAACACATTTTCAACCCAATCAAATCACTTTCATGTACCCTAATCCCATGGACAAAGTAACCTTGAAATGATAATCAGAATGTGTATCCTATAATTAATGCTACCTAGTACGTATTCTACCGATGGCTTTGAATATTAAGGGGAAAAAAATCAGTAAAATACTATAGCTATAGTCACATTTTACTGTTTATTAAAACAGTCAAATGATACTTATATCATTGAACAAAAAAACTTGCAATTAGAGGTAGAATTATTTTTGCTGAGAATCCATTAGTCATTATAAATTTAATTAGGGACAAATTGATTATGACAATTTTTTATCACAATAAAATAACTATTTTGCTATTGAATACAAAAAAAAAATATTAAACTTTCAATCATAGGCCTTTTTGTCTTTAAATAAAATTACACAATAAAGTTATAGTCATACCCTTCAAAGAAGAAGAAAAAAAGTAAGCGCGTAAAGGAGTTTCTTCATCTTCTTTTTTTTGTTTAAAAAGTTAAATTATGGAATTACTCTTTAACTAAAAAATACTAAGGTTGCTTTCAAGGGCGTTTTAGTCTTTTCATTCTAGTTTTTTTTGCAGTTTTTGGATTTAGTTAGGGGTTGTTTAATAATTTTAAGTAATTAAATATTATTAAAAAAAATTATTGATTCGTGCAACGCACGCATCAACCCTTGTGTTTTTTGGGTGGCGCATGCTCAGGGTAGAGGTCCGATTGGGCCGTGGTGATGTTTTTTTTCTTTCCTCTCTCATGCCCTTGAAATTCAAGTCAGCCCTTCCAAAAAATAATTGTGTCTTCTAGTTTGTAATTTTATCGATTTTGGTCCTCATTCTTTTAATTACTATTTATTTTGCTTTTGATACTTTTTAAAGTTTAGCTTTATTTCAATTTTGTCTTTGGGTATTTTATTCCATTTGATTAATATATCCGATTTGGTCCTCCTACTTTTGATTGCTTTTTTTTTTCTATGCTTCATATACTTTTCTTGATTATTATTTTTTCAATTTTATCCCTTACTATTTTATTGCATTTGTGTTTTTAATCTGATT
>Ga0307517_10006223_pt1 | contig 17752 bp, 18 predicted proteins | sample 23_EM_MG_FD_194515 | JGI IMG/M metagenome (GOLD analysis project Ga0307517, IMG submission 194515) | Populus trichocarpa ectomycorrhiza microbial communities from riparian zone in the Pacific Northwest, United States - 23_EM | ecosystem: Host-associated > Plants > Roots > Unclassified | place...
GAGTTTATTAAGTTAATCTTAATAATTTTTTAAATAAAACAATATTATTTTTGATAAAAATAAAAGAAAAATAATTTTTAAAATTGACCTAAATTTGTTTTTATTAAATTGAGTTGATTCGGTCAATCTTCAAACCAATTTAAAAAATTATAATAATATTTTTCTTTGTAATTTTATGTTTTTTTAATTGAATTCCACATTTATTATATACATACGTACAGACATAGAGTGAATTTTCTTTTAAGATCAAATTACGTATACATTTTTCAAAATGTTTGATGTAAATTTTTTCTATAAAGTTAATTAATAAACTACCTATATTTTTAAAAGGATTGAAATTAAAAAAATATAAAAGCATCTTTCACTAGTTTTATTAATAAAGGTAGATGCAAAAACTCTATTGATAAACCAACGAAACCTTTTTTTTTTTTTAAAAAAAAAAACCCATTTCTCAAGGAGTAAAATATGAAATAAACCCAACCAACCATATAAAAGTACATGTAAATCTAGCTATCTCATGGGCATGTATCCTAAACGCAGCGGCTAGTATATCACAGCTCAAGTGTGGACAGATAAAATCTAAAGTGGTTGCATGTAGTAGCTTGATTAATTATATAATATGATAGAGTAATTAGGTGGGTTGATCATATATTTTTTTACTAATTTGGTGGGACCAATTCCTAGATAGAAAATATTAAGATTGTAGAGGTGGAAAAGATCTTATGTAAGCTTTGTCGATGTCTTTGTCTTCGTCTTTGTCTTTGAATTTGATAGGTGGCGACTCCATATAGTCCAACAAGTGTTTACATAGGATTTGTGGGAAAGTAGTGATCATTTCACCCACAAAAGACATTAGGTGACATGAAGATTGCTTTCTTCCATGATGCAATTGCCATCATACTAAAAGATTGGTCCTATTTCATGTGTGCTTGCCAAAGTTGTACTCCTTTGTGGAAGCATTGATGCTCATGTACCTCTTTTATTTTTTATTTATTTATTTATTAAGTTTTCCTCTTTTTTTTCTCTCTTTTTCTCAACTCTTGTCTTACATGTAAACGACAGCTTCCACACGGTATATATCACAAGTGATATCATTAAATCTTAATGCAAAGTCTTTAAATAATATCATTTAAATTTGTCAAATGAACTTATTAAATGACTGAGACAACTCCAATCCGATTTAGTTTTAAATCTAACCTGGATCAATGACTGAGACAACTTCAATCCGATTTATTATCTGAAGCATGATAATAAAAAAATAAACTTAAACTTGATATATAAAAATAATCCGAGACATCATGAATCATGATTGTGTAGATTATGAAGAGAGATTTGAAAAGAAAGGTGCTTTTTATTGCAACGCATGAATCCATAAAATAAATAAATAAATAAAAATGAACCACTTGTAGATCGATAGACTTGTTCTTTTGTTGTCACTTTCGTAAACTTTTAATTAAGATTTTGAATCCCTTAAAGAAATAATTGAGGAGTTGAATCACAACGTCCCAATGACCTTATTAAAATGCTCGAGAGTTTTGGCTTACTAGACACACCAAGATCATAGATTCCAAATGCAAACCACAAGAAAGATAATTCCGTCAACGCTACGAGGGCTTGGATACATAAGAATTGCAAGGGATAATAACATTCCCGGCAATCGAGGACGATAAACCAGGTTTTTCAGAGGTTATTTTTAAGATTTCTGAACTCTTTTTTTCCTCTGAATAGATATTAATAATTGGAGGTTGAGGAACAAAAAATCTATGAAAGAATATGAACAGTCCACCACCCAGGAGAGAACTCTGGCTTGTAGAGAGTGATTTCCACGTGGCAGGATTTGAAGGTTGTGGGGGGAGTGGGGCAGGATTCTTTTTGGAAGAGTATAGAGAAAAGGTCCAAGGAGGCAGCAGCAAGTTAGAAGAAAAGGACTATCATTGAAGATGTGAAACGTTTGTGGATTCCAATTTCATCATATCAGTACATAACTGGAGAGTTTGACTACTTTGTGTGAAAATGAAAGTACCAACAGCAGCATTGGATGATGGATGGATGGATGGATGCCATAAACATTGTTGAAGATGCCCACAATTGTGAATTATGCCTACCTACTAGTATTGGTGATAAGAGTGTCTGTCTTGCAATTGCGGGGAGCAGAATTGGGCTAAAAGTGGTCGCGTTTTTATCAAAATTCTACTAAGTTGTAAAATACCCTTCTAGTTTTTTTTTTTATATATAAAAAAAAATCTCTGATTTTGTCCTTTAAATGGTATGATTTTTTGGAGAGAAAAAAAGATGGAAAAACCCTTGAACATTTTTCCTAAGTTGGTAGAGAAAAAAAGATGGGAGGGATTGAGAGGATTTGATCGGAATCCGGTAGCCAGTGAATACTTGACAGTTTGAGTAAGAAAGAGGAATTCTTGAAATTAACAAGCAAATTAATTTCATGCACTGATCAGGAGGGGGGCCATGATTGACCAAACCAAACATGGCCCTTTCAACCCTTTAAGAAGAATAGTATGGAAAGTAGAAATTCAGTAGCAGTCACAAACTTTCATTGTGTGAAGCTGACTCTTCTTTTTCATGATTAAATATTTTTATTTATTTATATTAATCTGATACATTAAGGAGAATAAATACAACAAACAAACCTTCTTAATCATGGTATTAAATCAACCACCGGAGCTAAAAACACAAAAAATCTGTCCAATTCATGGGCATGGAAGTGCCTAATTCCGTTACGCGTGACAGTGGATGCTATATTACACCCACCACCGAGGATGTGATTGCCTTATCCATAATATGATGAAACATCTTTGTGTTCCTTGCTGAAGACTTCTATTTTGTATTGATCTGGAGGAGCACCTGTCGGTTGAGATTGATAGTGCAAAATCAAGGAGAAAAATGGCATCAACTAAGGACAATTATGGAGTGGGAATTTGGCAAAAAGGGACTCCCAAAAGAAATGCTAAATGATGCACTATTACTAGATAGTGATCCATCAATCTTTGATCATCAAGTTTTCTTCCATAAATACTTCAACAAGATGCTCTTATCCTTGAACAAGTGAAAAGATTTGAGAGGAAGACATCACGTCATTAGGGTTCATTGTTACGAGTCCAACTTTTGGGTTCTCTTCAACCTTTTGAAAGCATGAGGAATGTGCTCAAGCTCGTCCCATGGTGCCATTTTAGGGTAGCCCACTCTTTGGCATTTTCCCACTTCCATGTTCTCTCCCTTAAATTAGGCTTTCTCCATGGACCACAACAGCACTTCCAAAACACTACTCCTCCTTCATGGACCACTCGCCCACCTGCCCTCTTCACCTCTTCTGTGAAGTTTATCTCACTGTTACAATTATATTAGATCTTTTTCTGCCCGATACGCCTTGCATGGCTATCTTCTCTTAATTATCTTGGAGGAAACCTCCATTTTGCCTCAAACTTATCGCCCAGTTCTCAACTGCATTCCAAAACATAAAATATGCAAGAAATGTTTGCAATCTTTAATTAAACCCCATTCGATAATATACTTGTTCTGGGATGAAAATTAGTAATGGATAATTAATCGAGATAAATCTGAATTATAGCGAGTGCCCATTTGTCCACGCAGTAATTTCATGTTTCAGATCATATTTGATTAAAAAAAATAATTATTTTTTTATGTTCTTATGAGTTAACAACAGTTGAACCGCGTGAACAAACATAAATATTCTAAGAGTAGGCGAGATCTTAACTCATATATACTTGTTCGTCTCCCGTGTATCACATCTTTTCATTCATGATGTTTACGTGTTCTGGCCTATAGTTACAGGGGCCCTGTTCATGGCGTGTGGCCAGACCCGCAGTCGCCACCATATATACTGTAACGAGTTTGGAACAACAATCAGAACAGCTAAAGGCACCAATTGTCCCACCGGCAAATGTAGTGACATGATGGATGAGGAAAAGGGGATCAAAGGACATGTTATTTTGGGCATGATGATATGTTTTTTTTAGTCTCTCTTTGTGGTGTCGTACCATTTGCTTGCTAGGAAGAAATTGGGGAACTGATCACGAACTGATCACACAGACAAATACTATTGCATGATGTTGATTGCGCACACCTACAATTGGGAGAAAGAGAGGATGTCATGAGCATTGTTGACAAGTTCTGTACACAAAAAAAATAAAAATGGAGCAATGATGGATAGCACTTGAAGAAATTTCGCATTTTGGAGTGACAAGTTTGGATGCTTGGAACACTGAGGACCAAATATGAATGGTGTTAGACAAAATAGGACTAGCATGACTAGCAAGAAACACCATATGGTTTCAAATAGATAATCAATATTTTCTAACATCTATGTTTTTTCTTAAATTTTGATGAACTCTATTCATGATGTTAGTGATTTATAGCCGAGTTAATGATGATCTTTTATCCAACATCTTGGTCTATTTTTTTATTTTTTTTTTGAGGTGAAATTGTTGATTGTTGCTTCAAGGCAATACAAGGGTCTTGGTGTGGGGTAGGGCTAGGAGAGTAGTTGGAAATTGGAATAAGGTCAATTCTCAATTACCACTTACCAATTAGTGAGTGATAAATATGATCTTTCTTGAAAATGAATATGGAGAAGGCAACCTAAAGAATGTGGGAATTGCATTTCAAGAAAATTCCAACCCTTGCAACACTACTATTATATAGTATTTATTATGGGGAATATTAGGTTAATGAAAACAACTCTTCAATCCAATATTCCTTCAAAATTTATTGCTTCTCCACCTTCATTTTATTTCCCATTGTTCCCTTCTTCTCTTCCCACTCAAAAACATGGCCTTGAAGACTTTTCTCAATTTGTCATGGCTTGTTCTTGCTAGTGCCTAGTTATCCAATTGGGGAGGGATTATTACACTATAAATACACCAATTTTTAACATTTTGTCAATTAAGTACATAAATCTTATTTCTTTTCGTTTGAGCACACCAACTTCTTTAAAACAGCCAATCAAGTATTTCTCCTCCAACTTCTATCAATTACTCCATTGCTTGATGACATGTCATTCACCTTAGATTACAAAATCATGATCTTGCCTTCTCATTCTTGGAGAGAACTCCCCCTTCTAAATTTTTTTTTGTCATTATTACCCCTTGAATATAGCCACAATTTGGGTTTTTACTATATAAAAGTAGAAAATGACAGTAATTTGGGAGGAAAAGCTCCCTCTAAGAATGAACAAGCAAAGGGAATGTCATCAGATAACAGAGCAATTGATAGAAGTCTGACGAAAAACACTTAATTGGCTGTTTTGTAAGAGTTTGTGATGAAAAAGCAAAGCTAATGTACTCAATTGAAAAAACATCAAAAGTTGGTGTGGTTATAATGTAATTATCCTTATCCAATTGATAGGCTCCATTTCCAGGTCCAATGGATCTCAAGGGAAAAACTTGGCACTTGAGAATAAGAATGATGACGAAGACCAATCATCCAACTAATCACATCAGCCATTGCCGTCGAGCATTCACAGTCATGAAACTTAAGGTTAAATATGTTCATTCATGTACAAACAACACAAGGTTGAATGGTCTCTGATAGAGAGACTTGAAGGAAGGGGGCCAACTTTCAATCGGCCATCCTTCTAGCAACCAATTGCTGGAGGTTTGATTTCCATCCTTCATTTTTAATCCAAGTTGAGGTTCCAATACTAATTTAACAAGAAATCCCATAAATAAATAAATAAATTGAAAAAAGAAATACATAAAGGAGGTGTGATTTAAAAAAAAAAATTATTTAATTAAAATTTTATAAATTAATGATACCGGAACCGTGAGAAATTATTAATTAAATGAAGTATTTTTTAATCAAGATATTATTTAAATTTTAAATTAAAATTAAAATCGAATAAAAATATTATTTAATGAAGGTTATACGGTATATTCCACAGTTTATAGCCCAAATTAGGCGTTGCTTAATGTTTTCTAGGGTTGTGTTATTGTATTTTAAAGGTTGGATAATCCCAAAAACAACCCTAACCAGCACTCGAGGCTTCAATGTCCATTGCCACGTATAGTTGTGTGAATTGTGTTACAAATAATGGCAGAGCGAAGATGCTGAGATCCTTATTAAGCAAGCAGCTGATTAGCCGAGCACATTTCCTACAGCTTTAAAGCCGGCCCAAGATTCTCTTAAAATTCCAGCCAAAACGAGTGAATACAGGCTCCCCACGCTGAAAGACCCAATTCAACCAGCCTTTGAGTTCGAAAATCCTAACCTGCTCCGAAGCTCAAGTAGGCCCACAGTTTTGATTGGGCTAGTTGAGGCTTGGCTTACCTAATTTTAAGCAATTTTTAGTAAAAAAAGTTATTTTAGACAATTTTTGTTTTTTTTTATTAAAAAAAACCAAAAACTTCATTTAAAAAAAAAATAAAAATCATTCCCGTTTCACCTGCAGGTAGACTCGTAAAGTCACCCAAATTACAACCATATCATCTCCTCAAGTGGTTCAAAAACAAACCCGGCTCAAGTCTTACTCTAAATCAATCTCATCAAGCCGAGCAAGTTCGATAACCATGGTGTTAAGACAGATCGCATAGCCGAAATAAACGGAACCAATCATCTTTTATAGAGAGTACCATTTCGTGGTATGATTGAACGGCGGATTTACAAGCACATACAAATGACAAATACACACTAATCAAATTGACTAAGATATGAATTAGGATAGAACAACAAGATTTGAATAGACTGTAAATCGCAGTGATGCTACCAAACCCTCTGCATTTTACTGTCGAGCAGCACTCTCCTTGGCTGTACAATCCAGCATAAGTTCATTCATCATTATGGTCAAGGCATAATGGTCATGCCGTCCCAATGACACGGACACGGAATGGGGGGCCGCGACAGAATATTGGTTCATCAGGTGAATTGGTTTTCGCACGAGCCCTGAGGATGTCATTAGCATCTTCAACCACAGCAGCAGCTACTAGAGTGTACTCCCCAGGTACAAGGAAATACAAAGAGAAAGAATGCTTAGATTCTTTAAGGGGAGGAGCCTCTATGGTTATTCCATTCAGAACACCTACCAAAAAACCACAGCAAGCACGAAGTCATCGATTATATTTGTCATGGTATTAGTAATATGAAGAGTTTGTTCTCCACCTGAGCAAGTAATGATGGGAGGCCAAACACAGATTATGCTAATTACCAAGAAAATCAAAATGAAGTGGAGAAGGTGGGCAGAACTGAACTCTTTGAATGCAAAAGGATATTTTATGAGCGAAACAAATGGATGCTACATGAAAATTGCGAGTAGTGGAAATCAGCAGAAATAAAATGAAAAATAACATCCATCAACACAAGAAAATCTTACCAGACCACAAGACAGTAGCCTTGGTATCCTCAACGCAATTCTCTCCAGCCACATCCCTGCATGTAATACTAAGACTCATCCTGATCATTTCCTTGGTGTTATTGCGAACCAGAACTTCCATGGGAGTCATGTCATGTGCCAAAACAGAACCTTTAGGCCTAGAGTCATTGGATTCTTGTGAGAGATTGTTTCTAACAAGCCTGAAGCCAAATGTCAATGGATCTGGTAGCAGCACGTCCATAGCAGATGTCTTAAGCGCAGACTGTATGGCATCCTTGGTATTTAATTCTCCAGAGCTGTTCCGGCCTGATTGCCATCGGACCTTTATCCTGGATATCAGATTATTAATAGAAGCTTTTAGTTCAGCCTTGGCACTCTTTTCTGAAAAGCTTGAATTTCTGCTGCCAGCAGCCTCATCAGGCTTAAAATCCTTCATGATAAAAGAACCATCAAGGATAGGTAATTTAAAATGCTCCAGTGGTATTAATACCCTAGCAGAGAAATCCCTATCGATTCTTGTTTTTGGATAACCATATACAGTAGCATCTTGACCAACAGTAAGCTTGTCATCAGTGCTATCCACCTGGACAGAGACACTGATTTCAAACACAACATCAGTTGGATTAGACAATTCTAGTTCCAGAAATCGCAGTCCCCAACTTCCCCTGAAAGGATCAATCTTTACCAATCCATCCATCTTTGTTTCAGAAACATTAGCTTCTTTACTAGCACTATTCTCCACATAAACTGGTTTTGGAAGATTTTCACCAACATGAGCAGGAATTTCCATCGACAGCAAACGAGCCTTTACAAAAGACAAACCTTGCAAAACACATATGTTCAAGGGGACAACCAAGCGTCTACCAGGAGGCACAGCAGATCCTTTTGGAGGATCTTCACAATCTGTTAACGGCCCTGAGCAAAGAAAATAGAAATTTTTTAACTCAAATGCTGCTGTGACGTTCAGAATACTAATGCTAGGGGAACATGGAAATAAAGAGTTTCAAAAGGAGATTTTCAAACTATCAGTAGAACAAATATAAAAAATAATAACAAAGTCAATTCTCAACAATAGACATATATCAAGTGCAGATTCAAATGCTGTGAAAGTGAAGGATGGCTAGACAAGACCATCAAGAACTCAGGCCAGACTCAAACTGATAATAAAAAATATAGGAGCCAAATCAAGGGTTCAACTGACTGAAAACTCTAAGTCCTTTCTTTTTTTTAATTTCAAAGATTAAGAGTGAATTGAAACAGGCTGGACTCTTAACTTAAGTGGCAATGACTACCAACGAGCTAAAACTCAGATAACAATTATTTCATATGTTTAAATAATTCACAAACAGAAAAGGCATGGGCTAAAGACACCTGACTGCCACATTCCTTGAATAGTCTAAAAACAACCTAACAAAGAAAAAGCATAAGCTTTAACCTACTGCAGGCCTAAACTATAGTTTTATGATATAATAAATCTTAGAAGGGGAGAACCCACAGGATTATTTCACGTAAGATAATATGGCTAGAACAAAAAATAGATAAACAAAAAGAGTTTCTGTTAGCCAATGGCTTTCCCCTTTTGTTCTAAGTCTGCAGAATTAAATATCAAAAGCTGGGGGGGATGCACGTAATGAAAATTACCCGCATAATGAATCAGCAGCGAGGGGCTACTACTGTCCTTCAACTGCCTTCCCATGCTTCCAGAAGCATTATCAAGGTCCACTAACCCGAGCTTCCAGGCCTTCAAGGTCACAGGTAGGATCACCTCGGCACCAGGTTTTAAAGGAAGAACAGAATTTAGAGTTTCATATGGAATTGAGAGAACAGAATCTTGGTTTTTTCCTGAGATTGAAATATGTGCCTGTTCAACTGGAACAGTGCCTGCATTAGCCAGACTAATATAGATGTCACGTATCTCACCTTCATATAAAATTATGGCACCATCACCCCCTACAAAATGTGAAACTAGCAAAGGCAGTGGTGGTACAACAGAAATATTTGGGACAGGTACATTTTTCAACCTTAGAGAACCACAAGATCTGAATGGGTCAGAAAGCACAAGTCCTTCTGCTGCACCATGGAGCAAATTATCTACATCCCTGAAGAGGTGTTCAGTAATAACACCAAAACAATGAACAATGCACCCTGGAATCATCACTAGCCCCACTGAAGTTGGGATTCCAGATAAGGTGATCACCTTCGATGAATTAGGAGGGAGATCTACACTGATGGGAAAAGGATCCAAATTTCCTGAATGCACTGATAAGTATATACTATCAACCTTTAAATTAAAGCCACATGGGTTTGCCAACTCCACTAAAATCTGGACTGGTTCTCCAACAATCCAAATCAGCTCCTTCTTGCTGCTATCATTTGGTTCCCCTTTGCTAAATGGTGTATAAATAAAAGGCCCTGAAGGAGCAGATCCAGCCCACCAATCTTCTCTTGCTGGATTGCGTTTAACAATGTCCATTTGAGAGGAATGTAGAGGAAAAGAATACAGCCTGAAATAAATAAACAGATCAATTGAACAATGATTACCAACTTCTAAAACTGACGTGAAAAGAAAAAATGAGACTCCAAAAGCAGCCTTTTGTTGACCAATTCAGTAAATACAGGACCATCTGCTATAAGTTCTTAGACATATTCTTCGAACACCCAAACAACAATGGACAAAAAATGAAAGGACCCATAATACATTTACCACTAAGCTGCTTGGTAAGGAAAGATGGCTAAGATTCCAAGGATGAAGCTAAACACCTTACAAAAGGTAAGGCAGGATCACTGGATCGAGTCCCATAAGGCAACCTCTCAGATGAATTAGCAAGTGCACGAGCAAGGCCATTTTGTCCAACAGGTGTGATTAGAGGGTAATATGACCTTAGAAGCCGAGCAGCAGCACTCCAAGCAGCAAGAGGATCTCCTGCACGAACAGCAGATAGCAGTATCTCCCTCAGCACAACCATTTGGAGCGTGCTCCATTGAGACTCAAATAAAGAAACTACTGACTGGTGATGCATTTTCCCACTATCAGCATGACTTGATCCAACCTCCTATCAAAAAGAAAAAATCAATGAAAGTTAAAAAGTTTAAAGGATGCAAGATACACTAAATCACATTTCTTTCACCCATTGTTTGGGCTATATGACAAGTTTAATTCTTCTTTCCTCTTTTTCAGCCAGATTTGATCCTGATCCTCTTGAGACAATGCTAAACGACTTAACTAGCAAATCATGTTATATGAGGACTTTATGTACTTATTATGCAGCCTTTTTCTTCCTATAAATTGAGAGTGCTTCCAAATGTTTCTATGCAGAACTAGATAGATTAGTTTGGGGAAATAATGTAGTTAACCCAGAGGAAACCACAATACAAGACTACACCCTACAGCCAGCAAACAGTACAAACAGCCCAGCAACCAATACATGCATGGTTTCAATTTTTCACATGGCTTGTATACTCACGTTGATATGAGAATTATCAGAGATTGATGCTCTGCTCTGAACACAATATGCTTTGGTGGTCAATGCCAAAACTTGCAAAGCACTAATAGCAGCCAATTTGTTGTCTTGTTGCAGATACAACTGAGCGACCTGCCTAGAAAAAAAGGCAGCTTTCCTCTGGTAACCAAGAGTTCCAAATAAACGAGCTATTTCAACATATAATATGAGTCTATCAGTGGCATCGATCAAAGATTTTGCACCATCTGCAGCACTTGTCAATAACTCTACTGCTTCCTTAGCCAGTTCTCTTCTGCAAAAACAAGTACCATTACTACAAAATTGCTTTCAAGAAACAGAAGCTTCAGCGTCTTATTTTAAGATCTCTCTTGTGCATATCTTCTTACAATGTAATAAAGTTGAGAAAAAAATATTTACCTGCAAAGATATCTTGCCAATTTCAAATTTGCTTCAAGTTCAAAGCTTAAAGGTGAAACCCTGCATCCAAAATATTACGAGAAATTTGCACTTAATATGATTAATTAAAGAGTGAAAATAAACCTACTAATATATGGATAAATATAATATAATTGCAGTTATTAGGGAAGCACGCCTAGAAATTTATATTTTATACATGTGATTCATAGAACAAGATTAGAGAGATTGAAAAAACATGTATGCTATTGTGAGAAACTCAGAGTTTCACTTACGAGCATACCAAACCAACAATTTTGATTTTTGAAGAACTATTTCACGTCGATTCAGAAAAAGGAGATTTAAAAAGATAATCCAACAACAAAAATGAGAGAGAATTACCTCTGGGCACTCTCTTGTATAAATGACTTCTTGTAATGCAATATCACACTGTTGTACCGGTACCTAACTTCATCCTCTAAAGCTGGATTGATTTGGCTTATCGGGTCTATCTGATAACAAGAAAAAAGGGAAGATAAGTAATTGCATAACTGCATGGCAAGCCAAAGACATTAGACATATGGGCAACATGACCATATTCATAGACCAACAAAAGGATGCATTTGACATGAAAGTCATTTTATCATTTAATTCAAAAGATGCACACACCAGTAAGGCACAAATGCTACCCTCCAATGCTCCAGCATACCAGAAGTAATCCGTAGTCAGTCTGGCTAGTTCCAATGCAGTAGAATAGTGAGCATTGGCATCAACAGGTGATCCTGCCAATAAACAATAATCCCCTATAGTCTTTTGCACACGACCAAGCCTTCGCTTTTTTGCCTTGATCACCTGAAATTTTGACAGGAACCAAAACCATCAACCTACAAGGTACAAATACATGGCATCCCATTGCAAACTTAAAACTTTCGATACAAAAATTCCGGATTCAAAATCCTTAGGACACCTAAAAATAAACCTCCTCTGAGCTTAAACTAGCTTGCGAATCCAAAGGCGTCTTGAGTATAGTTCCAGAAGATTCCGCTTGAAAAACATACTTCTCAAATTCCATCAACAATGAAGCTGCTATCTCTTGCATCATTGTCTGCAAATGCATCTCCTGCGTTTGACGATCTGCTGGTGGAAACAATCTCAAATTATCCCCCTTTTTACCACCATCCTCTAACTGTAACAAAACAATTAAATCAATGATCTCCCAAATCTGAAAGACAATTGCTTGGTAATACCATTTAAACAAAAATCACTTTTAGATCATTCAAATCAAAACCATAAGGTAACATTTGATTTTGAAATTGAAACTGCACATGCAAAATACGATTCCAGTTCCGAATCCACTTCCAAATCAGCTTCATATTTTGGTTTTATTCAATTTCAATTCCATAACAATAATAATAAAAAGGATCAATTTACAAAATCAAGAACAGAAATGTCTCATTTTTTGCGCGATCATATCCTCCTAGTTTGGAAACTAAATCACATTAAATTAAAAAATCACTTAAAATCCACAAGCATACATAATCTTCTACTGCCTAATCCAATAAACACGAAACCATTGCGTCACATTTCATTCTCTTAGAAATGAAAAGCAAAAAAAAAGCTGCAATTATCATTCCTTCCTTCGCATTTAGTTCAATCATAATCGAAAAATTAAAACCTAATACAATTCCAAATCCAATTAATAAATACAAAATTACTAAAATACCAAACAAAAACCAGCTAACTAACCTGAGAATCACAAGGCAAAAAACCGAAACAGCGAGTAACACGCGCAGAAGCGTAACCTTTACAAACTCCATTAAACTCTTCGATAACTGAATCAAGATCGGGCGATAACGGACAATGACAAACACCAATAACAGCCAAGATCTTACGATTTGACTGGAAATCTTCCCAAGGACTGGGCGGCGAACCGCCGAGAATGAATTTGAACCGGAGCGAACCGGTATCCCAAGGTTGGTTAGTGAATGGTGATTTTTGTTCTTCAGTGTAGAAGGAAGAGATTGACGAGAGTGGGATTGTGTGTTGGTGAAGGAACATTGAGTAATAGTCACGTAGGGTTTGGTGAGGGATTTTGCCGATTGGGAGGATGGCGATTCGGATCATGGAGAAGGTTTCTATGCTCACGTCTGGTTCCATGATGGGATCAGACGGTGATGAGAAGGTGAGGTGTACGGAGAGAGTGATGGAGGACTGAAGCTTTTTGGTGGTTGCGTTAGAGAGAGGGAGGAAGAGAAAAGAAAGAGGCAGAGGGTGTGTTTGGATATAGTTGGGTGTTAACAATTTGTTGGGAAGAGAATGGTGAGTACTTCTAATTTAAACAATGTTTAATTGAGTCCTTTTTCTTTCATGAATTGCTAATCCATCCATCCAATTTTTTATTCGCCCTTTTTAATGATAATTTTTCAAAATTTGTTGCATTGACGCACACAATGGCAACAGAAACCAGTGAGCATCACGAACCCTCCTCCTCCTCCTCCTCTACGACCACTAAGAATCCTCTAGTTCTTCATCTTCACGAGAAACTCTCATCTTGCTCCACTGTAAGTCTCTCTCTCTTTATTTTTCCTAGAAAATTCTTTACTAATCTGTTTGTTTGCCTAGAAAACCCAAAACTCTCCATTTCTTATGGAAACTAATCGAATATTCTATACTGCTATTCAAAACGCTGCGTTTTTATGTGAACGAACTGGTTGCTTTAGTTACTAGAGATTAATTAACTTACTTGTTACTGTTAATTTGAAGTTAAATAGAGTTTTATTTAATAAAAATTGATTATTATTATCATTATTATTGTTATTTTAGTTGATTGAAAGTGGAGATGAGAAATCAGTAGCAGAGCTGGTAGATTTTATAGATTCAGTTTCCGATTCTGCTGTATCGAATCATGAAGACAGTGATGAACAGGGCAATGCAGTTGAAGTTCTCTCCGAAACTCATAAATTTTTGCTTTCTCCGTCGCTAGATCAGGTTTTTTGGTAGCTATTTTAATTATTTATATTGTTTTTGTTGTTGTTGAAAGTTTATTTTTGTGTATGATTTTTTTTTCTTTGGTATTTGTAGGCGGTTATTGATGCGTTATCATTTGAATTACCGAAGGCAGTATCGAAGTTTGCAGGATTGTCTAATGAGTGCTTGAGGATTGTTGATAGTATTATTGATTTTTTCATTGAAAACTGTAGTCCACGGGATATGCTTCCCATTCTTTGTGAGGTGCTTTGTGTTTTAAATGTGTTTATGGCTGAATTAGGATTAGTGTTTGATAATCATGTGATTTACTTCTGAATAGCAGATTCATAATCCATTCGCTTAATATCGTGATATTACAGCTTGCTTAATGTTTATCATGGATTTATTTATGGCCCTGGTTTTATACTATAAGTTAGTTAGTATGATGGTGCGTGTTGTCACTAATGATTTTAGTTTACCACTAATAGTGATTGGTTTTCATTGGATCAGGCATTAGATTCGTGGAATGGGATGGTTCATGCATATGACTTTGTTGCTCCTCTTCTAAGTGGGATCTCAAAAGGTTGTTTTTAAGAAAGAAAGTTGAGGGTATTTTTTTTATGAAATAAATGCCATTTCTGATGTGCTAAGGTCTCCTCATATACGCAGGTCATTCATGAAATAATTTGTTCTGGCTAAGTGTTTCCACTTATAATATCGTGTCATTGCACCATTTTGTACATCTGCATGTTATCCATGAAACAACCTGTTCCGGTGAAGTCTGGTTTTTTATTTTGCCTTTTATTTTGCTTATAATATCATGTCATTGCTGCTCTTCTATTGTATTTATGAACTGTGGGCTTAGGTCCTAGTTACAATGAACGATGTGTGCCAAATTGAGGGGTCAATTCTTGCAGAAGATAGTTTAGCAATTCATTATTTTATTTATTTATTCAAGTTTACTCTCTTTTGGGACATAGTGGAAAAACGTAATTGAGTAAAGCTATGGTTGTGGGTGTTTTTACTATTCTTATGCTTGCTGCTAACCTTATTGAATTTACGATGCTGACATTCTCTTTTTTTTTTTTTCTTAACAGTATTGCTTGCCATACAGAGGCGCCACTTCGAGCAAGTAAAAGTTGCAGTTCCTGTCATCCTAAATGTTTTGAAGGCTGTGTGTTCAGAGTTCAGTGCCAGGGATACAGAATGTATGAATTTGTTTATCAGAGCCTTAGGAATTGCTGATTCTATACGAGCAATTTGTGCAAAATTGGTATGCCTGTTTCCTGTTCTGTTTTCCTTTTCCTTGAGTAAATTGAGTATCCAACCCTGCTAATCTTCACTAACCTACTTTATTGTGGTTGCAGGAGGGCAGAGTACTTGAAAAGCTTCGAGATGTACTTAGTTCATACATTTTACAAATCATGGTTGGCACTCCTGTGTTCAAATGGAAATCAGTAGTGTTTAGTTAGATAAATATTTCCTTTTATACCAGGCTTGTAATTTTGTGCTATTGCTAGTTAAGTTCATGTTGTTGGTGGATATTTAAGTTAACGTCACTACTCTATATTTTGCTTCATGTTTCCTTTTCCTGTCTGTATGGTTATTTTATTGTTTCGTATGGATAGGACTGCATGACTAAGTTGCACCCTTGATATGCTGCAGGCTCTTCTTTCTCTTGTCTTAGGATGTGAAATTCCAAGATGCCTTCCCCTGGTGTCACGGCTGTCAGAATTCTTCCCATTTTGTGGTTTATCATATCTCGGTTTAATAACTGGATCTGATGTTGATGAAATGACTCGCACTTTTGTTGCAGGTAAAGTCTACAAGGTTACTATATGTTGTCCTTCACATCTTAAAATTTGCAAGCCAGTATTAATTGTGAATTTTTCCTTCAATTTAATTGAACCCGTATGTTTTAGTTCTAATCATTGTAACCTTTTTTCCTTTGATTTCCTTTAACGCTTACATTTTAATTGTAATCATGAAATGCACAGAAGAGGAGGATGATTATATGAGGTGTTTATCCTACATCAAACATGGTGCAGCAATTTCAGGTCTGTATTTTCCAAAAACACACGCTTGTCCTTGTAATTATTTGTGTTCCATTAATGATTACGTTAGTTTTACCTCGTATCTGTAGAAAAAGAAACCCTTAGTTTTTACCTCAATCGTTTAGTCTTTCTTACTCTGTTGTTGCAGTGATCTGGGGTCATATCTCTGTTAATGTTGCTCGGGCTGCTGGGGGGGATGTGTCAACTGTCAAGGATGAAATTCTAAGTAACCAAACTGAGAGGTGGCAAGCCGTAGGCATGTTAAAGTACATATTCTCATTTGTCGATTTCCCCTGGGAATTAAAGAAACATGCCATTGACTTCTTGCTTTGCATTACTGATGGAAATATCGCAAGAAACTGCAATGACGAAGACACTGACTGCTCTATATATATGCCTAATCTCTATGCTGCTTTGCAGGTACCCTCCTTCCTTCTGTGTTTGTACATCTATATCTGCTCTCTCCTTTCTAATGATCAAAATTAATATTTCAGGCTATTACAATGGTCATCATGTATACACCAGATACCGTGCTAAGAAAGAATGCCTTCGAAGCATTGAAAAGGGTAAGGGTTTAGAACACAGCAAGTAAACATACAGACCTCTACTGTTTAGGCTCTCTCCCAAGTGCCTGGATAATGCCGGGAAATTGTTGATGTTTTCATTTAAGTTTTGCTCCATTTTTGAAAAATGGAATGAACTGGTTCTTGAAATCCTCTTCTTTTTTATGACTGGTTTGTTATTCTCCCTGCTTCTCTACTTAGATGCACTTCTTACATTAGGAGTCCTCATATCACTCTGCCAAATTAAATCAGGTACTCGCTGATATTCCAACTTCTCAGAGGTTTGAAATATTTCAAGCTTTGATTACAAATAGCATGTCTTCTCCTATGGTAAACTCTTGCAAGCTGGTTTACATGATTTAAGAGCTTCAACATTTATTCAAACAAGATGCAAAACTCCCATCATCTGAAATATTTGTTGCAACAATACAGACTGCACTTCTTTTAGATCTTGTTAGAAGCGATTTGTATAAGGAAGGTTTCCAAAGAACAGCAACAGGGAAAGACGAAGAAAAGCAAGCAAATAAAGCTGCACCACTATGGGTTGCTCGTGCCCTTGAATTGGTAGAGCTAGTTTTCAGGCCTCCAAAGGGAGGACCTCCATCCTTTCCTGAGCATGGTGATGCGGTATGCCTTACCTTCTCAATCATTTTTATTATGTTGTAGTCTCTTTGCATAAAATCCTATGGCTTTTCCTCTTCCCGGCTCCAATTTTAATGTTTTATATAGCAATGTATGGACTTCTACAGAGATTGAATCTTTTCCAACTTTTATTTGGTAATATGCCCTGCAGGTTCTAGCTGCCCTCAACCTGTACAGATTTATTTTGATGACAGAATCAGCAGGTAAAAATATAGTAGCTTACAATTTTTCATAAGTTAAAACAGAAAATGTCCAGGATGCGTTAAATGCAAATCATTTTGTTTTCTTCATTTGTGTCATTCCTAAACTGCATAGCAATTTTTCTGTCAT
>Ga0307517_10006224_pt1 | contig 17747 bp, 9 predicted proteins | sample 23_EM_MG_FD_194515 | JGI IMG/M metagenome (GOLD analysis project Ga0307517, IMG submission 194515) | Populus trichocarpa ectomycorrhiza microbial communities from riparian zone in the Pacific Northwest, United States - 23_EM | ecosystem: Host-associated > Plants > Roots > Unclassified | place...
AAAAAATAAATAAACAAAAACAAATTTTAAAAAAATGAAAAAAAAAGTGAAAAAAAAAGAAAAACTGCAAAAAAAAAAGTGAAAATAGAACGAAAATAGTGACAAAAAAAAAAAGGAATGCACTGTTGATTATTAAGGAATGCATTGGGTGTTGATGAACAGTGAATTCCCCACACCCTTTAGCTTATTACTTAATGCATTACAGGTAATTATAATTATAAAAACAATTAAAAGACAAGGAGTTAAGGTTTAATTATTTATATGAATAATGAATCATATTAATATATATTTTTAAGAATATCATATAATAATTTTGTATTACAGCAGTTGATTAAAGCATGCGAGGCTAGTCTTGAGATTAGAGGTTTGATTCTGCTAAATACTTTATTTTCTTTAAAACAAACACAATCGACTCATCTGCAGAACTATTAAGGATTGAGTTTGATCTTACATTTATGAAAAGATTGTGTAACGATTTAGTCTCACTCGCTAAAATAACCGGTGTGTTATAATGGAATTCTTAAACGAAAGTTCAAGAAGAGGAATAGGTGATTTACCGAACCTCTATAAAACTTAGATTGTTGGTTGTTTCCGTATTAGATATTTGAGTATTTAGAATTGCATATTATTAGGTAAAAAAAATTAAATTATAGTTTTACCTTGCATACCTAATTCACCTCCTCTTAGGTTCACCCAGGCTATCCCTTTAAGGTCCAACACATTAACGATCAATTTGACAAAATTGTATTTAGAATTAAAATAAAAAAAATTTGAAATAACAATGATCAAAATAAATAAATAAATATATCCCATTATTCAAAAGGAGTTGAAATCCAGTTTGGTCCCTAAAATTTTAGTTTATGCATTATTTATTTTACATTTCAATCCTAAACTTCATACTTTTTTCACGTTTCAGTCCTTGAGTAGTGATGGAAGAGAGAGAAAATTACTTAAAAATAAATGGAGAGAGAAAGGGTTCGGACGGACACATTTTAGCCACGAAAAAATAGATCTTGGTGTAAATTGGTTCGACTTGTAGAGAGAAGTTCCATGGAGGTGGTTTGAATTTTTAATTTTGTTGAAAAAAAGTAAATTGGGGTTTGAAAAGTTTTTTTATTCAATTTAATTTAGATTTTTAGACCAATTGCACGATGTTTTTTTAGTTTAAAAAGGATTTAATGAGGTCTCTAAGATTTGTTTTAGTGAAAACAAGTTAAAATTGAGTTTTAGAAATTCAAGATCTAGGATCTTGACTTTTCAACCATTGAAAATGACCAATGTTTGAATTAATAAACAATGTGTCGTCTATCTTATTAAAAAAAAATTAGAACAAACAAAGTGTCATCCATTCGTTAAAAAAAGCTAGGCGGACAAGCCTGATCTTATGAGCCTATACGCTCTTGTGTTTTTTTTTTATTTTTTGAGCCCAACATGCTGTTAATATTCATGTGCCATCCATCTTTTTAAGTCTAGTCACCTTATCTTTTTTATATTACTTTTCAATTTGTTTTTTTTAATAAGATTCACAATAAATATAATAATTAAAATGATATTTAAAATATTTTCTAATTTCGCCATAGTTTTCAAATAAAATTATAATCTTTATGGTAATATTAACAATTATTTTAAGAAGTATTATATATAAACCTAATATGCATTTAAAAAAAAACATATGCTCATGAATATTCAATGTGATTTTTTTTATTATAATTTTCTTACATAATTATCTCAAACTAACTATTTTTTTATTTTGTTCCCTACTATCATATATGAATTATCGAGTCATAATTTGTTTATATTTTTTTATTAAAATTTAATTTCAAATCATAGTAAGTTTTTATTTATAAACAATGCTTTTATGATTTTTTTATCAAAACAAAAAAAAATGAATAAGGAAATGTGGTTTTTATTGAAGAGATACATTTTTTTTATCTTAATTAAAATTATTAATATTTTATGAATATTTATTTTAACTTTTTATTCAAACAACTTGCTACTAATAAAAAATATTTTTGTAAAAACAATAAATGAACAAAATATACTTTTTCTTTATATTTTAAATTGTTGTATTTCTTATAAATATCTATTTTAATTAAAACATGACTAAATTAAAATAAATATTTAAAATTACTTCACGGCATTGCACAGAAAAAAACTTGTACATCTTAAATTGTTATGTGAGTTTTAGAATTGTAAATTCATCCAATTGTCGAAATATAATTTGATTTTTTACTATTTTATCATTAAATACAAAATGCTTTTACTTTAAAATTTTAAATTATTAAATAAAATTCTAGAATGATTTTATTTTATTTGAGCGAGGTCATTCTTGTAATCATATGTAGGGAACAACTTCAACCTCTCTCTTTTAAAAACTCGTTTGTTTTTGTGTTTTAAAAATATTTTTAAAAAAATTATTTTTTTTTATTTTTTTTACTTTAAATTAATTTTTTCATACTTTCAAATCGTTTTACTATGTTAATATCAAAAATAATTTTTAAAATATAAAAAATAATATTTAATATATTTTTAAATAAAATATACTTTAAAAAATACAAGATGCCTTAATTAGCTCGATGCGTAAACGACACAACAGGCCTGAAATTCCGGATAAGTAGATAAGGGCTAAGGCGTCAATCGCTGCCCCTTATGATATGTTGGCTAGTTGTTTGGGTGGTATCGAATCGGTACTCACACGTGTTGATAAGTGATAAATGGTCAAAAGCATCTTCTCTTTCTTTCCTTTTCTATGTTTTCTTTTTTTTATTATTATTTTTTTTTTCTATGTTTTCTTTCTATAACTAACGATGGTTTTTAACGTTTCCAATTCCTTGAAAATTATATTTGATGCGTCACTTGTAAATTAGGTCTATCGGAACACACGTAAGCTTGATTAATGATTATATATTTCTTAAACACAAAGCAATATTAACATGTTTAGTTAGAAAGATAAATATGAAGATATATAAAATTTAATTTATTTTTAAAACAATTTGTTATTTTGAAACTGGAAAGATACGAGATGAATGTTTTTTTTATCCTATAAAAAAAATTTAATTTCAAAATTATCCCTAATATTATTCATTTTAAGTTGGATAGCCACAACGATCCTGTTTATTTTCTTGATCGATAATTCCACGAAAAATTCTATTTTTTAATTAATTTTTTAAATCACTCTTCCTACTTCAATTAAGTGCATCTACCAATAAAGACAGGTTGAAGGTTAATCTCTAAAGTTCTCTTATTTTAATTTTATAAATAATAGATGGTTATTATTAAGGGTTTTTTTTAATAAATAATACATTCTTTGCATTCCTCCAATATAACTCAATTTTTATTAATCTTTGTTTCTTTCTACCTATAATGGCCTTTGATTTTATGTATATTCATAACTATTTTACAAAGTTAATCTCAATTTTTTTTATTGAAAGGTAAAACAATTGTTGTTGTTGTTGTTGTTAAATGATATTCATGGAAAAGATGTCTTATTTGCTGAAAATTATTAAAACAAGATTTACCACAAAAAATCATTAGCTAAAGCTAATTGGAGTGATGCTTATGAGCAAAATAAACATCATTAAAAAAAAATCATAGAGTTCACATCCTAGAGTTTTAGATGGATAAGTAGCTTATTTATGAAAATTAAAGTGTCACGGTATGAGAAAAGCATAAAAAAATGCTTTGTATAAAAAATTGGAACTTGGCACTATTAATGTTGTAGGAAAACTACCCTCCATAAAATAAACATGTACATGGTTGTTTATTTCAGTGTTATTACTAATTAGAAAGGTAAGTTACTTACTAGTTGGATTGTATTATATATGGGTTATCTAATCTAAACTCCTCAACCTTCAAGTTTTGCCGCTAAAAGTTTCTCATTCATATCTCTTTCTCATGTAGATATAGGCAATGATTTTATTTTATTTTATTTCATATTATTTTTTTAATAAAAAATAGAATTCCACAAGAAACTTAATCCTCTTTATCTATATATAATAAATTCTTTATAGCTAATAAACTTAAATTTAATAGGCCCAAAAAAGACCCTTAAAAGGCCTCATTCAATATACTTAGGCACATGACTTCATGGGAGGAGCTCGACTCCGTAGGCTTTCCCTTGAAGAAATGGTAGTTGAGGGTTTAGAGCTAATACATGTCAATTTTAACTTAGAATATTTGAAAAACTTACAACTCAGATGAATGAAAATTTTATTGGATGTGGTCTTATTGCAAAACATCACTAGAACAATCATAAGAGGTTGAAGAGGAAATGTCAAACTGCAATAAATGTGCTTAGTTATAGTGGATTTGGTTAGAATTATGGGAAACAATGTGTGGTAGTGGATAGCAAACAAGTACTGAAAGGGTGGTTAAAGATGTTTCAATTTATTTTAATTATCATAGCTCGTACTTTAAATTAATTGTTTTCATCTAATCATTTTAATACCCCTAGCTTGTAGTTTATATCAATTATACATTTATTTACTCATTACAATAATCACAGCTCATGCTTTATGTTAACCTCATTTGTCAAATCATCTCAATACCTTTCATAGGTGGTTTATACCAATCTTATCTAATACTCATAATTCAGGCTTTGACCCCAATATATGGTCATAAATCATGATTAGTATATTTATCTCTTACTTAACTTGGATTATGGTTTCATTAACCATGATCATTACAATTAACTCATATTTAACTTCAGTTATGGTTTCATTGACCCCCAATCAATACACTTAACTCATGCTTAACTTCGGTTATGGGTTCATAATCGTGACTTATGTTTAAAGCTGACCTTATTCATTTACTCAATTTAATACTCTTTAACTCAGGCATTAATTTAATCATGGGATTCATCAAACCATTTTTTTAATCACGGTTCATGCTTTAAGATGTTTGAATTCACTATTCTATTCAGATAATCATCGACCCCGTGTGTCCCCTCAATCGTATTCGTTATTACATTTCAATACTCGTAACCTATACTTTATATCTATTGTGTATTTATCAATATACTATCATTCTTGTGGCCTATGCTTACAGCATCCCTACACTTATTGATCAATTTTGACAATTTATAATGTGTTTTACATAAACCATATTTATTGATTCATTTCCATGGTCGTGATCTTGTGCTTCAAGACATTTTCTAATCCCTACTATTATGATTAGCCTAATATTCATAATAACCCTTATCATTAGAGCTGGCTTAGATTTCTAAAATAACCCCTACTCATTTGATCAACTTAGATTTTAATATAGCATCCGATCATGCGACCTACATAGATTTCCTCAAAATAGTCTGCTGCTAGTATAACCGGCTTATTTTCTCATTATAGTCCTTGTCATTGCAACTAATGTATTTTAACATTATAGTCCTCGTCATTGCGACTAATGTATTTTAACATTATAGTCCTCGCCACTATAGCTAACTAGTTACAAATCATTTTCCTGCCTCATTGACATATTTCATTTGATACCATTCTCCCACCCTGAATGCATATTTTATAAGGTATTATTTTTCCCATCCCGAATGTATATTTCATTTGATACCATTTACTCACCCTGAAGGCATATTTTATAAGGTATCATTTTCACATTCACATCACATACTTAATTTTACTCATTGTTTTCATATTTACATATCGTACTTTGTTTCTTCATCATTTTCACTTTCGTACATCGTACTTAATTTACTCATCATTTTCTTGCACTCATTCCTCATATCGGAATCATATTCATATATTCACCTTTATTTTGTAATTGCTTACTTTTATCGATTTGTCATTCGCTTACTCACATTGTATTCATAATTACATAATTAAACAAAAACAGTTCTTAAAATAAAAGAAAAAGGTGACGAAACCTAGAGTTTGTGCAGAGTGTGCTCCTCTACGAGTACCACTTCTGATGTCCCTCCTGAAATTTACAATAACACATCTTGAATTAGTACTCAAGCTTTTTGGTCCAATCAGCACACTTACTTATTCACTTCATCATATATTTTCACATTTACTTTAAATGTCTAAACATCTCGTCATTTATTTTCGTAGTTCATTAAATGTCCCCACATTTTATCCATTAAGCTTAATGTCTAAGCTTTTTGTCAACTAATTTCATATCCCAATTAAATATCTAAACATTATGTGTAATCATTTTCCATAATACAATTCAATATCCACACATTATGTCAACCATTTACATAATCCAATTCAATATCTAATTATTTTGTCAACTAAACTCAATGTCTAAACTTTTCATCGATGAATTTTAATGTCTAAGAGAACGTTTGGGAACGCGGCTGTGTTCCCAAAAATTTTGAATTTTTTTTTTTTTACTAAAATTTAATATGGTTTGTATGTTTTGGATCGTTTTGATGTGCTGATGTCAAAAATGATTTTTAAAAAATGAAAAAACATCATTGGCATGCATTTTGGCATGAAAAGTTATTTGAAAAGCACCCGCAACCACACTGTCAAACACGCTCTAAATATCTAAAATTTTTGTTGATAAATTTTAATGTCTAAATGTTTAAGCTTTCCATCGACAAAAATTCATGTCTAACATTTTATGAAACACATGGTAGGCATTGGATTTAAACTATCATATAATTGACATTTGGACATGCCCAACCTTCTCAATCCAAATCAACAATAGTTCAATCATATAGTAACTCATTTACAAGAACCACAATAACCTTAAATCTATAAATCAACATCATCACATCTAAAATATACAAATCTAATGAGTTTTCCATACTTTTTTCATTTTAAAATATAACAACAATAAGTTAAGCTTTTAGCAATCCACATTATAGTAGTCAAAACTCATTTTAAGCATTCTCAATATTATTAAAATATCATAATCAACACAATAGCCAAATTCTCAATTCCCCTAAAATTCACTTTAATGTCTCAAACTCTATAATTCGTTTAAGTTTTTTTCATTTACTTCCTATTACAAAATTTCCCACACCAATCAATCAAAGGTTTAGTCAAACTACCAATTCCATACTTAAAATTCCATAAACCCTACAATTTAAAATTTTATGGCTCCCCCCCCCCCCCTTATTCAAGAAAAGAATTGAAATTAAACTCATTACCTTTACTAATCTAACTCTAGTTAATGAGTTCTTGGTGAAGAGACCAAAAATCTCTCATTCCTTCACTTTCCAACCTTTCTCTCTCTAGCAACACAAAATCCTCCAAATTTTCTCTAGGATTTTCAAGCTAGAATTTTTTATATATATGGGAATCACATAAGACCACCACCATTTCATCTCATTTGATTTCAAAAAAAAAATAAAGAAAGAAAGAAAAAACTCTCATAACCCTCTCCTTCTCCCATTGATATCGCCGACCTTAAATAAAAAGGAGGGAAGATATTTTTTTTCATCTAGTCATGAAAATGCCACTAGTTTAAATATCATACTTGTTATTCTATTAAATCTCTGACCATCGGTATTTTTCTTGTAATTTTTTAATTTTTTGAGGTCATACGCTAATTAAATGGGAATTTTCACCCCTGATAATAAAAAATTTACTTTTAATTTATTATTTTTTTGGTTGGAAATGATTCTATTTATCACGAGGTTTACACTTTCCCTTTAATTTTCTACCAAATATGACTAATTTTTGTTAAATCTTCTACCAAAACTATTTTTTTTTTTTGTCAAGGTTTATAAATAATCTAAATAATCAATCTTTTTTTAAAAATAACACAGTGTTTTTTATGTAAGAGCTAGAATTGACATGAGTAATGAAACCCAAACCAAGTAAAATTCTAAAATCTAACCAGAAAGAAATCCTAAATAATTAGGAAAAAAAATCCAAGTATAGGAATGTTCTGTTCTATAATGACAATGTAATAAGGCCTTTATGTCAAATCTCAACCTAATTCAATGTTTGAATAAGTTGTGCATATTTTTGGTAGAAACATCATTTAACATATTTATACTTCTTCTTGAATTTGTTGTTACACATCCCAATATATATATTAAATCTCAAGGCATTTGAATAATTTCTAGGTGTTTATCTTTTTTTCTTATAATTTTGGAGTTTTTTTTTTCATTATGATGATGCCATGTAGGATAATACTTTATTTTTATTATTTTATTTAATTATTTCTTTACTAGGAATATATATTGAAACCAGTTTAACATTTGGACACAATCTCTACCTCCTAAAAAGAAAAATAAGTTTACAATGAAACTTCCACGCAAGTGTTCAAAAAGATTAACAGACAGGCGAGGACCATGTCTATTTTGGAGATATATGAACTTGGTTTTCTTTCCATAAACTGAAGACCTTTTCTAACACTTTTTTTTTTCTTTTATTATGCACGGGTTATTTATTTATTTATTTATTTTTAGTTCTAGTTTTTTTGTGTGTGAACAAACACTACCTGTGGATAACTGGTTAGTGCTAATTTAAAATCCAATTACAAGATGCAACATGAAAACACCAAGATGGGTAAAAAGACATTGATGTCAGAGTTAATCAGATAATATTTGGCAGTATGTGCTAAGATCATTTGCGAGCTTGAATTAGAAGTTTCCTTCCAAAAGCACCCCAAAAAACAAAGGAATGCGCAAAAGTCTCCAACCCCATGAAGGAGAAAGGAGAAATACAAGCATTTCTGGCTAAGTTTTGGGGAATAAATGAGGATTCTAGATTCCCTGATCACTCACTTCAAGCTAAGAGAGCAGTTAGGGAAGAGGAGACATCATTAGAGCGGGCTGGCTGTAATTTCATTGTTTGCATTTCGAGTTCCTGTTCTGTTTACCTTTTATCTACTTGTTTCTTTGCCTTGTTCTTATTGCCTATAAAATATATATTTACTATTGTTATGCGTACCTGAAGATCAGGTGCTACTTTGAAGTTTGATCTGATCGCTTAACGCCAAGTGAGAACATATGCTCCACTCCATTATAAAAAGAAACATGACATCCATGTAAGTCTGAGCAGAAAGTTTTGCTGAATTTTTTTTTTTTAGAAAGGTTGAGAAATGAACTCCTGATCATGCCCTGTGTTAAAAAAAAACAACCCTTTAACACAATAGGATAGGATGCTACGATACAACAGACATTTATTGAGCATCAAATTCCCAGGCGCGCATATACAGTCTCTCCAGTGAATGGTCGATGTGCATGCAGGAGAGTGTGGTGTTGTGGGTATCGTACACTGCATAGATGTTTGGAAATGTGAAAGAAAGTATGGCATGGTTAGTCTCCTTTCCTTCATAGAAATGTGAGAGCTTTTTCTCTGTACAGGTTGACCTAGTAGTAAGTGGCAAATACTTTACAACCACAAAGTACAAATGATAGTCGTCGAGTGAATCGGTGAAAATACGAAATTTGCGAGGACTTCACGTGTCTCGTCTTGTTATTTAGCAATTATCAAGCCTTGCTTAGGCAAATAAATAAAAACAAAGAGGGCATGGTGGCAGAGGACTGCTTTCTGATCAAGATCAGCTTTTGTGCGTTAATAAGGCCCAGCAAGACTAGCAAATCCGAAACAAACCAAACAAAACAACCTATGAAGCATGAATCTTCTCTCTAAATTATATGTGGGGTTACTGGTGCCTGGAACTACTGCTCATCCCCACAGGGCCTTTACAAGATCTAATGTCAATCTCAACCCTCTGTCTTCTTGATATTATATTATGTGCTTTCTGTCTCAAAGGAATTGGGGTTTCCTTTCTGTGACAAAAGACAATCAAGTAGATACAACCAGATCCTCATCCGAAAGCTCTGACTTTGCTTTGGCCACCGCACGAGATGCCTTAATTAATCATTTGAATTATTAGAGGTTGTGATTACTCGTAGCTAACCTGGCTGCAACACCATTGTGGTGGTTCTAAATTGCTAGAAAGTTTTTTTCTTTTTTGACATGTAATAAAAGTATAATTCACAGTATATCGCGTACGCACCCAGCTGTAGATTAAAACTATACTGAAAATGACAAAATTGAGGCCTCCTGCAGCCCCTACTCAAATGGCTCACTACCTTGGTGTAAGCTACGTACAATATAGAGTTGCCTTTAGGCTAAGCTAGAGACCACACCGTATAGACAGACTGTGGGCGTGGAAAATGTAAACAGTACTCTCGCACAAGTTGGTGATTTCACAACGGGCAAACGGCTCTATGCCAAAGTCTCGATACATGGAAACAACAGCAAAAACAACGCAAACAACAAACAAGAAATACTCTTTTAAGTACTCCAAAACAATATATTATTCAAAAAAAAGAGAGAGGGGCAAAGCATTGGTTCCAGTTCCTTTGCCTTGGACCTTTTCCTTTGGCCCCTTCTCCTCTCCCATCGATACCATCCTACTCCCATTTTTCTTCCTCTATTTCAACAAAATCACATTGCAAGGGAACGTTTAGGTTTACCTCAACTACTATTTAAACCCACTTTGATTCTCTCTCACCCTGAATTAATAACAGTCATCTTCTATTTCCTTATAAACTACATCTCTCTTTCTCTCCGCTGAAACTAAAACCCTACACCACCCAAGAATTACGCGTATTCATCATCATTAATGGAAGACAATGTTAAAGAGAAGAGACCCAAGTTCTGCATCAATGACCACGTAGACATTCTTTTGGAAATCCTGAAACGACTCGACGGCCGCTCTCTCTGTGTTTCTGCCTGCGTCTGCCGTCTCTGGTGCACCATTGCCCGCAACGACTCTCTCTGGGAGCATCTGTGCTTCCGCCACGTTTCCCCTCCTCCCTCCTCTGGCGTCCGCCCCGTCGTCGTGGCTCTCGGTGGCTACAAGAGGCTGTACATGGTGTGCGTGCGGCCCGTGCTGAGTCGACTGGGCCGATTGAGGCTTGCTGGTGACTCGGACCGGGTCAGGAGGGTGTGGACTCGGGATGAGGTCCAGCTCTCGCTCTCTCTGTTCTGTGTTGATTATTATGAGAGACTTGGGAGACTCGGTGGTGGCGGGGATGCGTCCGGATCGTCCCTCATGTTCCTCTGCAAGCCTGTTAATGTTTGATTTGTTGACTTTTTTTTTCTTAGACTTGTTCGTTTGATTGATTGGTTAGTGCTTGAGCAACAGCGATTTCATGGTGGTCAGTCCCGCACAATAAAAGAAAAAAAGAAGAGTGGGATTTTAGGATATGCTAGTATACTACACATTAGCACTCGACCAAAATATTCATTAAAAAAAAATTAATTTGTGTGTAGTCTAGATTTTATGGAATAACATGGGAACGGTTGTGTTTGTATAGTCAAGAGATAAGTATTTTAGTATTGATGCATTCCATTTAGTATTAAACTATATTGATGAACCGTGTTGGGCTAATTTATTTGTCGTATAAAAAAAAATTGATGCTAAATTACTGTTATTATATTTTAATGAATGAAAAAAAAATCACTCGAATTAATAGAAAAAAAATCAAACCCTAGGAATTAAATTGTAAAATGATGAAATCATGAAAAAAAATCAATGAAAAAAAAATTAAAAAATAAAATGCTAACAAAATAAAGTGAGGTTGTCAAAACTCATGAGTAGTATTATGCGGACAGGATAATCCAATAAAAAAAACATATAAAAAAACAAAGTTTAATTTTAAAAAGAATCAATCACGCGGATAAACCTCTTACTTAGAACATGAGATAAGAATAACTTAATTGAAAAGAAAACTAAAAAAATAACAAAGTTTATTTTTTAAAACGAACAACTTTGAAGGATGTAATTGGAAAAGAAAACGATGTCAACCCATATTAACTTTTCAAACTCATGATCTAAGGTAGTGACTAAACTAGAAGAACCGTATCTGGAAAGCAATTATTTAAAAACTTGGCTCTACTCAATAGGTTGACCCGTGTTCTATATGACCTTTGGCTTGGACCGCCCTGAGTTTCAAAACAAATTGAGGGGAGAATTGATCCATTGTAAAACGATAAAAAGCCTGGGTTGACCAATGTTTCGATTAACTTGGGGAAAATCCTGTCAAAACATGGAAAAAACCATTTACTATTTTTTAAAAAAAAAATGATATCATTTTGACTTTTTTTTATATATAAAACAAAGAATGACTTTTGTTAACTCAAGCTAACTTACTCAACCTATGACTCAATAATTGTCCCCCGATTGACTTTTGAATAGGGCCTAAAAACAATGGGAAAAAGCAAGGAAACCAAATCCCAATAAATAAAATGTCCAATGATAAAAAAATAAAAGATAAAAAAATAACAATTAAGAGAATAAGAATTTTATTTGAAAAAAAATGAGAGGATAAACTAAAATTTTAAATTGAAAGGCAAAATTGAAAAAACATTTCAAATTAACAAATTAATTGAAAATAAAAAATAAAAATCAAGAGAATGATGACTAAGTTTTAAAAAAATATAAAATCAAGATTATGGATCTAAGGATGAAATTGAAAACAAATTAAAATTTGATAAAAAGCCTAAGAATCAAAATTAGAAATTAGAACATTAAGGGCTAAACCATAAATATAAAAAACAAATATTGAACTAAAGGGCAAAATAAAAAAGAAAAATCAAATTCATAAAAGAATTCAAAATAAAAAAAAACAAAGAAAATCAATTTTCAATGAACTCAATAATGATGGGTAAATGTTTAAAAGTAATTAAAAATGGCTGAAGCCAACCCAGTCCAACCTTCAGAATTTATGACACAGATCATGACACCGGATCACAACGTAAAGGACAAACACGAAAAAATAACAATGTAAAATTCTAGACCAACCAAAATAATTAGAGATAAACTTGAAAAAAACAAATTAAAAAAAAAACGATTTAAAAGATGTAGATTTGAAAAGAAAAATAATCAAATTTGACACACAAAAAAATAAAACTAAATCATAAGTGATGAAATTGGAAAACAATTTTGATTAAGAAAAAGATAAGAATAACTAAAAATAACAATCAAAAGAATAAGAACCACATTTAATAAACCAATAAAATATCAAGGGATGAAATCCAAACAAATCAATTCAATAAATGATTCAAAACATCACAATTAAAACAATAAGAAAAAAATCTAATATAAAAACAAAGTATAAATGGATGAAATTGAAAAAACAAATAACTTAATAAATAATCCAAGACTAAATACATTGCAAGTAAAAGAATGAGCATCAAATCTGGTATAAAAATAAAATATCAAGGGATAGAATTGAAAAAACAAATTAACTCAATAAATGATTCAAGATCAAATAAATTGCAATAAAAAAAATAAGAATCTAATTTAACTTAACAAACAAATAGCTGGATTTTCATTATTATTATTATTGTAATTACCAACATGATTTTTTTTAGGAAAGAGGGAAAAGGAAAAACTCTTTGCTGGAGCTCCCCCACGTGTTGTAAAAGAACACGCACCTCACTATCGTGATGGGGTGGTGAAGAGCAACGAACACCGTCCTAGAAGATGGTGTTCGATGCTATGTGAGCTCGATACGTCACTTGATAGCATCTCATTATTAGTTTTTTTTTTATTTATTTTTAATCTAAAATAGACTATTATGTTTGATTTTTTATATGCATTAAAATTGATATGCTATATAACATGACTTTTCTTTATTCACATTTTTTTTATTAAATACCACATTTTTCAACTGTAGGTCTCTTAAGTTTTAACAACAAAAAATAATAATATTGTGTATATAGGCGCCTTGGAGACAATTATTTTAAGAAAAGAAAAAATAAAATAAAAAATCACATAATCTATTTAAAAACTGACGTTAATATTTTGAACTGAAAAGGTAGGGAAGTTATTATTGAAGGGGACCACTGCATAAATTTGAAATGGGACAGAGTACAGCGATCCATCTGGGTTCGTATCGTAATTTACACCGACACAAAATTAAGGATCCAAGATAAGACTAAGCAAAATAAAAGGCCCACAGAGAGGATTTTCTTACAGTTGCGTGTTCTGAGAGGAAAGTCAGGGTTTTAAAGATCCTTGTTGTTTTTATTTGTTCAAAAGTCCCATTCAAAATTTGCACTCATCATACTACGGAGTAGGGTTTTTATTTGTTAGTTCGTCTGCCATGTTCTTTATTTTTTAAGCTACTTTCAAAACTTTAAAATTAAACAAAAACAACAGCCATTTTCTCAAATAAATTTGTACTTTGAAAATATTTTTAGCTAATAATTATGGAAATTTAAACTTGTTTTATGCGCACCACCCATTTAGGTGTTAGCAAAAAAAAAAACTTGATTTTATATCCCATTTGTTTCATGAAAAATAATTTTTTTTGTATTTGTTTGTCATTAGAAAAGTTGGTCAAAAGAAAATGTTTTTCGGTCAAAGAAAAATTTGGTTTGGTTTTCAGAAAAGTGTTTTTCTTTTATTTTGGACGGAAAACACTTTCTAAAAGTTGTGAAAAATTTAGAAATGTCATGTTATTTGCTGATTATATTAAATATGGTCCTCAAACTTTTGATTGCTATTTATTTTTTTTTAATTTTTTTTTCAATTTCATCCATTGAAATTTGATTTAATTTGATTTTTATATGCACTTTGGTCCTTATTTTTATGATTGTTACTTGTTTTTCTCTTATTATTTTCTTAATTAAAATTTTTTATCAATCAGATTTGGTCCTAATTTTTTTATTGTTATTTATTTTATTTAAAATAATTTATGAAATTATAATTTTTTTAATTTTATCATCTTTTAAATTTTTTATCTGTTAGATTTAACAAAATCACTTTTCAGCAAACAAACGGGTCTTAGTATACTTAAGAACACAAGGACATACATGTCATGTCAATATATATAAAGGGAATAAACATATTTGATATTATTTGAAAAAAAAAATTAAATCAAATAATTATTGGGATAAAATATCCAATGAATTTATTAAAAAATTATATAAATATTTAATATAAGCTCATTGTATTCAATGCAGTTAAGAAAAAATAAATTAACTCTTCACCGAAAAATGTGTGTGTGTATATAAGTAAAAAATCAGGTAATATTAGACCACATCAAACAAATTATTGGGATATAACCTAAGTGGTTGTTATTTTTTTCCAAGAAATAAATTTTCAGTTAACCAAAAATGAAATAATAATATTTAAAATATGTAGAAAGGCATTTTGGGTATTAAGGATTTTTTGCAGTATTTTCTTAAATCTAAAGGAGTTTCAATCAATTCAACAATTGTTTTTTTATTAAAGTTTATAATTTCGCGATACGAGGATATTATTGTTTACACTAATAATTAATATTTTCCAAATAACTTAGTTATGAGAATTCCTAATTAAATATTGATAAGGACAATTGTATAAAGTACTGGTGCAATATATTTTAGTCACATAAAACTATAATATACTTTAACTAAAAATAATTTACCCCAACTAAAAATTACAATAGAATTGCAAACAAAAATATTGATTGTTTTTTTTTTATTATTATTAACGTGGGTGTCCGGGCTAGCTTGCCCGCATCTCGACTAATCCCACGGGCCCTGAAGTTAACGATAATGTAAGCCTCCAGTGGTCATCATATTAGCAACCACAGGGCTCGAACTTGAAACCACATGGGGAGCAAACTCCTTAGTCCCGAACTCTTACTATTAGACCACCTACTAGACGGTTAATTATTGATTGTTTTGATCTAAATAATGAGAAGTTTTATTATATCTTTCATTAATGATCCACATAATATAGTATTGTTTTATTGATTTAAAGTGACTCTAACTCATCTATACAGTTTTTACATTTTTATTTTGTTTTGAAAAGTTCATTTAATTATGTGTGAGACTGGTATAAAATATGAATGCTAACTTTTGATTGTTTAACATCATTGAGTTTTTTTTTTAAATAATTGAAAGGTATAAATTATTTTATCAAAAGGAGTCAAAGGTAACATAGTAAAATAACCAAGAGACCCTTAAAAAAAAATCTAATTTAGCAATTTTCTAATTTTTATATAATTTTATTAACTTTTGAATTTTAATTATAAGCAGGTGAATTAAAAAAAATCAAAATATAGTCATGAATAAAATTTTTTAATGTTAAATATTAATCTCAATCCAAAAAGTTAAATTATTGACTGAAAGTAAATTTTTTACATCAACATTCTAACATATCTCTTTAAATAAAAACTATTTTGGCTAATGTTTGAATAACCACACCACCATTTTATATTTAATTTTAATCAAAAAAATTATTTTAATTTAAAAAATTAAGCTATTTGATAAAATTTTAATAATAATTTTATATTCTCTATCTCATTACAAATTATTTTAATTAAATGCAACTTTTAAAATATTAGTAGCGTTGTGAAAAGAAATAACAACAAATTATGAATTGTTTTTGTATAAAGAAGTTAAAAATAATAAAAGACAATAAATAATCAACGATCTCTTATATAAATATAAAATGAAGGACTCAATTTAATAATTTGATAATTTTTCATTTATTTTTTTAATTTTAATATTATTGGTTTTTATTGGCCTATTTTAAAGTATTTATAGAGTTTTGATATTCAAAATATAGTGTTAATAACACACTGTTAGAAATGATTTAGAAATGTTACAATAAGAGAGTAAGGCTAAATGTCATAATAATTAGTATAATAATTAGTATAAAGTTGAATTTACGTGATGCTATGTCATAATAATTAGTATAAAAAAGATAGTAAGGCTATGTCATATACAAAAAAAAAAAAACCAAATATTTTCTTGAATGGAGTGTAACATACAATATTTATATATTGTTTTTATTTTCCTAAAATATTTAAAATCATATCAACTTTAAAATAGATATAATATTTTTTTTCAGAATTTGTATATTGTTTATATTTTCATAAATTAATTAAAATCATATCAATTTTATTGTGATTATTAATTAGCATACATGGCTTAATTTAAGTGTATGGAATACAAAATGGGGAGTACTCTTAAAGTACTAGAGTTATTTTTCAACTATAAATATAGTAGTACAATATTATTTATATAAGAGGCCAAATGTCACGCAAGAAAACAAAAATCAATCCTTTCCTTGTATGATGTAGGTGTTTTTTGCAATTTGGAAATTTTTTAAAGATAATATACTATATTTAATAACTACTAATAAAATATTTAATAACTACTAACATAATGCTTTTAATACCTAAAATTCCATCTACAAAAATATATTAAATCTCTAAAAAAGGAAAAATGGTGGGTGTAATTAGGGGTAAGCAAAAAAACCGAAAAAATCGATTAAACCGAGAAAACCAAAAAATAAACCAAAAAAACCGATTAAACCGAGAAAACAAAAAAAAACCGTGAAAAAAACCGATTAAAATTTTGAAAAAACCGACCGGTTCGGTTTTATAAGCTTGAAACCGAAAAAAATCGAGTCAAACTGAAAAACCAATCCAAACCGGTTTGAACCTGTTTCGGTTTTTGTTTTTTTATAAAAAATTCAGTTTGGTTACTTTTTTTTTTTATAAAAACCAAACCGACTGAAAATAATCATCCCCAGATATAATACCCAGCAACATGATTGCATCAGAAAATTCCATGAGTTATAATGATTCCCCCATCCCTCTCCTGATTTTTTTATTCTTGGAAAAGTTATTGGTTTACTCAACATTATATATGGATCACTACAAATTTCACATTAGGACATTCCTTGATTATTTTCCCCTTTTTTTTTAGAGATAATGAGTAAGGATTAAATTAAACAGATTAAAAAAATTTCCAAGTCAGGATTTTATTTTGATTATCTCATGTGAAGCAATAAAAGAAAGAAAAGTGTAATTTGCC
>Ga0307517_10006225_pt1 | contig 17744 bp, 12 predicted proteins | sample 23_EM_MG_FD_194515 | JGI IMG/M metagenome (GOLD analysis project Ga0307517, IMG submission 194515) | Populus trichocarpa ectomycorrhiza microbial communities from riparian zone in the Pacific Northwest, United States - 23_EM | ecosystem: Host-associated > Plants > Roots > Unclassified | place...
GTTGAGTAATAAGAGTTTATACTATACTTGTTTGAAATACCATTAGTGGATCCTCTAACCTTGACAATTATTTTTATCATTGTTTAATCCTTATATCAATATCACATCTCAAAGCTCTCTTCAACTTATTATTATTATTATTATTATTATTATTATAGTTAACCTCCATGTGGTTCGACTCCGGTCTTGCCGAGTTATTTATTACTTCGACACTCCTACACTTGGGAGAAGACATCAATCTTTTGGTCGTGTTACTGTGTAACTTTAAAAAGTATTTCCTTTTCATTATTTTCTCAGCACGTAATTGCTTTATTAAGTATAATGTAAATTTATCCCTTGTTTAATGTGATAGAGATAAGGAATGAAGATATTCTTAAGATACTAATAATAAGATAGATCCCAAATCACTTTAAAAAAAAAAAAAACAAAATGCGACAAGGACTTATTGACTTATCTCAGCATTACTAGTTACTAGCTATAAGATGGATATAATTAACTTCTTAAAGTAATTGTTATACATTCCTTAATTTTTTTCAAGTGGCTGTTGTGTTTGTCTGGACGGAGTTTTTTTTTTTTTTTTGTTCTCTATGATTTGTATTTGCACTGGCGAGGAAAAGGGAATTTATGATATTAATTAATCACGAATATCCTATCAGACGATAATATCAATTAAAGATTTGTGGTCAAATTGTCACATTATCTGGGAAGTATGTTTTCAACTCGTTACTCACTAGAATGGAGGTAATTACAAAAAAATCAAATAAATTATTTGGGAATTGTCATGCAATTCAATAATTAACTACTTAATTTGCTGTCAATATATATATATATATATATATATATATTAACTTCTTCAAGTCAAGACCCTTGATTTAAATTATGCCATCCACTTAAATGTAGCGAACAACGGATCGAGACAAAATATGTTGTAGTATATAGCTAGCAATATTAAAGCATGGAAACCGAAAGGCAGGTCATAACTTGTAACAGTATTCATGTCTGGTAGCTGCTTTGTTTTTTTATTTTAAAAATATTTAAAAAAAATTAAATTTTTTTATTTTTATTTTTATGTTTTCAAATTGTTTTAATATGGTAATATCAAAAATAAATTTTAAAAAGTAAAAAAAATATTATTTCAATACATTTATAAACTAAAAACTCTTAAAAAAAATCATAATACTAAAACAAATCTATTTATAATTCAAGGCATGTAACGTAGACGATGTAACCTATGATTGTGGCAAAAAAAAAAAAAGGAAAAAAAAGTAAGGCCTATGTTTCTCGTTTTAGTCGATGGTGAAAAAAGCTATGCGGGTAGACGATTTCTTATTTTATTAAATTCTTTTTTCTTAGAGCTTCAAGACACAGATGCAATCACTTGTGACTATCTCCGACAGCATTAGACTCATATTATATATATATATTTCTTCTTTCGATTTAACATGTCTTTTTGCTTACGTGACAAGAAGGAAGGAACAAGAGCGAGAACATTGGAACCAAGGAGGGAAGTGAATTAAGGTTAGTTGTCATTGACAGTCACATCCAATCATGAACACGCTTACTAGGATTTTTAATCTTCCTATTGTAAGTGGGTAGGAAAACTAGAGAGAGACAAACTATACAAGTTTCCTGTAATTTTTCAATTATAGGAGTAGATTTGCGCCTTATAAACTATGCATCAATGATGCTAGGCCCCTCTAAAAAACAACTATCTTGTTCGATAAATGAGTTCAAATTCTCTATCAGCATACTGGTGTATTAATTCCTTGATGCATAGTTTATAATATTTTTTGTGTCATGAATTATTTGTTTTCATTTCAGTAAAAAATCACCAATATTTGTTTTTAAAAAAATGAGTTGAGATTTGAATAACTTCCAGACTTACAAATTTTTTAGGAAATTTATAATAGCATATAATTTTTATTTATTTTTAGAAATTATTTGAGTCAACCATGTATCATGTTGGTATATGCACAATATTTTTCAAAACTTATTAACTCCTTGAAATTAGACCATAATATATATATATATATATATATATATGCAATTACATTTAATATCCTTCTTCAGAGAATCGACAAGTGGTTTCTTCAAAGTAAATATTTATTTATGACGAAAATATTGAAAAATGTGACAAATCACACATGGGTAAAGTGACAGATTAATTAATAAGTGGTACTCAAGTAGATCAATATCATGGCAACAGGAGAGTAATTATTATCTCAATTTTATTTTTTTTGGTACAATAACACTCATATCATGACAAATTACACACGGGTTGTTTTAATTTCATGGATCATAACAAGACGTCTTAGCGCAAGAGTACCAATATCAAGAACATTTCAAGATTTTATACATGAGAAATAACTTTGCGCTCAACAAATTAATGAACTAAGTAGAATTATATTGTAGAAACATGAAAAATTAACCAAAGCTATTAGCCTTGGAAAAACACTATTCATTCATAGACATAGATGATAGGGTGTTTGGGAATATGATAGTTATTACTTTTTAAAATGTTTTTTGCTCAGAAATACATCAAATTTATATTATTATTATTAAAAAATTATTTTTAATATTAGTACATCAAAATAATTTAAAAACTAAAAAGAATATTTAAAACAAAAAAAAATAAATTTTTAGAAAATATGGTTTCAACCACGTTACTGAACTCACACTAAACCATGTAATAAAAACCCATGTAATAAAAACCGATTACTAAACCATGGATAACTCATATAATACAAACCCCACGACTCCACCACCATCAACACCACCCAAGCTACCCCCACCACCTAGTCCTCAGAGTCCACCAAACCCACCATCTAAAGGAGCGACTCCACCGGATGACATACACCATACTCAGATAGATGAAGAAGTCTCAAACTCGGATGTGTTGGAGAAACTCATACTCTCATTGTGCTTGTTTTCTTAAAGTGTTTCTTTTATTTCTTGGTTGATTATGTTTCTAATTGGAGTTTGGTAAAGAACAATGTTGTCAAAAAAATAGTTTTCTGGTTTTGCCCACAACTTGTTTGATAATGTGCCTGTATGAAACATTAATCTAAACACTACCTTCACCCAGATAGTACCATCACCCGAAGCTCACTCTCATCCCCCCTAGCTCGTCCATCAGCCTTCATATATAGCTGAAATCATCCAAAGATGCGCAACTTATTATGTACAAATGGCTTAAGAGTCTATGATTTCTTAATGAACACGCTTCAAACATAGATAAACTAGTGAATTTAAGGGAATGCAGATTGTATGGAATGAAGAGTCATGACTATCATGTGTTTACGCAAAAACTCATTCCAATTGCTTATAGGGATTTAGTGCCAAAAGAGATATTAGATACATTGATAGAGATTAGTAATTTTTTTAGAGATATTTATTCGAGCAAGTTGCATACCTAACACATAGGATCGACTTGAAATAATCTTCTTTACCTTCTTCTTTAATTTCATAGAGCATCTGCCCATTCATTTAGCCTATAAGGCAAAAGTTAGAGGTCTTGATATAGATAGATGTATCTATTTGAGAGGTTAGTGTTTACATGTATCCTAAGTAATTATCCATCTTCTTTAAAAAAATAACATTCAGTTATTCATCTCTAATTACTTCATGTAGATACTTATTCAACCTTAAAAAAAAGTTAAAAAATATATGTTAAGACTTTGATATGCGAGACTTATATTATTGAAAAAATTTCAACATTTACCTCATATTATTTTGAGTTTCACTTAAAAACAAGAAGTAACCACATTCCAAGAAATGATGGTGGCGGTGAACTACTTTTGACTGGAAATTTATCAATATTTGGTCATCCCAAATGACCATTATTGAAGAATGCATTGAGGGGAAGATATTTGATAAATATTAAATTTAGACAAACACATAATTATATGTTATTTACGTGTGATGAATTAATATCTTTTATTTAGTAAGTAAATTATATATATAAACCCTAATATTTAAACATAAATAAGAATGGAAAACATCGATAACCTAAATAAGAGTTACTATATCCTAGAAAAACATAAGCAGGCGAACAAAATCTAACTTATGAGCATTGTTTGGATGAAGGAATGGAAAACAAAGACACCCGAAAGTAAGAAGAAAAGCATAATCAGGAGACGATTTTAAAAGACATTCGAAAGGGGTTTTATGATTAAGAACCGGAGGTGGCATGCGATTAATCAAATAAACAAAACTTTCAAAAGCACAACTCTAATATTTAACGAGAGCGTAACATTGCCCAAGAAGATTAAGCCTAGTTTTAACAATATGTCTATGACGACGTTCAACCATGTCATTTTGTTCATGAGTGTGTGGGCAGATCACACGATGATGAATACTAATCGTTTTAAAATATGTATTGAGTTTTTTATATTCACCACCCCAATCTGTTTGAATAGATTTTATTTTTAAAGAAAATTGACACTCAATGAGCACCTGAAACTAATGAAAATATTAAAAACATTAGACTTAGCAACCAAAGGATAAAACCAGATAAACTTTGTATAAGCATCCACAAAGATAACAAAATAGCAAAAATTGTCAGATGACAACATAGGGAAGGGACCCCAAACATCACTAAAAATTAAGTCAAGAGGAGCTCGAGTTTGATGACCTGTAGTTTTTAGACTCGGATGAGACGACTTGCCTAGAAGACACGCAGGATAATTAAAATTAAATTGATTTGACGTGTATGACACCTTTTTATTTTTCACCAAAAAATGCAGAAGGTGTGGACTGGGATGCCCAAGTCGACGATGCCAAATATTAGCGGAAGTAGAGAGACATGTAGATGAGAAAACCTTAGGCAACGATGTTGCAAACGACTTGGACAAAACATATAGATCATCTCTACTCCAACCGAAAAGAAGCACTTTCTTTATCATGAGGTCCTTAACATAAAATAGAAAGGAATGGAATTTGAAGAACACGTTATTCTCAAGACAAAACTTTTAAACAGATAGCAGAGGTTTTTTTAATGGCAGGAACATGTAAAATATTGGATAAAGTAAAGGTGTGTTTCAGTGAATGAATTTTAGAGTGAGCAATATTGGAAATAATAAGGACCTTACCATCACCAACATGCAGATGATCATTACCAAAGTAAAGTTTTGAACTCGTCATACTGGCAAGATCTGGCATTACATGATTATTTGCACTCGTATCAGGAAACCAAGTAACAGGAGTAGTTGTAGAGGCATTATTAAACACGAGATTGGCATTGGCTTGGAGAGGATGATTAGCCAACTAAGAACACTATTGGGCAGTATGCCCATATTCATAACACACTTGACACTTTACATTGTGATTATACCCACTAAAATGGTTACCTTGCTGCTCAAATTGTTCGAGAGGGAGAACCAGAGGAGAATCGGTGTCCCTGTTATCCAAATTATTGACCTGAGGTATAACTGTGAGTGCAGAAGTTTTGGGCTAAGCCGTTACCATTTCCTCGATAAAAATTGATACGACTGTTATTTCTCCAGGCCCCAAGAAAATGACCCTGTCTGCCAGTACTGAAACCAGAGTGATGCTGTACAAAGAACGCAACTGGTTGCTGCGTTGAAGTTGGTAATAGAGGAGCTGTTACAGCAGGTTGGAGAGCAGCTTTGTGGAGAAATTCATGTGTAAGAAGACTGTTATGAAGATCAGTGTAGGAGATGGGATCAGCCTTAGTAGAAAATTTGGTGACAAGATCCTTAAAGTCATTATGTAACCCCCGAAACACATATAAGTTGAATTCTACCAAGGAGATCGGTCTGCCAGCCGCAACAAGTTCATCAAACAAGGCATTTGCCTTCTGCAAGTAGGTGCTGGCAGAATCATCATTCTGACATAAATCTTGGAAAGAACTGTGAAGTTGCATAATCCTTAAGTTTGAAGGAGAGGAAAGAGTTGTTTCCAGCGTTCTTCAGATATCATAGGAGGTGTTACAATCCACAACCAAATACGAAACTTCCACCGAGAGAGAGGATAAGAGGGCACTCATGATTAAATGATATTGCTGCTTCCATGAAAAATATACAAGATTGACAGAGAGTGAAGATGTCGCAGTAGATGCCAGATGAGAAGGAGGACATGGTGATGTTCCATCAATAAAGGGGTACACATCTTGGCCCAAAAGAAATGGTTTCATCTGCATCCTCCAATATAGAAAATTGGTGTTGGAGAGCTTTAAAGAAATTACTTGTTGTGTGTTAGGAAGAGGTATGATGGTAGCAGCAGGAATGGACACACCATAGGTGGTTGTTGACGCCACAGGGGAGAAAGAAGACTGAAGTGTTGATGCAGCGGCAGCAGAGTATTGAAGTTCTTGATTGTCCATAGAAGGAAGATGAATAAAGGATGAAGATGGGAGAAAGAAGGCAGCAACAGAGCAGAGATTGTTGCAAATAGATGAAAGAAGGTTGTTGGTTATAACAGATGTAGGAGGAAGAGAACCGGATGTGAGGGAGAAGGTTGCTGGACAATTTGTTGCTCTGATACCATGTTAAGATTTTTGAGATAGTCTTTTGTATAATTGTGATGGTTGTCAATAAGGGCAATCCTTTTTATTTATACATTCAGGGTTGTATACAATACAATGGTGGAATGTCCTATACTCATGATAACTATTCCTATATAAAGTATTTACATATATAAGATCTCTTTTCTTAATACACCAATTATTTTCAGTTTTTTTTTTTTATATTGATTACTTTTCTTTTAATTTTACCATTACTCAACAAATATAAGCAATTGCACTTCAATTTGACCATGCAATAAAAAATATTTGAGGACAAAAAAAAATTGCCGCAATAAATCTACAGTGAAATATAATAGCGTGACTTAGACGCAGGCATAAAGTACAGACATATTATCTCCAAACGTTCATTTATTAGCCTTCATTTTAATTACTTTACTATATCTGTTTGTATGATTTTTTTATTAGTTTATAATAATTAACCAGACTTAATTTATGGGACTTGGGTGAATCTTGAACGAGTCACATCATAAAGTTTTGAAATAAAGGACATACACCATGTATATTATGTCGCTATCCTGGGAAGGCCAAGAAACTCCATTAACAGTAGTCCCAGTGAGCGTGCTAGATAGCATGTCAATAGCACCTTCCAAGAAGGCTGAAATCAATGGAAGCCTCATTCTTTCTTATAATTAATTAAACTTTCGAATGATACTGTTCCTTATGCACTAATTTGCAGTTTTGCACTATTGAATGAAGAGAAAAATGCCCGAGGCATGCAATTGAAGCAGTAAACAGTGGGGCGTTGAAGCCAAAGTAATTAGAAATGTTGTCCTTGCATGTGAGGATAGCTAGTTGGGAGGGAAAATTATTGTAATGTAAATTATGCTAAATTCCAATTGCTTGGTACAAGATTTTGGTGGTATCCTCGGTATTAGGGTTCCTTTTGTCTCGATCTCTCACCTAAGCTAGCCCATCCCCTATTTAACTCTTCTCTCCATTTGTTTCCACATCACCTCTATCACCGATCTCATATGTTACAAGTACTATGGCTGCAGAGATTGGCCTTCTCTCCTTGACCCAACTCCAAAAATTACCTCAATCTCAACAAAATCAGTATCAACTGCATCAACTGAACCCGAATGAGACCCCTAGTGTCTGGATGTGGAACCCTAAGCAAACTCAAGAAGAGGATGATTCATGGGAGGTTAGAGCCTTCGCAGAGGATACCGGCAACATCAACGGCACCACTTGGCCACCGAGGTCTTATACTTGCACCTTTTGTAGAAGGGAATTCCGCTCAGCTCAAGCCCTAGGGGGTCACATGAATGTTCACCGCCGTGACCGTGCTAGGCTTCACCAAACACAGCCTGGTTCAATCAACCCCAACTCATCAACTTCCAGTTCTTCCTCGTCTACTTTTATAATCCCAACTCAAGAATTTCCCCCAAATGCTGGGTTATGCTTACTTTACCAACTACCAAACCCTAATGGAGTCTTCACTCCCGCAACTATGAATGCATGTGCTACTGATTCACCTTCTACTCTTCTCTCTATCACACCATATCCCCATAACAACTTGATAGAGAAATCTCTTAATTTTCTAGTAGCTCCACCTGAGATAAATACTTCTCATTGTTACTCAATCAAAGCCGAGCCCTCGGCATCCATTGATAATAGCAATAATATCAACAGCGACAACAACTTTAAGGAGTTGGCACACGAAGAACTTGATCTAGAGCTCCGGCTAGGGCACAGATCGACAACACCACCACCATCATCATAACATATAAGAAAGCTTCAGTATGTTCGAGTGTTATTTGTTTTAGTGCTATGTGTGTTGAAGTGAGATTTTCTCTTTCTTTTTTTTTTCTTTGTTTTTCTCCAATATTTAAACAAAATTAGCTCATCAGAGAGTGTGAAATGCAAGGTGCTGTGGAACTTGAAAGAGGAAAGCAAAAGAAAAGCGCCATGTAAATTCGAAGAGAGAAAATTAATGATGTATTCATTGACAAATAAAGGACACAATATTAGGGCTTGATTGCTCCACTGGTAAAGTTGGCAATGCACTGTCATTTTCTATTACGGATCTATGTATAAAGTATGTCTGGAAGACATTTCCGTGGGCACTATTTGTATTAATATCTAAGACGGATTCACACCTCTTTTTCCAAAAATACAGAACTGCCATGTTTTAGCATTTCGATTACAGAAAGTGCATCTTCGAAGAGGCATTTAAACAATTCTAGGAGGAGTTCAAATCAAAGCCAATGCATTGATTTTCCTTAGAAAGCCGTACCCTGTAGTTTCAGATATTAATTTATTCATGTTTCTACCACAAGATTATTTGTGCTCTCAGATTTCCCTTGATCGGAGTACAAAAAACAAAAAGGTAACCGAGATTTTTATTCTTTTTTCTTTTTAATTACTCTTTCTTTGATTGTGGATTTTTATTTTTTTATTTTATTTTTTAACAAGGCTATGAATCTTGCCGAGTGAACCTTATGCAATGCTTGCTATAGTTATTTCAAGGATCTATAATTACAAGTTAGTGCCTTCAAATTACATACAATTTAGTATTTTTATTTATTGTATCGTAGTAACTTATCTTATCAATCATTAATTTAACTAATTATCTTGTAATAATGCTAGTCACTAATATTATTATACAATTACACTTCAAAAATAAATAAAAAATACTATTCATTTTGGTAACGAGTAAGTGATTATGAACCGTTAAATAAATTCATTAAATAAATAGTATAAACTTATCTTATCTTTCCATAATTTAGTTAATTATTTTGTAATTGTGATAGTTGAAAATAATTAAGTATAATTGTAATAAAAAAAAAGAGGTTCCTTGTTACCTTGGAAAAGAAAAGAAAAGATATTGTTTAATTTATAAAGAAATCATTTGTAAGTAATTACGAATTAATAAGTATTTACATTTATTGCATTCTAAATACTATTTTATTATTTCATAACTTTAAAGACATAGTAACTTGAAGTAATCATAACAAACCCCGTGTGTATTATTGAAGTTGAAAATATTCTATTCTCCATGATCAAGAATAATTTTGTTTAATAGTAGCTAACAATTTCATGTGCATATGAGGGTGTAAAATGGTATCTAGGTTTTTGCCTTTTCCTATCAAATACATGGCAAGGTATTTGCTTAATTATTAATTGTAATGATGAATCTCAACTTACAATAAAGAGTGTTATTCAATTTAAAGTTGGGAATGGAAGGATTATTCATTTCTAGTCATATCAATGGTTTCGTCAAAGTATTTTGAAAGAAAAGTATCCTTAGTTGTATTATTTGTCAGCCAATCAATGCTCAATAATTGTTGATTATTATAGAATGTACTTATATAGAAAATATTGTATATAGAAAATATTGTAGACATACTCTTGTGTGGTGACCTCCACCATTGCTATTGTATATTACCCTACACATATATATAGAAAGGGTTGGTTAATCATTAAGTTAAGCCTTCTAATTATTCTCAACTTGGTATCAGAGCTTTCTGCCATCAGAACTCCTTTCTCCCTCCCTCCCTTTGCAGTCGACCCTCTCTCTATTTTTCCTCCATGGATTCTACTACTGTCGCTGACTTCTCTCTCTCCATCGGTGGTGCAGCACAGCCGGCCAGCCATCCCCCAGCTGCTGCCGGTGGTGTCTTTTCTCCCCAACAGCAGCCTTCACTTGCAGAGCATGTCTCTGATTCTTCTTCACAAGTCTATGTCGTTCCTTTACCTCTTATGGGAACACACACTCCAGTCATCGTTCCTTTATCAAACACCCACCAAGTTGTTTCGTTAAAACTTACAAACACAAATTATCTCTACTGGCGAATGCAAATGAAGCCATATCTCTTTGGTCAAGGTGCTTTTCACTTCGTTGAAGGCTCAGTGTCGTGTCCTCCATCTCATATTTTTTACAGTTCTACTGGTTCTTCCTCTACCATCAGCCCTTCTTTTCTTCGTTGGAAGCAACATGATCAACTTATTTTGAGTGCTTTAGTCTCCTCTCTCTCTGTGGATGTGTTGCATCTCGTGGTAGATTGTTCTACCTCGCATTGTGTTTGGCGCACTCTTGAGAAAGCGCTTGCCTCTCCGTCTAATTCTCGCATCATGCAACTTCATGGCTCCTTTCAAGACCTTCATCAAGGTGACTCATCGGTTAGTATATATATGCAGCAAGCAAAATTGTTATTTGATGAATTGGCTGCTGTTAGTCGTCCAATGTCTCTTGAAGACTTTAATCTATATGTGTTTCGTGGCCTTCGTGGCGAGTTCAAAGACTTGGTAACGAGTCTCATAACCAAGGAAGAGCCGCTGTCATATGCTGATCTTCACAGCCACATTCTTACCCATGAATTTCTGCACAAGAACTCCTTCCATTCCATGGTTGCCGCTCCCTTTTTGCTGTATTCTTCTTCTCTGCCGCAGCAGCCACCACTGCTGCCAACACCACAGTTTTCTGCTCACCATGATATGTCTCATCACAGCCCCAACTTCAGCCGCAACAAGGATTACTCTAGAGTAATTGGAGTCCCAACAGCAACCGCTACACTCCCTAAAATAGGGGTCAATCTGCTGCAGATTGGCGGCCAAACCACTAGCAGCAGACCAGGCGCAACTCCGGCGATGGGCAGTGGTCTAGACAGCAGCATGTACGCTGCCAATTGTGCTCTAGTTTTGGTCACACAGCTCCCTATTGTTCCTAGTTTCGCAGCAGCACTCAACAACCCTATGCTCACCTTGCTGTTGGGAATGTTTCTGCTGCGACTTGGTTCCCTGACACTGGTGCAAATCAACACGTCACACCTAATCTTGGATCTCTGACCGATTCCGCACCCTATCTTGGTAATGATTATTTGCATGTTGGTGACGGTAAGGGCTTTGACATATCCCATATTGGACATACTACATTACATTCCCCAAAATGCATGTTTACATTATCTAATGTTCTCCATGTACCTCACATTACCAAACCGTTGTTATCTGTTTGAAAATTCTGCCGTAATAATCATGTTTATTTTGAATTTCACGCTTTTATGTTTTATGTGAAGGATCTCATCACTAAGAAAGTTCTCCTTTCCGGTCAAAGTCATGATGGTCTTTATGTCCTCTCCGAGTATTCTGCCACGTTAGTTCCTCAAGCTTTTTGGTCTCCTTGCATCTCTGCGACTGCCGACCTATGGCATCGTCATTTGGGTCATCCAACCCCTTGCATTTTAAATTTGTTAGTTTCCGAAAATAAAATCGTATGTACTTCTAGATGTTCTCTTACCCAGTGTCAAGCTTGTCCTTTAGGCAAGTCGTCCTGTTTGTCATTGCGACCTACGGGTCACAAAACTTTTGCCCCACTTGATTTAATTTTTAATGATGTTTGGGGTCCTGCTCCTATGTTTTCTTTTGATGGCTTCCGTTATTTTGTTATTTTTGTCGATGCGCATACCAAACATATATGGTATTATCCGCTTATTGCGAAATCTGATGTCTTTTTCACTTTTCAACGTTTTCAAACACTTGTTGAGCGTCAGTTTTCACTTAAAATTAAATATGTTCAAACTGATTGGGGTGGTGAATATTGTAAATTAAATAAATTTTTTCAGACCATTGGTATTCATCATCAATTAATTTGTCCTCATACTCATGAACAAAATGACATTGTTGAACGTCGTCATCAATATATTGTCGAAACTGGCCTAACCCTTGTAGGCCAGTGTAGTGCCCCATTGCGATTTTGGAACTATGCTTTTGAATCATCGGTATACCTTATTAATCACATGCCTACTCTTGTTCTCCAAAATACATCTCTGTTTGAGTGTCTGTTTCGTCGCACTCCTAATTATAACTTCCTACGTACTTTTGGGTGTCTTTGCTTCCCCTTTTTGCGTCCATATCATGCTCATAAATTAGATTTCCGGTCTTCTCCATATTACACCAGCATTATAAGATAGTTTTTTCAAGCAATACCTAATCCTTTCAATAATTCGGACTACAAAGAAAACTCTATAAAATATCAAATTTTGGACTATCTATGTAGGATTGATTGTATCCTACTCACGTGGAAGAGCTTGAGTCATCTTAAAACAATAGGGGAAGAGGTCGTACTACCAGACCCCGTGAATGAAAAATTCAAAATCATTTATTTATTTGTATCAATCTCCTCCATCTAGCTAAAAAAACTTCTAGATTTTTATTATAAAAAAACCTCAACAAGAAAGGAAAATAAAAGGCGATGCACAATCAAATAAACTAAATACAAGATATAGTTTTAGAAAAAAAAAAACCTAGACAATTAATATATATATCTAAGGGTGTGTTTGAAAATGTAGCAGCGGTTGTATTTCAAACTTCAAAGTGTTTTTCACTCAAAAATATATCAAAATAATATTTTTTATTTTTATAAATTATTTTTGACACTAATACATCAAAATAATCTAAAAACATAAATAAAATTTTAAATTTTAAAAAAACACGGTTTAAACCGTATTTCCGAACACAATCTAAAAGTGCTTGAATTTTCACTATAGTAATGATTATTAATGACTGCCATGCATGCATAATCGTATTCTCACCAATGAGTTAGAAATATTTTTGGATATTTGAGAGGGTAAAAAATTAAATCATTACATAGAGTACCCTATCAAATCCAAGCTTTTCTTCGGCCAGCCATGCATAATCGTATTCTCACCAATGAGTTGCGGTTTAGACTGCCACTTTTGTCCAAGTGTTTCTGAATCTACTCTTCATGTCCGGCGTGATTGTTCCCGTGCTAAAAGGATTTGGATTCAGCTTGTTCCAGTGCCAGGTAGGAATTGTTTCTTTCAGCAGGATTTAGTTCGTTGGCTCAGGTCCAATCTTGAAGGTGACTATGATTGGTCTCAAACTTTTGGTCTTACTGTTTAGAAAATTTGGTTATGGAGAAATAATGCTATTCCCGAAATATTCCGATTGGTACAGATCAAGCAATTTGGGAGATTAATCGCTATAAGGAGGAAGTTCAGCTGGCTGATTCTGTTTGTGGTACCCTCAAGACAAATACAGTTAGAGAGGAAAAGCTTACTGGTTAATTTGCATTCTCCTCCTCATGGATGGGCCGGCAAGGCTCAATATCGATTGGTTAATTAAAATCTATTAAAAACTTGATTTAAAATAATGTTATTTTGAATTAATTTTTATGAACTTATTTAAGCGACGAGGTTTAACATTTTTTCTTAAAATCTTGAAAATGTCAGTGCCGGATCACTACTTCCCTCCCCAACTCTCAGTTTAAAAACAATACCAAGTAAGGTATAGCAGTTACTTTTGGTGCTGCGGTTGAATTAGTTTTTTTTTTTAATTTTAATTTTTTTTAATATTTTTAAATTGTTTAATATGCTGGAATTAAAAATAAATTTTAAAAAATTAAAAAAATATTATTTTAATATATTTTAAATATTATTTAAACGAAAAAACATGTAATATTTGTTTCTTCCGCTTCTTGTATCCTTTTTAACTTTTCCCTGTCGTAGACCCACCCAAAAATCCTTAGGTGGACTGAACTCATTTACAGGCCTGAATAAATTTTAAGTGCTTGTCGGCACACACTCTGCACGGTCCCCAGCCTTCCTCCTCTCTTTTCTCTTGTGCCCAGCTCTGCCTTCTACCCTCTCTCTCTCTCTCTCTCTCTCTCCATTTTGTGAATGATATAGAAGTAGATTGAAAGACATCTAGCAACCATGAATTCAGTGTCCACTGCTTATTAATATATATAAATTAAGCTTCTTGCATGTATTTGCATGTATAAAAGAGACAAACCCTATAGTGCATGGATTTTGCGATTTCTATTTTTCCTTTGACCAGATACAGACAGAGCAATTATATCGACCAAGATTCGGATGGTTAAGAAGTTAGATACAGAGAGGGCTTAACGTGGGGTATCTTTTGATTTAAAAAAAAAAGAAGAAGAAGAAGAAGAAGAAGAAGCAATGAGCAGTAGTGTAAAAGTGAGGCAATTATGAAATGAATGAAATGCGTGTAAAGGGTTTTGAGGTATAGTCGTGGTCAAGCGCATGGGGCTCATATTCCCTGGTGTTACCCAAAAAGCAGTGATCATTGCCGTTTTCCTTATCGTTGTCTCCATAGAACCCAAGGTATTTTCTAATTTGATAAAAAAAAAATTAAAAAATATATAAAAGTTAGAAAAATATTTGAAAAAAAATTTAATTTAAACATAACTATGATTCTGAATATTAATTTTATAATGATCACTTTGAAAATAGTAGATATTCACACATAAATTAAAAGTGAAATTAATTAACATATATAGAAATCAACATGAAATTCTACGAATATCTAATAGCCAAGATATGAAATTGAAGATCTAATAGTCAAAAAATAAGAGCGAAGAGAAATTGATGTTTCATGAGAGAGAAATGGAGAAGAGAAAAAAAAGAATGAGTCATCGAGGACATACCAGGACTCCTTTTTTACACACCTAGTACCGTTAAAAAGATCTAAACAAAATATATAATTCTAACCACACAATAACAAATCGCTAAACAATTTTGTATTTTGTTATTGGTTTTGTTTGGGGTTAACCGAACCCTAAAGTACTTTAACCCAAAATTACTAACCAATTACGACCTCGTTTGATAATCTTTCATGATGTGGTTAGAATCATTTCATCAAGATCTTTCTAACGACACTGGATGTGTAAAAAATAGAGCTCCAGTGAGTCCCCAATGACTCATTCTTTCTTTCTTTCCTTTCTCTTTCATGCCACACTAGCTTATCTCTCTTTTTATTTATTGACCATTAAATCTTGAATCTCATATCTTAGCCTAGGGGTGTTCAAAAAAACCGAGTAACCAAAAAAATCGAGAAAACCGATGGAAAATTAACCGAAAAAACCGAACCGAGATGAAAAACCGATTAAACCGATTACTAAAACCAGAAATCTTTCCGGTTCGGTTCGGTTTCGGTTTTGCCACTGAAACCGGTGAACCGAACCGGTCCACCTATAAAATAAACTTAAAAACGACCTAGTATAAATAGTATAGTAAATTGTAAACCTAAACCTAAATGACATTACAATTTACTTCTGAAGCCGCTGCCCACATCAGACCAGTTCTTCTTCCTTTCCCCTTCAATTTTCATCCTCTCTGCCTCTTGCCTCCTTCATCTGTCTCTTCTCTAGCCGATCAATAAGTAAACAACTCACACCTCTTGCCCTCTTCATCTGTCTCTTTGAGATGTGACCAGGTTGTTAACCATGGAAGATGCGTACTATGAAGAGGAAATGGGAGTTGTAGTTAACAATATGCTTTCAGAGGCCCACATGCTAGGTGAAGGGTAAGCTTTATGTAATATTCTGTTTCAGATATACAGTGATTTTTCCTCAATTGTTCTTTGTAAATTTCCAGAAGACAACCTTTCGACCATTTTTTCAATGATTTCTATTCCAAGCTTTAAAAGAAACTTTAATAGGGTTAATGTTGTTGTCATGGTTTAATTCAGAATTGTTGGCCAGGCTGCTTCCACTGGAAAGCACCAGTGGATTTTTTCAGATTCTAGTGATGGAGGCTGGAATTCTGCTGCCTCTATTGGAGGTCAGGATATATTCCAGGTACTTCGTCCTTTGCTTCTTCTTTAACATTCACTCCTGTGCTAGTTGTCATTGAAAATATTTTTTTTTTGTTTTTCTTTGTTTTTCTTTCTTTTTTAAATTGCCCAAAATTCTTGAATGTTAGCTGACTAGTTTCTGCTTGCCTAAAAATTTCCTTTTCTTCATCTAACACCCTGATCATTTGTATTGACTATTAATTCTCATTTGCAGACAGTTGCAGTAATCTCCGTGGAATCACAAGGACTGGTACAATTTGGATCCACCCAGAAAGGGAGCACATTGAAAGCAGACCGAGTGAATTTAACTAAATTTCTGACTCGCCTTCATTTTTGAACTGTGAAAGTTATGAAAGAAGGCTAACTGCAAATTACAGTTTGCTTTAAATTTTAAAGAAGGCTAAGCCAATTTAAAAAAAAACGAACTTCTAAACCGGATTTTTTCCCGGTTTTTTCCTTAAAAAACCGGATTTAACCGAACCGGACCGGTTCGGTTTAAACCATTTCCAGTCCGGTTCGGTTAATTTTTAACAAGAATACTGTAATTCGGTTCAGTTGGTTTCTTAGATCTAAACCGAACCGAACCGAACCGTGAACACCCCTATCTTAGCCATTAGATCTTCATAAATTTTTATGTTGACTTTTGTACATATTAATTAATTTACATAAGACATACACATTTGATTTCTAAGTAAATAACCTTATTCCCCAATAGCATTTGTTACAAAATTAATATTCAAAATCGAGGTTGTATTTAAACTATGTTATTTTTTAAATATTTTTCTTACTTGAGTCATTTTTCCAAAACTAAAACTATGTCATTTTTCAAAAGAAAAAAAACTGAAACCTTATCTCTTTTCCCTCACCTCACTTAACAATCATTGTAAATATAATGACAACAAATAAGTGTTTAAGAGTACAATAACTTTTGTTTTTTGGATGTGTTTTAAGAGTATGTTTTACTTGAAAAAAACATCAAATTAATACCTTTTTTAGTGTATTTTAATGGTTTTGATATGTAAATGTCAAAAATAAAAAAAAAAATTAATGTATTTTTAAGGAAAAAACACTTTTGAAAAGAACCATATAACATAATACCAAACACACAAGAATTCTTCTAAACAATATTGTAGATGACAAGCTTTTTGCATAAATTTCTTTTTCTTTTTCTTTTCTTCCTTGATGGTTATATATATAAATAGATTTTTTTTCATTACAGGAAAGTGTATATATACTAATGTGAGGATGGTAGGTGTCATTACAAATGTTCAAACATAGGTATTATATAATATATATGTCTGCAAAAATCCTCGAGTTGTTATTACATAAATATATGTAGGGGTGAGGTTTTTGGTTAGTTTTTTATTTAAAAAAAAATAACAAAACCAAATTTTATTATATATTCAAAACAGAACCGAACAAAAACTAGTTTAAACTACCAATTTTTATTTGGTTTAGTTCTTAAAATGAAGAACCGACAAAACCTATACTTTTTTTAGGTTTTTTTTGGTGTTTTCATGACCAAATTGAGATGCTTAATTTGTGTGGGTTTTTGGGTTGTTTGAATTTGATCTTTATAGGCTTTTATAGCGGAATTCATATTTTCATCAAGAAGCGAAGCCGTAGAAATTCCAAACATCAA
>Ga0307517_10006226_pt1 | contig 17742 bp, 9 predicted proteins | sample 23_EM_MG_FD_194515 | JGI IMG/M metagenome (GOLD analysis project Ga0307517, IMG submission 194515) | Populus trichocarpa ectomycorrhiza microbial communities from riparian zone in the Pacific Northwest, United States - 23_EM | ecosystem: Host-associated > Plants > Roots > Unclassified | place...
AGCCCGACCAAGTTAAAAAAAAATTCAGTTTTTATTTTTATTTTTATTGTGTTTTATTCAAAAAATTAGAAGGAGATCGCTTGATGACGTAACAAAAAATTCAGTTTTTGTTGTTGCGTGCTTAAGAAACCATGAAAAATATAGTCATTGTAATAATAGATTTCGTATGTGATGACATTGCATATAGTTTAATGGAATAATAAAAAATATTTGATATCAATATTATTTATTTCATGATGTAATAATAGTAGTTAAATCTACAATATTTAAATTAAAAATATTTTTTAATTATTTTATAACCTCAATTTGAAAAGTATTTTTTTAACCAAACACATTAAACTATTTTTTATTCAACCTCAATTTCAACCACAGTTTTAACCAAACATATATTTTTCCAAATCAATCTCAACTAAAAGTACTTTTTATAAAACAACTTTTTTAAAACCACAACCACAACAGCAACCGCAATACCAAACACACCCTTAATTCATGATATTCAGGCTGAACAAGCTTCAAGAATTCCTACAAAGATGGCATTAAGCATGAAGTTGAGTTCAAATGAAGATCAACCCTTGATCAATGTAATACAAGCAAGAGGTGAGACCACTTAACATGTACTAGAGCTTGACTATACATTTTTATGTTAATGGTCATAATTTGTCATTCGATCGTTGAATTGAACTAAAAGTTTTTAGAAGATTTTAAAGGTCTTGTTTCTTATATCATTAAAATTTCATAACAATCAGACATCGATAATGTCTTCCAATAAGGCATAGAAATTACTATGCAGATTGGACTTTTATTTGTACAAGACTTAGGCTTCGTATTTTATTTTACCCATACTTTTAAGTTAGTTAGGTATTTGAGTTTAATTTTTAGCTTAAGGTTTATTTTTGTTTAAGTCAAATATATAAACACCTTTTATTTTTTGGATGTGAAGACATAATGATTTTTGAATAAAAATTACGTGAGCACTCTTGCTTTTAGGTTAATCATTGAACTAAAGAGATCATCTTTGTGGTGTTCAAACCGTATACTTTTGGTTCTTGATTTAAATAATCAATGGGTCAGGGTTTTCTAATCTAATTTTAGCTTTCTTGGGTAAATATTCAAACTCTTGATTGTGGGTTGTAAGTAGGGGTGATCATTTTCGGTTTGGTTTTTATTAAAAAAAAGTAACCAAACCGATTTAAAAAAACCGAAACGGTTCAAACCGACCGGTTTCGGTTCGGTTCGGTTTTTTTCCGGTTTGGCTCGGTTCTTTTTGTTTTTTCGGTTTGGTTTGGTTTGGTTTTTTAGTTTGAGACTTATAAAACCAAAACCGAACCGAACCGGTTGGTTTTTAAAAATTCTAATCGATTTAATCGGTTTTTTTCACGGTTCGGTTTTTTTTGTTATTTTTTTCCGGTTTTCTCGGTTTAATCAGTTTTTTAGTTTTTTTGCTCACCCCTAGTGATAGGGTTTAGCCTTCCTTGTTCACATCAATTTGGTATAAGATATTGGCTATAAAATCAGGTTTATTGTTTTTAATTTCTTGTTTTATTCTTGTTTTCATTATCGTTTTCTTTTTGTTTCAATATTACAATATAGAAAATTATTCCTTACATCAAAATCACACCATATAGGGTTTGATTTCATCTTGTGCACATATTCAAGATAATTAGTGCAAAATTCATCTTGTTCTTGAATTGGGTTTTCCTTGCTTTTCTGATTTGCGATTTCTTTGATTAAAAAAAAATAGAAGAAAAGGAAGAAAAATATGAAGAAAAAGTCTTTTTAATTGCGTTTTGCATTGAAAAGAAAAAAAATCATAAAAACAAGTCAAGAAGTTCAATTTTGAATATATTTTGTTTAGTTATTCTTCGAGAAAGTCTTTCTTTGCTAATCTTTGGTGTTTAATTTTCTTAAAAGCAAGTCAAGAAGTTCAATCTTGAATATGTTTTGTTTGAGTTATTCCATACTGAATTCGGGTTTGTTAAGTTATTTCTAAATTCCTTTTAGTTTCTTGTTTGTTTTTATCATCTTGAATTTGATGATTTGAACTCTACGATTTGATCCTTTTTTATTGATATTTATTTAGTTCAATAAAGAATTGAAAAGAGGTGTTAAGAGTGGTAAACAATAAGATGGTATGAGAATAACATCAAGAAAAACCAAGTTAAAAGTAAAATATGAGTGGAGTGACACATCTTTGAGTGTAATCATGTAAGGAAGTATGAGGTTTATTACTAACATTTTTTTATAAATTTGAATTTGTTTTTCAAAGGCATGTAAGGAAGTGTATGAGGTTTATTACTAACATTTTTTATAAATTTGAATTTGTTTTTCAAAGGCAAATCATCACCCAATAAGAAGAAGGAAAACATGTTCTTTATGTTATAAGCAATGCAACAACAGTTTGAGCATATGAATATGATGTTTGGTGACATAATGAATCAGATGGATATATAAGATTCCATGATTGTTAATTTACAAGATGGACAATCACAAAAGGTCTTCAATGCTATAAGGCAAGAGAGATGTGCTTTCATACTCGTAGATGAGTTTGATGTTAAGAATAGGGATAGAGATGCATATAAATTTGATCAAGCATCATTTATCAATGGGAAGGGGTTCTGCCAAACTATGTTAGGTGTGATAAAGGGTTTAGAAGAGATGTTGGAAGCTATGATGGTATAGATAGAAACCTTAGACGTATTAAAATAAATATTTTATCTTTCTAATAGAGGAATGATATAAGAGCTTACCTAGAGTGGAGTAAGAGAGTAGAGTTGATCTTTGATTGTCATAACTATTTTGAGGAGAAAAAGGTTAAATTGGTTATGATAAAATTTATTAATTATGCAATTATATGGTGGAATCAACTTGTGTTAAATAGGAGGAGAAATCATGAGAGACCTATTGAGACTTCAGATAAGATAAAAGTTGTTATGAGAAGAAGATTTATCCCTAACCATTACTATAAGGATTTATAATTGAAGTTACAAAGCCTTACTCAAAGTTCTAAGAGTATAGAGGATTACCATAAAGAAATGAAGGTAGATATTTGAATCTTTCTTGTATCCGTACTTGCTTTTTAATTTTTCTTGTGTTCGTTAATATATTCGTTATTGTTTTTGTTTTTGCTGTCATTTTTTTTTTGTAAATTCATATCATTATCATTATCATTTTTATTCTTATTGATTGTTTTAAGTCCTAAAATATATGGTTGATCATTACAAGGCTTTGATTTTTTTACTGTTTATGATGAGTTCTTTAAAAAACTAAAAATGAGAGCACAAGAGGAAAAAAGCAAAAAAAAACTAGTATATAATCGTGAAAAGCTAGAATTGAGTGAAACATGAGTGGAGTGACATCATAATGAGTGTAAATACATAAGGAAGTATGTGAAGATATATATTTTTTGCTACTAATGTGAAAATTTAGATTTTGACAATGTCTTCTCACTTACGAAGGAAAGAGAAAACCTATTTTTATGTTACAGGCTATGCAATAACAATTTAAGAGGATGAGTGCGAGGTTTGGTGAGGTTTTTGACAGAATGAAAAGACAAGAGGTTGTGATTGCTAGTTATGAGGGGGGTTAATTTGAAAGGGTCCTAATGTTAGAAGGCCAAAAAGACATGCTACCCCACCTTTAGATGAGTTTATTTATGAGAATGAAGATTAAAAAACCAAAGGCCTTGACCAAGCATCATTCACCCAATGAGATAGATTTTGGTAGCCTAAAAACCGTGGAGATAGGGGATTTTGGCCCTATGGAAATTTCAGCCATAGAAGAGAAGGAAGAGATTTTAGGTATCATGATGGCTTAAATAGAAACTTAGGAACTATTAAGATGAAAACCCTAATATTTCAGGGGAGAAATGATCTTCGATTGTCACCACTATTTGAAAAAGAAAAAAATATGAAGTTTATTGTTATTAAATTTACTGATTATGTTAAAATTTAGTGGGATTAACTTGTTTTGAGTGTGACAAGAAACTATGAGAGGCCCGTTGATGCCTAAGACATGAGAAGCCCGTTGATGCCTAAGATGAGACAAAAACAATTTTAAAGAAGAGATTTGTTTTAGGACACTATCATTAGGATTTATATCAGAGGTTGCAAAGTTTGACTTGCATATTTAAAAGTGTAAAGAGTTAATATAAAGAGATAGAAGTCCCTATGATTTGAGCTAACGTGGTGGAGGATATGAAAGTTACTATGTCTAGTTTTAAAATGGGCTAAACTACTACATAGCAAATATAATAGAGTTGCAACACTATGTGTAGTTACAAGACATGGTGTATATGACTTTGAAGGTGGAACAATAACTGAAGTGAAAGGGTAATCTATAACAAGTCTAAAATATCATTAAGGTTGAATTACAAGACGGAAGGGATTGCCTATTCCAAATTGAATATGCGTGTGAAGGTCAAACCATTTAAGACAAGAAAGAAGCCTCTACTAATTCTACAGGTAAATTTGATACTTAAACTCCTCATAACCACGATGTTAAGTATTTTTTATGTTATTAATGGGTCACATAGAGTTTCAATATCCAAATAAAAAGCTATGCTTTTACAAGATCATAGGGAGGTGGAAACCAGAAGTGACAACATTGATGATGAGATGTAGGCACTTGAGGATGTTAGAGATGAGGATGTAGAGTATTTGGTTAAGGGAGAATCACTTGTTATTCGATGCACATTAAATGTTCAGATTAAAGAGGATGATTTGGAGAAATAAAGGAAAAATATCTTCCATACAATATGCATATCAGTATGATTATAGATGGCAGAAGTTGTGATAATGTTGTTAGAACTACATTTGTTAGGAAGTTAAGTCTGAACACTACAAAGCATCATAAACCTCATAGACTTCAATGGTTGAATGAATATGGTGAATTAAAGGTTAATAAACATATATTGATTTCATTTTTGATTTGGAGATATAGTGGCAAGGTTTTCTATTATGCAGTTCTTACACATGCAAGTCACTTGTTATTGGAGAGGTCGTAGCAGATTAATAGGAAAATAGTACATTATAGGTTTAAAAATAGGTATTCTTTATAAAAGATGGAATCCATCACTTTTGTACTATTGTTTTTATCGAAACAGGTCTACGAAGATCAATTGAAATTGAATAGAGAAAGTAAGGCTGAAAAGAGTGAAAATACATATTTGATTGTGAGCTATTAGAGGAGAGAAAAGTTAGAGGACAAAAATTAAAGATCTGGCCAAGAGTGGAAAGAAAAATCAAGAAGAGTAGAAAAAAAAAGATAACAAAGAGAGTTGAGGGAAAACAAATAAACAAGTGGGTTTTTATACAAGAAAAAAATGTTCTTAAGAAAGTTATTTTTACTAACAATCTTATGCAAAATAGTTTTGTTGTTTATTTGTTTCAGGATTATAAAGACATAATGCCCCTAGATAGTATTCCTAGTGGTAAAATATATGGTTTGGCTAGTTTTGATGGTTTTTATGGATGATTTGCTAGTACATTAATTGCATCTCTAATTTCAATTATTAAGAAAATTATTGGTTTTTATAAATATACATTTAAAGCTAACAAAGGTTATAAGCTTGTTATTTTTTAACCAAGTTATTGGTTTTAGGTGTATATGAGTAAGAAAGGATTTTTAGCACATATAAGATCTAAGTTGCAGCCTAAAAGAGATAGTTCATTCTAAGTTCTCGAACGAATCAATGACAATGCATACAAAATAGATCTTTCATGTAAGTATAGTGTTAATATTATTTTTAATGTTTATGATCATTTTCTATTTGATGTAGGTGATGATTCAAGCTTAAATCATTTTAAGAAGAGAAGGAATGATGATAACCAACAAGCATCACAAAAGGATCCATTAAGTGTCGATTGGGTAGATTACAAGATCAAAGGGCAAGAAGATTAAAATGGCATTCAATGACCTTATTCAAGATATTTGGGCTACATCAAGCTTCAATATTTCAAAAAGTGATGTCTAAATCTTGATTAATATGATCCATGTGAGGGTTGGACAATAAGAGGTGATTTGGGGCTTATTTTTTATAATGTGCAGTTTTACACTAACAAGCATAACTTTCAAGACCGTTGGATTGGACTAAAATTTTACTAGAAGATTTCAGAGGTATTTTTTTCTATAAGGTTAAAATTTTGTAGCAATTAGAGTTCGACAAGGCCTTGTGATAAAGCCTATAAGCTATTATGCAGGAATTGCATTATTTTCTTGATTGGTTTAGGATTGTCTTTTCTTTTGACTATGGATTTCCTACGAGGCAACTTTCATATTCTATAAAGATATTAAAGATTAAAAAATTAAGGAATTAATTTGCAAGAAATCCTTTTTTTACAAGGACACATATATGGCAATATTAGAATCATTATTTTGTAAGGAATCCTAACTTTCCAAGGATTGTTAGTTGGTAGCTTACGATTAATTAATTTGCAAGGTTTCTTTATTTTCAAAGGATACAAAAATTAGCTTCATACCTATTTTTACAAGGAGCCTAAGTCAACAACAATAATCCTTACTTTCTAATGATGCAAGTCGGTAGAAATTATATTTATATAAGGGTGGTCTGTTTTGGCAATGGAAAAAACTGCAAACAAATGATCACCATGAGATTGAGATATAGATGGAAATCATGTTGCTCGTCATCTCCATCTTTTTCTTCAACACAAGAATTTTAAATGAATGGTTAAAAGCTATTACTTAGACTTTATGTTGTTAATTTCAGGGCTCAAATGTTCTAATTTTCATTTAACTATCTTTGTTATGATATGTAGCTCAACTAAAAGGATTGCAACTAATATAGAGGTTGGAATGCATTTGACTAAATTTCATATGAAGTCATAGAGTTAATGATGATGTATATACAATAAGAAGCATGCAACCATATGCGACGTGTATGATGTTGAGCAGCAAATCTTAATTGTTTTTGTTTTTTTTCTCTCAAGTTCTAGAAAGGTAATTTTTTATTGTCCCACATCAACCCAGCCATAAATTATATTTGTATTGCAATTATAACTTGAGAAAAAGAAAGGGAAAATGAAGAGAAAGATTAACGTTTTATAGGTTACTAACTTGAAATCAAAATTGGGAAAGTACCAAATTTGAAAAGTACCTTTAAAAGGAGGTAGTTAAGCCGAGATCTGAAAATCAAACCAAGTATTAATTACAAGAAATTTTAAAAATAGAGTGAAAAAATGAAGAAACAAAAATTACCTTTGAAGTTTTGGTAGTTTTAATCCAAAATCTAATCATTCCATTACACCATATCACCAAGTAAAAATTAAAATTTTGGTTCATTGAATTCATACCAAGTGAAAAGAAAGGGGAGAACAAGGGCAGGGGGTGGAGAATAAGAGAGAGAAAAAGGGCAAAGGGAGGGGTGACTGAAAGGAAAAAAAAACGGTTTAGGGTTAGCATAAATTTGTATTTGTACTTTATTTTTTTCTTTATTAAAATGAGGTTGAACCGGTTTGGTCTGGTTCAATCGGTTTCAGATTTCTAAAATCAAAACTGAACCGAAACAAGTGTTTTTCCTGGTTTTTTAATTGGTTTTTTTTGTTCTCTCTCTCGGTTTGGTATTTTTGTTATTTTTTTTAGTTTTTTTTATTTACTCAGTTGATTAGTTTTTTTGAACACCTCTAGTAAATAGTAATTTCCATTAGCTTGTCCAAAAAGAAAAGGTTAAATCTACTTTGTGTTTGCTTTATAAAATTGAGTCATACAATCTAATGTGTTTATTACTCTCCTTCTTGGCTTATATGTGTTTGGTAATGCAGTGTGTCATACCCTCCTGCGGGGGCGCAACGACCCTTTTCGGGCGTGTTCGGGAGTGGAGGTCTTTAGTTGTATAGTGAGTCACCACCTAGTATTATGGTTACTAGGAACCCTAATTAGTCTTTCAATGACTGGTTGTGTAAAGAAAATGTATTAACACCCCTAATATATCTTACTTGAGGTGAGCTGCATTGTTTTTTCTTTGTTTGTTATGGTCTGATGGTGTTTCTATTTCTATCAATCAACTATGGCAAGTTAGCTACAAGGAACGAAATCCTAGTTTATTAGGTCAAGAACTTGGTTTGAAATGGTGAAATATCTTTAATTATCATTAAGGCTTTTTTCGAGATAAATTTGAAATTTTTTGCTATTGCATCATTCCAAATAATATTTCAGATAAAATTCTTTGTGATTTTTTTTATCCTTATATTATAAATGAATGAGTTGTATTATTCTCAATAATATTTTGGATATTGACCTCGTATAGGTTTTTTATCCTTATATTAAAAGTGAGTAATAATAAATTATTATTCCTAATAATATTTTGGATATTAACCTCTTTATAGGTTTTTTATCTTTATATTAAAAGTGAATAATATTTTTTTTCATAAATATTATTTTATATTTTTTAAATATAGGCTAAAATTCTTTGTAATTTTACAAACTTGTTGTAAAATCTATGCAATATTTTTGAAAAGCATGCAAAAATATTATAATTTTTTTTAAATGATCAAATAATTTTTAGGACTTTTTGGCCATATGCAAGGAAAACAATTATTTCTTATTTTTTTTATTTAGGTTTTGTTTGACAAAAACTCATTTTTCTTAAAATAAAATTATTTAAAATAGGCCTAAGAGATGTTTGTCAAACACATCCTTAAACCAAAAAACCTTTAGCAAAAACATTGCAATCCAAACAAGGACTTAACCATTTGACCGGACACCTGACCAGGTTGACTCAAAACCTTTAGTTCAATTATAAATCGAACCAAAGACCACTGGTTTAACCCTAAAAACAAATCAAAACCTATACTAGAACCTAAAACGAACCAAACTTGCAAAAGCACAAAATATTTTGGTCAAAACGAATCAAAGCTCAAAAAAATAAAGAACACGAAGAGCATTCAACGAGAACTTAACAATGTGGATCAAGATTCAGACCAGCTACGAACAAACCAAAGATATAAGCATATTGGAAATCAATCACAGAACAATAATCAAACATCAAATATCAATGATTATCGATCGATAATCATGACTTGATCAAAATAGGTTTCGGTGCAAAAACAAAACCCTAAGATTAAAACTCAGAAATCATGATTATTGATGCAAACTAACCCTTGATTATGAATTAACGATGTCCAATGAAGTGTCTAGTGCAAAGAAATGGACCAAAATTGGTCCAAATTATAGGGCTAGGGCAATGTTCTTTCCAAGAACATGAAGAACACTGTCTTAAAACCCAGAAATACCCAGTATTGTCAAGCCCCAGAAATGGCCTTCTAGGCCTCTAAACACATTGTTTTTGGTCCTCATAAACCACATTGCTAACACCAAGCATAGTTGAATTAAAAGAACTAACAAAAAATATCATATCATCAAAATCATCATTAGATTTCACCTTTCATAATGCAGCCTCAATGACAACCGACAAAAAAAAAATCAAATTTCGATTTAAAATTAGCTTTTTAAACACTTGAGGACCCAAACCATGCTCATAAACCAAGGACATACATTAACAAACCAAAAAAAGCATCAATAACCCTATTATCATATCTAACAAATTTCAAAATCACTTTATTTCATTTAATCTAAACATCCAAGCATATTTTAAACATCTAGCAACATTAACAAACAACTCCAAGTAGGATTAAACAAAGAAAAAAACAACATTTTATGCATTAAAATAAAAGCTATAAGCAATATAAGGTAAAAAAATGTTCAAAAACACCATAAATAATGCAACAATAGGCTAGAGATGTGCCTCATGGACATCATCAACTAAACTAAATGAATGTTTTATACCCTTCAAGCTCAAACAATGGCTGCTACCTTTTAGTTTCTTCTTTTCCAAGTTTGCTATTTTCTCTCAAAATTGAGGAAATCCTTGTGAAAAGCTTTTAAACCTTCAAACTTAGAGTCCTTTTATCAATATTTTCCTCGCCTTTCTTCCTCTTATTTTTCTCTTCATCTGGATGATTTTCCAAGGGGTATTTATAGGGTTTCAAGCTAAAATTTTGATGGATTTAATCAAATATTGATCATCATTCATCAATGTTTGGCCCTCTAATCAAAATGTGAGAGTTTTAGGTATGTTTTTACAGTTGTGAGCTCTGTACCTATGCTGGTTTTATAATGATGGTTTTGTAACAAACTTGGTTTTGGAGATTTTGGTGGTTTTGCTAAACTTGGAGACTAAGAAGCTTGTTTTTTACTTTTTGATCTTGAGAGAAACGTGACCAACCTTTGATAAAAACCTACTGAGCAAACTTGAAGTGTGAACACACGAAAAAATCAATGTTTTTGCAAAATGGGTATCATAGTCATCGATGACTGAGTTACCCACTTTCGAGTCTTCGTCGGAGCAACTTTGACGTCATCGTTGTTGAAGACCACCTGAAGTTGGTAAAGGAGCTGCACATCTTTTGTTTAGATCCAACCTTGCTCGATTTGAAGTTCTATAGCTTCACTTCCATTCACTTAAAGGTGCAAACACAATCAGCCCAAAATCTACTATTACAATGATGGTGGATCAGAGACAAGATATTGTAAAGTTAATTGAAAAAATTAGGATGTAAACATTTGATGAGAGTAGCTGATCTTTGTAGAAGAGGTGTTTCTTAGTTAAATGGTGATGGTTACAACCCTTGAGGTGGTCGGAGATGCCACATTCATTCGTTTGAAGATGCCTATTCGATTAGTGGCCAAACGACGCATCATTTATGTTAAACCCTAAAAATTATGGTTTTTTAATTTGGGATTTAGCAAATTGCAATTTAATAATTGTTCTTCCAATTGCTTTTAATTGCATTCATAATTGCCTTCCAACTTTTAATTTCATACAATTCCACGCTCTGTCAAACTCAATAGTTAGCCCCAAAGTTCAGCATTGTTTCCAATTAGGTCTTTGATTCATGATTTATGCAAATTGACCCTTAATTGACCATAAAACTTTTAATTATCTTTAATTTGGCCCATGATTTTGCCGATTTAAGTCCCTGAAGTCCCGCACCTTTTACGGTCTAGTTCTTAGTTTTGAATTTTTTCAATCAAGTCCCTAATTACCTATCAAACTTCAATATTTATGCAATAAGCCCCTAATGACCAAATTAGCTTCTTAAAATTACAATTCAACCCCAAAACTTCAATTCTTTCAATTAAAGCCTAAATTGAATTCAAAAACCAATTTTCCTTGCAATTAAATTCTTAATAAATTCAATTAAACCCTGAAAAATCTCAATCGAATTATTAAACATTCAATTTTGAATTTTTCTTTTAAAATTGAATTGTTCTTGTTAATAAGGCATTTATCAGTCAAAATTGAACAGTTAATTTTTTAACTTTGGGTATTTTGATCCTTTGCAACTAGTCTTGGAAAATTTCCCATTGATATATATATATATAATTTTTCCAACTTTTATAATTTTTTTTTGTATTTTGTGTTTTTTTAATATTTATATGATTCCCAAAATAACAGTGCATTATGTTTTTCAATTAAAAATATATAAAAATATTTTTTTATTTATAATATTAACACATCAAAAATATTAAAAAAACACCTAAAAAACAAAAAGAATATTTTCATTATGCGTTCCATCAAACATAATTTACCATAACACAGACCACAAAAATTGAAACAAACTATTAATTGGAAAAAGATTTCTAAAAGTGACATGGCAAAATAATGGCACCGCAAGTGAACAAACTTGGCTGGGCCCACGCCCAAACTTTTCTTGAATTATGAGTGGCTAACGAATATGAGCACATAGTGATAGTGTTCTGTTCATGCTATAACAACACCATTACTCTCTCTTTTTCTCTGTTTGCTCAAATACACAACCCAAAAGGCAAAATAAATAAATAGAGAGTACCAAGTCAGTTACTAACTACTCCCAGTCCACCCAGAGCCGGAGCCGGAGCCGGAGCCGGAGCCGGAGCCATCATACCATGAACTGATTGTAATTGTTTATTTATTTCTTCCTTCACAACCCAAGCCATGGAAACCACCACTCTCCGTCACGCGATTGGCGTCACCGACTTCCCTTCACCATCCCTCTCACTCTCTGCTGCTGCTAATAATAATTATTATTATCATTCCTCCAAATTACTTGTACGAAAACGAGTCATTTACCATCAATCTTCCCTTTCTTCCAAATTTCCCTTCAATTCCCTCTCTCATCCTCCCAGATCCACCAATTTCAACCACCGCTTCATCCTTCGCGCCACCGGCCACGACCACCACCACGACCACCATGACCACGATCATGACCACTGCTGTCATCACCATCACCATGAAGGAGGCCATGATTCGCAACTGACTGGACCCCAAAGAGCTCTGTTAAAATTTGCAAAAACACTAGGATGGATGGACTTAGCCAATTTGTTGAGAGAACACCTGCAACTTTGCTGCTGTTCAGCTGCTCTTTTTATCACTGCTGCTGCCTGCCCTTACATAATTCCCAAACCTGCTGTCAAACCCCTTCAAAATGCGCTCATGCTCGTCGCCTTCCCTCTCGTTGGGGTACCTTTTCCATCCCGAAAATCACTCCTTTTATCTTACTCATTTTTTTTTCACTTGCAATTCGTTTGTTTGATTGATTCCAGGTCTCAGCATCCCTTGATGCCCTTACTGATATTGTTGGTGGGAAAGTGAACATTCATGTGTTAATGGCCCTTGCGGGTTTTGCATCCATTTTTATGGGAAATGCTTTAGAAGGAGGGTTACTTCTTGCAATGTTCAATTTAGCTCATATTGGTAACCATTTTTAAGTTAGTTGTGAAATCAAAATTGTTTCTTTTCGAGTGATGAATGAATAAAGTTGATGTGGGCCGGTAATCTGTATTGTTATTTGCAGCTGAAGAGTTTTTTACGAGTCGGTCGGTGATTGATGTTAAGGAGCTGAAGGAAAATTATCCGGATTCTACGCTTGTGTTGGATGTAAATGATGACAAGCCGCCTGATGTTTCTGATTTGTCGTATAAAAGTGTACCTGTGCATGATATAGAAGTGGGATCCTATATTTTGGTCGGAACTGGTGAGGTCTGTGATTTTTAAGTTATTTATCTCTCTTATTGCTGAAGATTTGAATTTAGTTTTGGTATTGCTAATGTCATGAAATCTCAGTTGAAAGCTTAGCATATTATGATCTGTTCTTGGATGTGAATACATGATTTTAAGCTTTTAAGGCTTCATGACATGACATTTCAAGACTGTACATTCTTGCAGTCTAGGTTGTATTATAACTAGATTAGTTATAATCTGAATGTCAACAAACCTCAGAAAGTTTCTTCCTTGTCTGAATGTTCTGTTTTTAACTTCATTATCAAGGTAGGCCAGAACTTTATTGACTTATGCCTTTCCACCAACCTAAATAAAAAGTTCAATGTTCAGGGGCAGTGCAGCTATAGCCACATTTCAATGATTAGCTACCTAACTATCCGGTGGAAGTTGAAGCAAGCAAATACTCTGACTAATATGACATGCCATTTAAGTTATTAGATTGCTGTATTCACATTGTTTATCTTGATTTGTACCTTTCTTTTTGACTGAATGATATATTGGGACTCAAAGTTTCATAACAGGGGTTGGTATTATGTTTAGGCTGTGCCTGTAGATTGTGAAGTTTTTCAAGGTAATGCAACAATTACCATTGAGCACTTGACTGGAGAAGTCAAACCATTAGAGGCAAAAGTTGGAGACAGAATTCCTGGTGGTGCAAGGAATGTGGATGGAAGAATGATTGTCAAGGTATGCCACATTTGCTGATGATGAAAATTGATATGCCTTTTATTATTTTTTCTATCAATCTCGTGCAGAATCCTTTAGATAAATGATTCAAAGTCCTGTCTGAAGCTTTTTTCCTTGATCAACATTGAGAATATAGATTTTCTGTTATGCTGCTTTTCTTTATATTTCTTTCTAAATTTGACTTAGGCCACTAAAACGTGGAAAGAGTCAACATTGAGTAGGATTGTGCAATTGACTGAAGAAGCACAATCAAGTAAGCCAAAACTTCAAAGGTGGCTGGATGAATTTGGTGAGCAATACAGCAAAGTTGTTGTGGGTTTGTCAATTGCCATTGCTCTCCTTGGGCCATTTCTTTTCAAGTGGCCATTCATGAGTACATCAGGTAACTTGGAGGAAGAGTATTTTTCCACTTTTATTCTAGCTTAGAAAACCATTTGTATCTTTGAATTGGATTTCCTTGTAGTAACAATGTTTTGCTTGAGGATTCATCATTTATTCCTAGAGATGGCCTCACGAACATATGCTTTGATTCTACTGATAATAACTGAACATCATGCATGCTTTGGCACACTCGTCGTGATTGGAATAGAGCTTTTTTTACTGGTTTAATGATTCACATAGGGGGATGATGCACTGGTTTAGAAATATGCAGGTGATGCTCACACATCTCATTAAGGGGATCCTAGATGCATTTATCATTTTATTTTCTAGAAAAGAAATAATTTTGAATCTTTTTTCGTAAATGTTGTAGAAAAGCAATTTTGTTTCCATCATTCTTTGTTGTTTTGAGAAATGAATATTTAAAATTTTAAGACCTTTCATGGTAACTTTATTTGCGTAAAATGTTCTTGTTGGCTTTCTAAAAAATTACAATATATTTGTATAAGGAAAGATAACTAGATGAATAGGCATAATTACTCACACACACACACACTTTTTATATGTGTTAGCATAGCCATATTTTTTAACTTAAATAACTATACTCATGCATATATCCAATTACACTCCTCCAATCATATAAAATGTTTATTTAATCAACAATTGTGACAATTGTATTTGGAGGATTGAATAACCAAAATGAGGAGGGCAAAGAAAAGACAAAATCAACCAAAAAAACACAGATAAGAAAGTGGTGGGAGATTGGAATTGGAATAGGACCAGTGATTTGGCATGGTAATGGAATTTGATGTATATTAGAAGATTAAAAGGGTATGAAGCTAAGTTCTTGCAAAAGCTAAGTTCCAGCATATTTTATCTTCTGTTCTTCAATGGAACTTGTTGGCTTCTTAGGGTACAAAATTAAGTTCTTGCTGTATTTCTTAGGGTTACTCTTGGAAAAAAAAAGAAGAAGAATTGTGAGGGCATCTTATATAGCAACAATGAACAAGGGGATGGGTGAATGTTTTTGGGGCAGGGGTGGCCAAGGTCCCCTCTTCTCCCCCTGATGCTTGGCCGATGTGATATATGAATCTGCAGTTTGGTAGTCCTGTTTTTTCTCAGGAAAGAAATTTTTTTGGGCTTTTACTTGCTCCACAATGAATTTGGAAAAATTGGAAAAACTGCTTTGGTTCTGCAACTTTCCATAGATAGCCCTTCTGAGAAAATTGATTTCTTTTTGAAGATTCAAGCCATGATATGGTTTCCATGTACTTCACCATATAAAACTAAAAAATGCCGTTTCTCCTACCAAAAACACTTTGTTGGTTTTTCCCCTTGAAACCAATGAAAGTATTTTCCATTGTTCTGCATTAGCTAAAAGCTATATCAATTGGAGTACTATGGATTTTAATAAAACATATTGGGTCAACAGTATAATCCAAGAAATGAAAGAACTTAAAATATCTGCAGACTTAAACACGTAGTCTAAGTTCAATGCCTTTCTGATATTGCTGGGTTTTTTTTCTTCCCATTTATTTTTTTGGTATTTTGATGCTTATGTGATAGCTCTATTTATTTCTCTCTTGTAGAAATGAACTAGCATAGCTTTTTTAGACACATTCATTCTATTTTTTTTAATGCTTGGGTTGATCATGCAGTTTGCAGAGGATCAGTCTACAGAGCACTGGGTCTGATGGTGGCAGCATCACCATGTGCCTTGGCTGTAGCTCCTTTGGCATATGCCACTGCTATCAGTTCCTGTGCAAGAAAGGTACATGAGAATTACTAACCATAATCTCATAGGAAGTTCAGCCACAACCATATAGACAATTTTTATATTTTTGGATGCAGTAGTTTTAGGGATGATGTCTGAGTTTAGAAAAGCAGAGATGCTATGTTGAAGTTTGGGTGTTGATTGGCATTGTCCTCAACTTCTCATGACTCTCTACCTGGAGCCCTGTAACCATTGTCATTTTAAATGTATGTGAACGGGCCAGAGTACCTCGTTTGTATTAGCTAATCTTCTATTTATGTTTAATTATGCCCTGGAATACTACAGTATTACCACAGTGTGATCTGAAATTAGCACATTAGAATTTTTTTCCCCTGACTTTTACTGTCTCATTTTCAATTATATCATCTATAGATTACGCTAGGTTGTCTATGTTTGATACATGATGTAATTAAAATATGAAACATGAATATTTTATACCTGGTACGACTGAAAAAAGAAAAACCCTGGTGGAAACAAAAACTTCAAATTTCGCTAAACTGGAGCTCAATTTCTTATGATTTAAACTTCACGTGTGTGGCAATCCTGGTTTAACTATCTGCTATCTTTGTATGAAGGGGATATTGCTTAAAGGAGGCCAGGTTCTAGATGCTTTAGCTTCCTGCCACACCATAGCATTTGACAAAACTGGAACATTGACAACTGGGGGGCTAATGTTCAAAGCTATCGAACCAATTTATGGGCATCTGATCAGAAACAACAGGACAAATTTCACTTCTTGTTGCATTCCCAGTTGTGAAAAGGAAGCTCTTGCTGTAGCAGCTGCTATGGAAAAGGGCACTACTCACCCTATTGGAAGGTAATTCTTACAATACTCGTACTTAACACCCCCGCCTCCTCTACCCCACAACATGCACCCACACACACCAACAAAATATAAATGTAAGAAGACGTGCCTTCTTATTTATAACTTTTTGTTGCTTCCCCTGTTGATCTAGTATTGGCTTGATGGCTGGAAAGAGTTTTTTCAGCTTATTCAATTGTCTAATTTTCTTTTCATTGGTGCTTCATCATATCTTGTTGTGTCATACAAACTTCTTGTTTCGAATTGTTTCTCATTCATTATCCCACCCTCTATGAAATATGCATATGCAAATTTGGTTGAAACTCTTATTGAACCATTAGATGTTATGGTGTTTGGTAGCAATAAGTGAAAGCTCCTTTTGTGTTCTACGGGTTTTTCTTATTAGCGATGCCATATGTATATCTTATGTATATACAGAGAAAATGTAATCGAAAGGAAGTTGGTTTCTAGGGATCCGGATCAGCTTGGTATGGAGATGGTTTTGTGGCATATTACAATTTTGGTCGAAATTAGCTGTTTGGTCCTTTCAATGTTTTTAGTGCTTGGAATCCCGTGTTCCTCATTTAGAAACTTAAAAATGGGATTCAGAATCTCATTCTCACGTGGCTTGATTCTAGTTGACCATAGTTGGAATTAATCATGGTCTTGTCTCGTCACAGAAGTTCAATTTTTATTATCATCTTGTCTATCTCATGAACATGAACATAAACATAAACATCAACTTCTTTTTTCTTTTGGTAAATTATTGCTTTTTTGCTTGATACAGAGCTGTTGTGGATCATAGTATAGGCAAAGATCTACCTTCTGTTTCTGTGGACAGTTTTGAATATTTTCCCGGTAAAGGTCTTGTTGCTACTCTGAATAACATTGAGGTACTCTGTCTTTTCTTCAATACACTCAAGTCTGCTTCCTTTTGAATTTAATAGATGAAGTTGAATTGTAATTTCCCTCTTGATTTCCTGTGTTAGAAGGTTCATTTTTTATTTCCATGATGCAAATTGAATTCCAGTTATTTTTATTTTTTTA
>Ga0307517_10006227_pt1 | contig 17741 bp, 11 predicted proteins | sample 23_EM_MG_FD_194515 | JGI IMG/M metagenome (GOLD analysis project Ga0307517, IMG submission 194515) | Populus trichocarpa ectomycorrhiza microbial communities from riparian zone in the Pacific Northwest, United States - 23_EM | ecosystem: Host-associated > Plants > Roots > Unclassified | place...
CCGTCCGCGCGGACGACCCGCACCGCGCCCGGCGGTACGGCGAGCACCCCGGCGAAGCGCTCGCCGGTGAGCAGTTCCGTGCCGGAGGCGTCGACCGGGACCTTGGCCTCGGTGCCGGTGTGGTTGATGACGAAGAGGTAGGAGCCGTGCTCGCCGGTCCGCCGGACGACCTCCACGTCACGCGGCAGGTCGTCGCGCGGGGCGATCCCGGCGTCGCCGGCCGCGGTGGCGATGACCGCGTCCAGCTCCGCCGCGCCGAGCCGGGTCGACACGTACCAGGCCGTGCCCTGCCCCAGCTCGTGCCGGGTGACGGCGGGCAGACCGGCGGCGGGGCCGTCGGCGTACGTCCAGACGGGGTCCGCGCCCTGCGGCACCACGAACTCGGCCCACAGGTCCCCGGCCAGCTCGGAACCGTCGGCGGCCTCGATGCGGACCCGCTCGCCGTCGAGCAGGGGCGCGAACTCCTCGACGGTGAGGCCGAGTACGTCGCGCAGGGCGCCCGGGACGGGGCCCGGGTGGACGGTGTCGTGCTCGTCGACGATGCCGGAGAAGTACGAGACGACCAGCGTGCCGCCGCCTTCGACGTACGAGAGCAGGTTGCGGCCCGCCGCCTCGGTGGCCAGGTACAGCGCCGGGACGACGACCAGCGGATAGGCCGACAGATCGGCTTCCGGGTGGGCGAAGTCGACGGTCAGGTGCCGGTCGTACAGGGTCTCGTAGAAGCTGTCGGCGCGCTCGCGGGCGTCGTTGTCCTGGCTGGGCCGCCATTCGAGCTTCTGCGCCCACCAGGACTGCCAGTCCCACAGGATGGCGGCGTCGGCGACGGTCCGGCTGTCGGCGATCTCGGCGAGGGCGCCGATGTCGGCGCCGAGCTGGACGACCTCGCGCCAGACGCGGCTGTCGGTGCCGGCGTGCGGAAGCATCGCGGAGTGGAACTTCTCGGCGCCGTAGCGGGACTGCCGCCACTGGAAGAACATCGCGCCGTCGCTGCCCCGGGCGACGTGGCCGAGGCTGTTGCGGGCCATCTCGCCGGGGCGCTTGGCGGGGTTGCGGCGCTGCCAGTTGACGCCGCTGGGCGAGTGCTCCAGCAGCAGCCAGGGCTCGCCGCCGGCGACGGAGCGGGTGAGGTCGGCGGCCATCGCGAGGTTGACGTGGGTGCGGCGGCCGTCGGTCATCAGGTAGTGGTCGTTGGTGACCACGTCGACCGCCTTGCCCCAGGCCCAGTAGTCCATGGAGTCGCACTGGCTGAGCGCGGTCATGAAGTTGGTGGTGACCGGGATGCCGGGGGCGAGCCTGTGAAGAATGTCACGTTCTGCGATGAAATTGCCGCGGATCGTCTCGTCCGTGAAGCGGGCGAAGTCCAGCTGCTGCGCCGGGTTGGCGACGGTCGGGGTGATCCGGGGGGCGTCGATGTGCGCCCAGTCGGTGTAGTGCTGGCCCCAGAAGGCGGTGCCCCAGGCCTGGTTGAGGGCGCCCAGGGTTCCATAACGAATCTGCAACCACCGGCGGAATTCAGCCACCGACGCATCGCAGTAGCAGGCCGAGACGGGGACCCCGTACTCGTTGTGCACGTGCCACATCGCGACCGCAGGGTGGCTCCCGTAGCGCCGCGCGAGCTGCTCGGTGATGCCCGCGGCCGCCTGCCGGTACGCCTCCGAGCTGTGGCAGATCGCACCGCGTGACCCGAACCCGTAGCGGACCCCCTCGCGGGAGACCGGCAGGGCCTCGGGGTGGGCCGCGTAGAACCAGGCGGGCGGCACGACGGTGGGGGTGCCGAGGTCGACGCGGATGCCGTTGACGTGCAGCAATTCGATGACGCGGTCGAGCCAGCCGAAGTCGTGGACGCCCGGCTCGGGCTCCAGCAGCGCCCAGGAGAAGATCCCGACGCTGACCACCGTGACGCCGGCCTCGCGCATGAGCCGCACGTCCTCCTGCCACACCTCCTCGGGCCACTGCTCGGGGTTGTAGTCGCCGCCGTAGGCGAGACGACCGACGCGAGACAGCATGGGAACTCCTGGATGATGTTGGGAACGTGCACAGTCGCGTGATCGGCGACTCGGCCTAGATAACCGCATGGCAACAAGCATTGACAAGTGTCCGGAAAGTTTCTCTACTGTGAACGCTCACAGTGCATGGATGGCAGCCGCACCGACGCGGCCGCCCTTGTCAGGGAAGCGAGCCCATGCGTAACTCACTCATCGCCAAGGCCACGGTCGCCGTTCTCGGCGCGGCCCTCCTCGCGGGTTGCAGCAGCAGCTCCGACAGCACCCCGAAGGCCGAGGACACCGGTCCTGTCAGCCTTACGTACTGGGCCTGGGCGCCCGGCCTCGACAAGGTCGTCGACATCTGGAACAAGAAGAACCCGAACATCAAGGTCACGGTGAAGAAGCAGGCGTCCGGCGACGACCTGGTCACCAAGATCATCACGGCCTCGAAGGCCCACAAGGCCCCCGACCTGGTGCAGGCCGAGTTCCAGGTGCTCCCCACCCTGGTCAGCAATGACGTCCTGGCCGACATAAGCTCCGAGGCCGGCAGCGCGAAGTCCGAGTTCGCGGACGGCGTGTGGCAGCAGGTCACCCTCGGCTCCGACGCGCTCTACGCGATCCCGCAGGACACCGGCCCGCTGATGTTCTACTACCGCCAGGACCTGTTCAAGAAGTACGGCCTGACCGTCCCCAAGACGTGGGACGACTTCGCGGCCACCGCCCGCGCCCTGAAGAAGAAGGACAGCAAGAGGTCCCTCACCACCTTCTCCAGCAATGACGCCGGCCTCTTCGCGGGCCTGGCCCAGCAGGCCGGCGCCAAGTGGTGGACCACCAGCGGCGACAAGTGGAACGTCGGCATCGACGACGCCGCCTCCAAGAAGGTCGCCGACTTCTGGGGCGGCCTGGTCAAGGAGGGCGCCGTCGACAACCAGCCGATGTACACCCCCGCCTGGAACAAGGCCCTCAACACCGGCACCCAGATCGCCTGGGTCAGCGCGGTGTGGGCCCCCGGTGTCCTGACCACCGCCGCCCCCGACACCAAGGGCAAGTGGGCCATGGCCCCGCTCCCCCAGTGGTCGGCCGGCGAGAACAAGACCGGCAGTTGGGGTGGCTCCACGACGGGCATCACCACCGACTCCAAGCACAAGGCCGCGGCCGCGAAGTTCGCCACCTGGCTGAACACCGACCCGGAGGCCGTCGCCGCCCTGGTGAAGAACGGCGGCATCTACCCGGCCGCCACCACCGCCCAGACAGGCAGCGCGCTGTCCACGGCGCCGGAGTTCTTCTCCAACCAGCCGACCTTCTACACGGACGCCGCCGCCATCGCCAAGACCACGGCGGCCGGGGCGTGGGGCCCGAACGTGAACGTCGCGTACAGCGCCTTCAAGGACGCCTTCGGCAAGGCCGCGCAGAACAAGACCGACTTCACGTCGGCCCTGGACTCGATGGACTCGACCACCGTCGCGGACCTGAAGAAGCAGGGCTTCACGGTCGGCTAGGTTCTCCCCCGCCGGACGGGCTGACCATCAGCCCGTCCGGCGACTGAGGACACTCCCCCAGAACCGACAACGAAACCGAAACGAGTCACCCATGGCAACGGCGACCGTCCGCCCCCGTAAGCGTGGCCGGCCCTCCGGGCCGCGCGTAGCGCCATACGGCTTTCTCGCCCCCGCAGGCATCCTCTTCGCGCTGATCTTCGCCCTCCCGATCGGCTACGCGGTCTATCTCAGCCTGCGCAAGGTGGAGATCAAGGGCCTGGGCCTGGGCAAGAACGCCAGGCACGAGGTCTGGGCGGGCCTGAGCAACTACACGGGCGTCCTCAGCGACCACGAGCTGTTCGCGGGAGCGCTCCGCATCCTCGGCTACGGCGCCATCGTCGTGCCGACCATGCTGGGCCTGGCTCTGCTCTTCGCCCTCATGCTGGACAGCAAGCACACCCGGGCCGGCGGCTTCTCCCGCCTCGCGATCTTCCTGCCGTACGCGGTGCCGGGCGTCGTGGCGGCTCTGCTCTGGGGCTTCCTCTACCTCCCGACCGTCAGCCCGTTCACGTACCTGCTCGACAAGCTGGGCCTGCCGGAGCCGGACCTGTTCTCCAGCGGGCTGCTGTTCGGCTCGCTCGCGAACATCGCGGTGTGGGGCGGCACCGGCTTCAACATGATCGTGATCTACACCTCGCTGCGGGCGATCTCCCCCGACATCTACGAGGCGGCCCGCATCGACGGTGCGTCGGAGCTCCAGATCGCGCTCCGCATCAAGATCCCGACCGTCGCCCCCGCCCTCATCCTGACCTTCTTCTTCTCCGTCATCGCGACCTTCCAGGTCTTCAGCGAGCCGACCACCCTCAAGCCGCTGACCAACGCCATCTCCACGACCTGGAGCCCACTGATGAAGGTCTACCAGGACGCCTTCGTCCGGGGTGACATCTACTCGGCCGCCGCGACCTCGGTGGTCATAGCCATCGTCACCCTCGTCCTGTCCTTCGGCTTCCTCAAGGCCGCCAACTCCCGCACCGATCAGGGAGCTTCCTGATGAGCGCCACCGCAGTCGCCCGCCCCGAGGTACGTACGGCCTCCGACACCGCCCGCCGCCGGGGCCTGCGCCGCCTCGGGCTGATACCGACCGTCGTGCTGCTGCTCGGCGCGGCGTACTGCCTGCTGCCGGTGGCCTGGGTGCTGGTGGCGTCGACCAAGAGCAGCAGCGAGCTGTTCTCGACCTTCACCTTCCTCCCCGGCAGCGGGCTCGCGGACAACGTCAAGGAGCTGTCGGCGTACCGGGACGGCGTCTACTGGCAGTGGATGCTGAACTCCCTCTTCTACGCGGGCCTGGGCGCGCTGCTGTCCACCGCGGTCTCCGCGCTGAGCGGTTACGCGCTCGCCAAGTACCGCTTCCGGGGGCGCGAGACGATATTCAACGTGCTGCTCACCGGCGTGCTGATGCCCCCGGTCATCCTGGCCATCCCGCAGTACCTGCTGATGGCCAAGGCCGACCTGGCAGACAGCTATCTGTCCGTGCTGCTGCCGAGCATCCTGTCCCCGTACGGGATCTATCTGGCCCGGATCTACGCGGCCGCCGCCGTCCCCGACGACGTCGTGGAGGCCGCCCGGATGGACGGGGCCCGGGAGTGGGGGATCTTCTCGCGGATCGGGCTGCCGATGATGCTGCCGGGGCTGGTGACGGTCTTCCTGTTCCAGTTCGTGGCCATCTGGAACAACTTCCTGCTGCCCTTCATCATGCTGGGAGACGACGAGAAGTTCCCGGTCACGCTTGGCCTGTACACGCTGCTCCAGCAGGGTGCGTCCGCCCCCGCCCTCTACACACTGGTCATCACGGGGGCCATGCTGGCGATCGTGCCGTTGATCGCGCTGTTCCTGGTCATTCAGCGGTTCTGGAGCCTGGATCTGCTCTCCGGAGCCGTAAAGTCCTGAAGCAAGACAGCCCCGAGAGAAAGCGCCGTATGCCTCGTACAGAACGCCGCCGCCCGCCCACGATCCACGACGTGGCACGCGAGGCGGGTGTCTCCCGCGGCACCGTCTCCCGTGTGCTCAACGGCGGGCACAACGTCAGCCCGGCGGCGCTCGACGCGGTGAACGCCGCCATCCGCAAGACCGGGTACGTGGTCAACCGGCATGCGCGGAGCCTGATCACGGGCCGCTCGGACTCGGTGGGTTTCCTGCTCACCGAGCCGCAGGAGCGCTTCTTCGAGGACCCGAACTTCAACGTCCTGCTGCGCGGCTGCACCCAGGCCCTGGCCGCCCACGACATCCCCCTCCTGCTGATGATCGCCGGCAACGAGGCCGAGCGGCGGCGCATAAGCCGCTACATCACCGGCGGCCATGTCGACGGCGTCCTTCTGGTCTCCAGCCACTCCGGCAACCCGATGGCCGAGCGGCTGGAGAAGGCCGGCGTACCGGTCGTGGCCTGCGGCGAGCCGCTCGGGCAGAGCCGCGCCATCGCCTACGTCGCCGTCGACGAGCGCGGCGGCGCCCACCAGATGGTCCGCCACCTCGCCGCCACCGGCCGCCGCCGCATCGCCATGATCACCGGCCCCCTCGACACCCCCGGCGGCGTCCAGCGCCTCGCCGGCTACCGCGAGGAGCTGACCGCCGCCGGCCTCGAAGCCGACGACCGTCTCATCGCCGAGGGCGACTACAGCCGCGCCAGCGGCGAGGCCTCGATGGCCGCGCTGCTCGCCCGTGCCCCCGACCTCGACGCGGTCTTCGTCGCCTCCGACCTCATGGCCCAGGGCGCCCTCGTGGCACTTGAGGTCGCGGGCCGCCGCGTCCCGGAGGACGTCGCCGTCGGCGGCTTCGACGACTCCCCCGCAGCGCTGGGGACCCGGCCGCCGCTCACGACGATCCGTCAGCCCTTCGACCGCATCAGCAGCGAGATGGTGCGGGTGCTGCTGGCCCGTATCTCCGGTGAGGAGGCGTCGGCGGTGATCCTGCCGACGGAGCTGGTGCGGCGCGCGTCCGCGTAGCGGAAATCCGGTGGTTGGGCCGACGGCCGGATCCGTACCATCCGGCGCATGACGAAGCCCGAGTATCCCGCCAAGCCCCGCCCCGGTGACCGTGTCGCGGTCCTGTCGCCGGCGGCCGGGCTGCCCGGCTTGTTCCCGCAGCCGTTCGAAACCGGGCTGCGGCGGCTGACGGAGGATTTCGGGCTGGTGCCGGTGGAGTACCCGACGACCCGGCGGATGGGGGCGAGCCCGAAGGAGCGGGCAGCCGACCTGCACGCGGCGTTCGCGGATCCGACGATCAGGGCGGTGTTCACGAGCATCGGCGGGGATGACCAGATCACCGTGCTGCGGCATCTGGACCGGGAGCTGATCCGCGCGAACCCGAAGCCGTTCTTCGGGTGGAGCGACAACACCAACTTCCTTGCCCACCTGTGGAATTCGGGGATCGTGGGCTTTTACGGCGGCATGCTGATGGCGGACTTCGGGCGGCCCGGCGCGATGCACCCGCTGACCCGCGGTTCGCTGCGCGCGGCGGTGTTCGGCTCGGGCGAGGAGTACGAGCTGACCTCGCCCGGCGAGACCCGGTATGTCATCGGGCGGTGGGAGGACCCCGCGACGTTCGAGTCGGAGCCCGCGATGGAGCAGGCCGGGGGCTGGATCTGGCACAACGCCGACCGGGTGGTCGAGGGCGTGAGCTGGGGCGGCTGCCTGGAGATCATCGGCGGACTGATGATGGCCGACCGCGAGATCCTTCCGGCGCGGGAGTACGAGGGCTGCGTGCTCTTCCTGGAGACCTCCGAGGAGATGCCCAGCGGCGAGGAGGTCTACCGCACCCTGCGCAACATGGGCGAGCGCGGACTGCTCGCCCGCTTCCCGGCGCTCCTGATGGGCCGCCCCCAGAGCTGGTTCTTCGAGGCCCCGCTGACCGCCGCCGAGCGGGAGCGCTACGCCGCCGGGCAGCACCGGGCGGTCCTGCGCGCACTCGCCGAGTACGCCCCCGACACGCTCGCCGTCCTCGACGTGGACCTCGGCCACACCGACCCCCGTGTCGTCATGCCGTACGGGGGCCGGGTCCGCGTCGATGGTTTGACGCAGCGGATCTTCGTGACGTACTGAGCCGGGGCTCAGCGCAGGGTCCACGACCAGCGGTAGGTGCCCGGGCCGACCAGGTACGCGGGCAGGGTGTCGGGGCCGCAGGAGGCGGTGCCGAGGCCTCGGTGGGCGGCGTCGAGGTGGAGGACGCAGCCGGGGCGGGGGGTGAGGGCGTCGTGGTGGGTCGCGGTGGCGAGGTCGGTGGCGCGGTAGTGGGTGACGCTGACCTGGCGGGGGGCGTCGAGGTGGACGGCGAGGGAGCCGGCCGGGCCGGTCAGGGTGAGGTGGTGGACGCCGTGGCGGCCGCCGCTCTCCTGGGGGCGCAGGTAGGGGGTGAACAGGTCGTCCACCGCCGCGCGGTGGTGGCCGACGGGGTCGGAGGTGCGGCGGTCGGGGTAGGTCTCGCCGGGGCCCTGGCCGTACCAGTCGAGGGTGTCCAGGCCGGGGACGGTCTCCAGGACGGTGCCGACGCGGGGGAGGTCGGCGAGGATGTCGGGGATCACCGCCGTCTCCTCGATGAGCAGGCCGTCCCGCAGCGGGGTGATGACCTGCTCATGGCGGATGACGGCGCCCGCGCCGGTGACGTACACGGAACGGACGACCGTGCCGGCGCCCTCCCGCTCGGCCGCGACCGGCTTGCGCTCCAGGGCGTCCAGGCCCTGTTCCTGCCAGCGGGCCGCGATGCCGCCCCAGCGGTCGTTGTCGGTGGGGGCACGCCAGAGGCCGAGGGTGGGCGGGGCGGTGAGGAGCGGGTGCAGGAGGAGGCCGTCGGTGTCGAGGGCCACCGGGCCTTCGCCCAGGGTCGCGCCGGTGCGGGTGAGCAGGTCGCGGCGGTCCTCGCGGATCACCACCTGCGGGGTGCAGACGAGGGTGCCGGCCGGGGCCCAGGGCAGGTCGGTGGCGGTGGTGACGCGCAGCGTGAGGCGGAGTTCGCCGTGCGGGAGCAGGTTGCTGGGCAGGGCGATCGGCGCACCGGCGCCGGGGGCGAGCTGCGGGAGGCGGGCGGGGGCGGTCCAGGTGCCGCCGTGGCATTCGACGGCGTGCCACTCGGCCGCGAGCCAGGACAGGTCGCGGAAGTGCTGGCGGTTGTGGACCAGGACCTCGCCGTCGCCGGTGAGCTCCAGCCGTAGCGGGGCGGCGAGTTCGCGGTGCTCGGCCATGGCGGGCTTGGGGGTGCGGTCGGGGAAGACCAGGCCGTCGGCGCAGAAGTTGCCGTCGTTGGGGGTGTCGCCGAAGTCGCCGCCGTAGGCCCAGCGGTAGCCGGGGGCGGTGACGCCGTCGGCGTACGCGCCCTCGGGAGCAGCCGGTCCGGCGGGGCGGCCGTCGCCGGTCCGCTGCAGGATGCCGTGGTCCCAGAACTCCCAGATGAAGCCGCCCTGCAGCCCCGGGGTGGACTCGATGGCCTGCCAGTACTCGGCCAGCGTGCCGTTGCTGTTGCCCATGGCGTGCGAGTACTCGCACAGGATCAGCGGCTTGGTGTGGCGGTGGGCGGTGATCTGCTCGATGGAGGCGTACATCGGGCAGACGATGTCGCTCGCGGTCTGCGGCGAGCCCCAGCGGCCGTCCTTGATGGCGCCCTCGTACTGGACGGGGCGGGTGGGGTCGTAGCGGCGCAGCCAGCCCGCGGCGGCGTCGTGGTTGGCGCCGTAGTCGCTCTCGTTGCCCAGCGACCAGATGATGACGCTGGGGTGGTTCTTGTCGCGCAGCGCCATGCGCGAGACCCGGTCGGTGAACGCGGCGAGATAGCGGGGGTCGTCGGCTATCTCGTGGGCGTGGTCGTGGGTCTCGATGTCGGCCTCGTCGACCACGTAGAAGCCGAGTTCGTCGGCGAGGTCGAGGAGGGCGGGGTCGGGCGGGTAGTGCGAGGTGCGGATGGCGTTGAAGTTGTACGCCTTGAGGACGTGCAGGTCGGCGCGCATGTCGTCGGGGGTGACGACCCGGCCGGTGAGGGGGTGGAAGTCGTGCCGGTTGACGCCCCGGAGGTAGACGCGTACGCCGTTGATGAGGAGGTCGGCCCCGGCGATCTCGACCGTACGGAAGCCGATGCGCTGCCGTGACTCGTCGGCGACCGTCCCGTCGGGGTGGTGCAGGCGGACGGTGAGGTCGTACAGGTGCGGGGTCTCGGCCGTCCAGGGGCGTATGCCGGGTATGGAGGCGCACAGGCGGGCCTCGCCGAGGAAGTCCGAGATCCGGTCCGGGTCGGCCGGGTCGCCGATGGTGGCGGCGAGTTCGGCGAAGCCGTCGGCGGTGTGCAGCATTCCGGAGACGGTCCAGCCGTCGGGGAGCACGCGCTCGGTGGTGCGGATCTGGAGGAACGCCTCAAGGCTGCCGTCGGCGGTCGCCGTGACCTTCACATCGGCCAGGTGGAGCGGATCGGTCGCGTAGAGGAAGACCGGGCGGGTGATGCCGCCGTGCCACCACTGGTCCTGGTCCTCCAGATAGGTGGCGTCGGACCATTTGACGACGGTGAGGCGTACGGTGTTGCGCTCGCCGGGGCGGGAGGCGGAGGTGATATCGAACTCGCCCGCCAGGTGGGAGTCCTTGCCGTGCCCGACGGGGGTGCCGTTGACCTCGGCGATGACGACGCTCTCGGCGGCGCCGATGTGCAGCACGATGCGGCGGCCCGCCCACTCCCCCGGGATGTCGAAGTCCCGCTCGTGAACGCCGGTGGGATTGGCGGCGGGTACGTGCGGCGGCAGTTCGGGCCAGGGCATCTGGACGTTGGTGTACTGCGGGCGGTCGCCGACGCCGTGGAGGTCGTCGAAGTCCTGCATGGTCCAGCAGCCGGGGACGTCGAGCCGCGTCCAGCGGTCGGCGAGCGGGGCCTGCGGCGTGGGGAGCAGCTGGAAGCGCCAACTGCCGTCGAGCGGGAGGCGGTCGGCGGTCGGACGGACCACGGAGTGCATCGGCAGAGCACGCCAGCGGGTGGTTTCCGGGGAGTCCCAGGGGAGCGGCGACATGGGGTGAGGGTGTCCCTTCAGCGAAGGTCGGTCATGACACCGAAGTGGTCCGACGGCCAGACGCCGTCGTGGGAGTCGGCGAAGGCAAGCCTCGTGGAGCGCGGAGTGAGGCTTCCCTCGCGGACGAACAGGTAGTCGAGGCGCTGATCGGGTTCGTCCCATTCGCGGGCGTAGCCGTTGGCGCGGTCGAAGGTGTGGCCGTCGGTGCCGTCGCCCGCGTGGGCCCAGGCATCGGTCCAGCCGGTGGTGGTGAGGTGGGTGACCTCGGGCGCGCCGGGGCAGGCGTTGAAGTCCCCGGCGAGGACGGCGGTTTCGCCGGGCGTTTCCGTCTCTACGTGTTCCGTGATGAAACGCACCTGCTCCTGGCGGAGCTCGCTCTCGTTCGCCTTCCAGGCCAGGTGGGTTACGTAGACCGGAAGTTCGCCGCCCGGGGTGGCCAGGCGAGCGCAGAGCAGGGAGCGCGGCTCGGCGCGGTCGGCGCCGGGGAGCGGGAGGGTGTGGTGGTCCACGATCGGGTGGCGGCTGAGCAGGGCGTTGCCCTGCGGGCCGGCCGCCGGGGCGTAGGCCACGTGGTAGCCGAGCCCGGCGGCCAGTTCGTGGGCCTGGCAGCCGTCCCGGTCCCGGATGACCTCCTGGAGAGCGAGGACATCCGGGGCCAGATACCGGATACCGGCGCGGATGAGCTGGAGCCGGTCGGCCCAGGGGCCGCGCCGGCACCAGATGTTGAGCGTGGCTACGCGCACGGCGTGCCCGGCGTGAGCCGCAGGGTGAGGACCTGGAAGGGGCGCAGGTTCACCGCGATGCCGCCGTCCGCGTCGGGCTCGATCGGCTGCTCGTCGGCCATCGGGCGTTCCAGCAGGTCGGTGACGTGGGCCTGTGCCACGGGGAAGCCGGGGCGCAGAGTGGTCGCGGCCCGGCCGCCCAGGGATTCGTAGAGCCGGACGATCACGTCACCGGAGCGGTCGTCGGCCAGTTTGACCGCCTCGATGGCGGCGGCCTGGCCGTCGAGCGTCGCCAGCGGGGCGGTGGGCTCGGCGGCCGTGCCGTCCACGACCCGCAGCGGCAGGTTGAGCGCGTAGCCGCCCTCGACGGCGTCCGCGACGGACGCGCCCGGCAGCAGCGAGTACGTCATCTTGTGCCTGCCCTGGTCCGCGGCCGGGTCGGGGCAGCGGGGGGCCCGCACGAGGCTGAGGCGCAGGGTCGTCGTGGTGCCGCCGTCCTCCGGGCGGGCGGTGCGGCTGACGTCATGGCCGTACGTCGAGTCGTTGAGGACCGCCACGCCGTAGCCGGCCTCCGCCACGTGCACCCAGCGGTGGCAGAAGACCTCGAAACGGGCCGCCTCCCAGCTGGTGTTGGTGTGCGTCGGGCGGAACACATGGCCGAACTGGATCTCGGCGGCCGAGCGGTCGGCGTGCACGTCGAGCGGGAAGGTCGCCTTGAGGATCTTCTCCGTCTCGTGCCAGTCGATCTCGGTCTCGATGTCGATCCGGGGGCTTCCGGCGCGCAGGCGGACGATCTGGGTGACGGTGGAGTCCCCGAAGGTCCGGACGATCCGGATCGCGCCGAGCAGCGGGCCGCTCTCCGCGATCGTGATCGCGTCCACGGCGGTCAGGTCGGTGTACTGCCGCTTGTAGTGCCGGTCGATGTCCCAGGCGTCCCACTCGTTCGGCAGGTCCGTGTGCAGGCGCAGCAGGTTGCCGCGTTCGCCGGGGGCGAGGACCTCGCGGTCGGCCTCCAGGTCCCGTACGGAGGTGAAGAGGCCGTCGTCGTCCAGGGTCACGCGGACCAGGCCGTTGTCGAGGACGCGGTCCGTGACGGTGACGGTGAGCAGGGGCTGCGCGGTGGTCAGGGGCGAGGCCCCTGACGCGGGGACGGTCGCGTAGACGGCAACGGAGCCGTTTGCGAGCCGCTGGCCTTCTGGTGCGTGCTCGGCCGGTACGGCAATGACTTCCGTGCGCGGGCGTGGGCCAGCGTTGAGGACCCAGGCCGTAGGGTGCGGCTCGGCCGTGGCCCGGGTTGGGCCAGAGAGTGCGCTTGCCGCCGCCCCGATGATGGCCTCCAGCTCCTGCTTCACCCGGGCGTATGTGGCTTCGGCCTCGCGGTGGACCCAGGCGATGGAGCTGCCGGGCAGGATGTCGTGGAACTGGTGCAGCAGCACCGTCTTCCAGAGGCGGTCGAGGTCCTCGTAGGGGTAGGGGTGACCTGTCTGGAGGGCGGCCGTGGCGGCCCACAGCTCGGCCTCGCGCAGGAGGTGTTCGCTGCGGCGGTTGCCGGACTTGGTGCGGGCCTGGCTGGTGTAGGTGGCGCGGTGGAGCTCCAAGTACAGCTCGCCGGACCAGACCGGGGCGTCGGGGTATTCGGCCTGGGCGTCGCGGAAGAAGAGGTTGGGGTCCTGGATGACGACCTTGGGCGAGCCCTCCAGGTCCCGCAGGCGGCGGGCCTTCTCCATCATCTCGCGGGTGGGGCCGCCGCCGCCGTCGCCGTGGCCGAAGGGGACGAGAGAGCGCTGCCCGCCGCCCTTGTCCGCGTAGTTGCGGGAGGCGTGGGCCATCTCCTCGCCGGAGAAGACCGCGTTGTAGGTGTCGACGGGCGGGAAGTGGGTGAAGACCCGGCTGCCGTCGATGCCCTCCCACCAGAAGGTGTGGTGGGGCATCTTGTTGGTCTGGTTCCAGGAGATCTTCTGGGTGAGGAACCAGTGCATGCCGGCGAGCTTGGCGAGCTGCGGGTACGCGCCGGTGTAGCCGAAGGAGTCCGGCAGCCAGACGCCCTCGCACTCGACGCCGAACTCGTCGGCGAAGAAGCGCTTGCCGTGGACGAGCTGACGGGCCAGGGCCTCGCCGCCGGGGAGGTTGCCGTCGGCCTCGACCCACATGCCGCCGACGGGGACCCAGTTGCCGGCCTTGGCGGCGTCCTGCATCCGCCGGTACACCTCGGGGTAGTGCTCCTTGGCCCAGGCGTACTGCTGGGCCTGGGAGCAGGCGAAGACGAAGTCGGGGTAGTCGGCGGCCAGGGCCGTGACGTTGGAGAAGGTGCGGGAGGTCTTGCGTACGGTCTCGCGCAGGGGCCAGAGCCAGGCGCTGTCGATGTGGGCGTGGCCCACGGAGGACAGGGTGTGGGCGCTGGCGTGGGCGGGCCGGGACAGGACGTCGACCAGTTCGGCGCGGGCCGCCTCGGCGGTTCCCGCGACATCGGCGATGTCGAGGACGTCGAGCATCCGCTCCAGGGCGCGCAGCAGTTCGTGGCGGCGGGCGTCGGTCATGGCCAGCTCGCGCATCAGCTCGCCGGCGACCTCGATGTCCAGGACGAGGTGCCAGACGTTCTCGTCGAGGATCGCGAGGTCGGCGCGGCCGAAGGTGTAGATCGGCTCGGGCGGGGCGGTGAGCTTGTCGCCGAAGGGGGTGGGGAGGAAGCCCTTGGCGAGGATGTCGGGGTTGGCGGCGGCTTCGAGCAGGAACTCCACCCGCTCGCCGCCGTCCGCCGTCTTGGCGACCGGCACGTACTGGTTCTGCGGCTCGATGCCCTTCACCGGGTGCCCGGCGGCGTCGTAGACCAGGGCCTCGGCCTGGTTGCCGGGCCAGTCGCCGACGAAGCCGAGGTCGAAGACGGCCTCGACGCGCTTGCCGGCCCAGTCGGCGGGGACCTCGCCGACGGCGCGGAACCAGGTGGTGGACCAGGGCCGTCCCCAGCGCTCGCCGACGGAGAAGTCACCGTAGGCGGCGGCCAGCGCCTCGGCCACCGGGACCGGCTCGTCGGGGACGTGCCAGGCGGTGAGGGTCAGCGGCACCGACGCGGCGTACACCGCGGGACGGATCCGCTGCTCCAGTGCTCGTTCGAGGCGGGCTTCCACCTGCTTGCGGTCGTCATGCATGGCTGGTCCACTCAGTCCCGGAGATAGGCAAGGGCGGGCACGTGCTTGGTGTAACCGTCGAGCAGCCGCTGCGCGACGCTGACGGAGTCGATCAGCGGGTGCAGGGCGAAGGCCCGCAGCGCGGCCGACCGTTCCCCGCTGGTCGCGGCGTGGATGACCGCCCGTTCGACGGCCTTGACCGAGGTGACCAGGCCGATGGCGTGGTCGGGCAGCGGTTCGCCGATGATGGGGCGGGCGCCGTTGGCGTCCACGTGGCAGGGCACCTCGACCACGGCGGCGGCGTCCAGGGGCGCCAGGGCGCCCCGGCTGCGTACGTTGAGGATCAAGGTGGTGCGCTCGTCGAGGGCGATGGCCCGCATCAGGGCGAGGGCGACCAGCTCGTAGCCGCCGGACTCCAGGTCGCAGGAGTCGCGCTCGCCGACGCCGGAGGCCTCGCGGACATCGGCTCCATAGGTGGCCTCGCGCTCCAGGCGGGTGGCGTCCCACAGGGCGAAAGGCGGGGTGCCGGGGGTCTGCATGCGCTCGTAGAAGCGTTCCTGCTGGTCGAGGAGGAAGGCACCGCGGGTGTGCTCGGCGGCCTGGGCGGCGGCGACGGACTCGCGGTTGAAGTAGTAGTGGTGCAGGTATTCGTTGGGGACGGCGCCCAGGGTGCGCAGCCAGTCCGCGCCGAACAGCTTGCCCTCCTCGAAGGAGGTCAGCGCGTTCTCGTCGGCGAGCAGCCGCGGCAGGTGGTCGACGCCGTCGACCCAGATTCCCCGGAGCCACCCGAGGTGGTTCAGGCCCGCGTAGTCCAGCCAGGCGCGCTCGGGGTCGATGCCGAGCGCCCGGGCGACCCGCTTGCCCAGGCCCACCGGGGAGTCGCAGATACCGATGACCCGGTCGCCGAGGTACCGGGACATGGCCTCGGTGACCATGCCTGCGGGGTTGGTGAAGTTGATGACCCAGGCGTCGGGGGCGAGCCGGGCGATGCGCTGGGCGATGTCGATGGCGACGGGGATCGTGCGGAGCGCGTACGAGATGCCGCCCGCGCCGACGGTCTCCTGGCCGAGCACGCCCTGGTCCAGGGCGACCCGCTCGTCGATCACGCGCCCGGCTAGGCCGCCGACGCGGATGGCGGAGAAGACGAAGTCCGCGCCGGTCACGGCCTCGTCGAGATCGGTGGTGACGGTGACCACAGGCGCGTCGGGCTGGCCGTCGGCCTGCTGCCTGAGCACTTTGACGATGGCGTCCAGGCGTGCCGGATCCAGGTCGTGCAGGGTCACATGGGTGACGCGGCCCTCGGCCCGGTCGGCGAGGAGGGCACGGTAGACGAGCGGGACGCGGAAGCCGCCGCCGCCGAGAATCGTGAGTTTCATGGGGATACACCTCGCGATGCCGAGCTGTGGGGGTGGGGTATGGAGCGGGGGTGCTGGGTCACCCGGGGCCACTGGGCTATTCAGGGACGTCGGCCGGCACCTCGATCACCTCGACCCCCGCCTCGTTCAGCGAGGCACGGGTCTTGGCGTCCGCCGGTGCGTTGGTCACGACGACGTCCAGATCCTCGGGTCCGCAGACCCGGGCCATGCCGGTGCCGGGGAACTTCGCAGCGTCGGCCACCAGCACCACCTTGTCGCTGGCGGCGATCATGGCCCGCTTGACCGGTACCTCCACGGCCGTGGTGTCCAGCACCTGGCCGTCGGGCCGCACACCGCTCGTGCCGAGGAAGAGCACGTCGGCGCGGACCTGGCGGAGGTTGTCCTCGGTGAGGAAGCCCACAAGGGAGCGGTAGTCACGCCGGACGACGCCGCCGAGCAGTATGAGCTGGATCTCCTTGTCGTCCTGGAGCTCCTCGTACACGGCAAGATTGCTGGTGATGACCGTGAGGGCGCGGCCATGGAGGTGCCGGGCAACCCGGTGCGCGGTGGTGCCGATGTCGAGGAGCACGGTCTCGCCGTCGCGGACGAGCTGTGCGCACCAGGCGGCGAGTTCGTCCTTGGCCTCGACCCGTACGCCGGCGACATCGGTGAAGGGGTCGTCCTCGCCGATGACCGGAACCGCTCCACCGTAGACGCGCTTGAGAAGGCCCTCCTCCTCCAACTGCAGAAGGTCGCGCCGGATCGTCGCCTGGCTGGCACCGAGGAGCTCGGCGAGCACGGTGACGGTGGTGGGACCGTCCGAGCGCAGGGCCCGGAGGATCAGCTCATGGCGTCGGTCGGGAAGCATGCGCTGACCATACCCTTCAAAGTCGAGCAGAGTCACGCATTTTTCTGAGCGACTATTGTCAAAACTCTGCTCGGGGTGCAAACTCCTGCGTAATTCCCGCCTCTCCTTGAGAGGAAAGGTCGTATGGACGTCTTTCTGTCCGGTTTGCTCTTCTACGACATCGGCTTCACCGGCCTGGAGCATGCTCCGACGCCGGGCACCGAGGTCTGGACGAAGGACATCGGCTACAGCCCCGGCGGCATCGCGAACTTCGCGGTGGCGCTGAGCCGGCTCGGCATGCGCGTATCCCTCGCGGCAGCCTTCGGCGACGATGTCGCCGGCGAGTACTGCCGTGAGCAGCTCACGCACGCCGAGGACATCGATCTGTCCCGCTCACGGACCTACCCCGACTGGCCGACCCCCGTTACCGTCTCCCTCGCCTACGACGGCGACCGCGCCCTGGTCACCCACGGCCGGCCCCCGCCGCAGACGCCCGACGAGCTGATCGGCACCCCGCCGCCGGCCCGCGCGGCCGTGGTCCACCTCGGACCCGAGCCGCAGGACTGGATACGCAAGGCGGCCGACGCGGGCACCATGGTCTTCGCCGACGCCGGCTGGGAACAGGCCGAGCGTCACGGCGAGGCGATTCTCGCCCAGCTCTCCGACTGCCATGCGTTCCTCCCCAACGATGCCGAAGCCATGGCCTACACCGGCAAGGACTCCCCGTACGCCGCGCTGGAGGTGCTCAGCGCGCTCGTACCGCTCGCCGTGGTCACCCTCGGCGGCGACGGGGCGATCGCCGTGGACCGTACGACCGGCGAACGCGCCGAAGTCGGCGGACTCGACGTACCGGCCCTGGACAGCACCGGCGCCGGGGATGTCTTCGGCGCCGCGCTGGTCGCGGCCACCCTTTCCGGCCGGCCGCTCGCCGAGCGGCTGCGCTTCGCCAACCTCGCCGCCTCGCTGTCAGTGCAGCGGATCGGCGGAGCGGCCGCCGCGCCGTTCCTGGATGACCTCGAACCGCTCGTACAGCACGAAAAGTAGGAGAGCTACTGTGGATGTTTCACGCAGACGATTTCTGCAGGCCGCCGCGCTGACCGCCGCCGCCGCCGGCATGACCGCCGCGTGCGGTACCTCCGGCTCGGGCAGCGGCGGCACCAAGAACGGCAAGAACCTCACCCTGTGGTACTGGGGCGGCG
>Ga0307517_10006228_pt1 | contig 17739 bp, 8 predicted proteins | sample 23_EM_MG_FD_194515 | JGI IMG/M metagenome (GOLD analysis project Ga0307517, IMG submission 194515) | Populus trichocarpa ectomycorrhiza microbial communities from riparian zone in the Pacific Northwest, United States - 23_EM | ecosystem: Host-associated > Plants > Roots > Unclassified | place...
CGTTTTAATTTTTTTTATAAAAAAAGATGTTGTCTTGAATTTTTATGAGTCAAACTATGTTTTTACTGGAAGTCAGAGTTGCTTTTGGACCCATCAAGTAGATTAGGTCACATTGAGTCAATCTTCACACAATTTATTTATTTTTCTATTGGAAAAACGTTACAAGAACCTAAATGTTTTTTATGTTAAAAAAAACTTGATCCAACCCGCTGTATAGTGTAGATCAACAATATAGTCTTTTACAAGTTCTTTTGAAAGACAAAACAATAAAGATACTTTCTATTTTCTCAACTACTAAGATAGATTGTACAAAACCTCCTTTCTCATTCATGAAAGTCATGTATTCTTATTAAAAAAAAAACTTAGTCTTTATAAACCTCATCTCAAAAGTAGTCCTTATAATTTTGAATCTATTAAAATCTTTGTTTTTTTATTGTCAATTTCAAGTGTGCTTGTTTACGTGGCCACGCTGCACTTTTTAAAAAAATTGATTTGTTTTTTGTTTTCTTTTATATTAATTTTTTTTGTGTTTTTAGATTATTTTAACATGCTAATGTCAACAATAATTTTTTAAAAAAATATTATTTAATGTATTTTTAAGTGAAAAGTACTTTAAAAAGCAACCACTATAGCAATGACAAACACTACCTTCATATTGGTTGTTATTTTATATATATTTATTAGGAATGAGGCATTTTTTTTCAAACTACATAAACTAATCAATTTATTATGATAATTTATAGGGACAAGTTTTAATCAAGTTTTCAAGTGCGCAAAAGTGAAGGCCGGAGTGGGGGATAAATTACTAGAACATTGAACATGGAATGATCATAAAAGTTTTGTGTTGTGTGCTAGGATATTTTTCAAAATTGTATTTTTTGTTGGAAATGTATTTAAATAATATATTTTAATTTTTTTATATTTTTAATTTTAGTATATTAAATCATTGAAAAACTACAAAAAACACAGTTAAAAATTCACTCTCAGACCGGCATCAAGCCAGTAATTAGAAATTAGGCTTCATGATTTATTTCAGTTTACTTTCTATGAGGTTATCTCAATCTCATGACTCATGTCGCGTGTTTGAGAGGTTAACCCGGTTAACTCGAGTTTTTTTTAATATTTTTTATATTGATATTTTTTTAGCAATTCCATCGTTCAATATGATTAGGAATTAGACTTTATGATATGTTTGTTTTTGCTTTTTATGAGGTTATTCTAGTTTCATGACTCGAGTCACCAGTTTTTTGGGTTAACCCTAGTAGAATCAAGTAGTTTTATTGTGTCTTATTTTTAGATTGAATTTTTTCCATCTTCATCCTTTAATAATGGGTTTATTGGGAATTGAGTTTCATAATTTTTTTTATTTGATTTCTATAAAGTTATCCTAGTTTCATGACTCGGATTTTGAGTTTGACAGGTTAACCTAAGTTGACTCAAGTCTTTGTTTTTTGTTTACCTTTGATAAGATTATCTCGGTCTTGTGACTCGGGTCACAAATTTGATAAGTTAACTCATATTGTTGTTTTTTCAATTTCGTTCTTCAAAATTGGGTTTATTGGGTATTGAGTTTTATAATTTGTTTTGATTTGTTTTATATTGGGTTATCATGATCTCATGATCTAGGTCATGAATTTGACAAGTTGACCCGCACTGATCCAATATGTTATTGTTTCAATATTTTCTTGAAAAAAAATATCTTGAATTTTTGTGAGTCAAACTATATTCTTACTAGTAGTTCAAGTTGTTTTTAGACTCATCAAGTAGATCAGGTCACATTGAGTCAATTTTCACACAATTTAATTTTATTTCTATTAGAAAAACATTAACAATACCTAAATGTTTCTTTTTTTGTTGAAAAAAACTTGATGAAACCCGCAACGTAGCGTATATCAACGATATAGTCTTTTACTAGTTCTTTTGGAAGACATAACAATAAAGATACTTATTCTTTAGCAAAGTTAGATAGATTTGTTGATAGAACAGATGCCTCTTATTTTCTGGTCCCGTTTGTTTGCAGGAAAATAGTTTTCTTTTGGAAAATGGTTTCCTTGGAAAATGAATTTCGGGAAAGTAAAGTTGAAAAACACTTTCCAGTATTTGGTTATGTTATGGAAAATAAAATGGAAAATAGCTTATTAATGTTTTATTTTTATTTTTTTTCAAGTTTATTAAAATAATAAGAAACAAATCTTACAAATTAGAAAGTTGAATGAGAATAGAATTGAAAAAAATCTAATTTCATAAATTATCTCAAATAAAATAAATAATAATCAAAATAATAGAGATCAAATCTAATAGATAAAAAAAATTGAAAGATGATGAAATTAAAATAATAATAATTACAATTTCATAAATTATTTTAAATAAAATAAGTAAAAATCAAAAGAATGATGACCAAATTTGATAGAAAAAAATTTCAATAAAAAAAATGATAAGAGAAAAGTAAATAACATTCATAAAAATAAGGATCAAAGTTAATATAAAAATCAAATTTTAAGAGATGAAATTGAAAAAAAAATATTCAAACAAAATATATAGCAATCAAAAGTTTGAGAACCAAATTTTATATAATCAGCAAATAATATGATATTTCTAAATTTTTCACAACTTCTGAAAAGTTTTTTCCGCCAAAATAAAAGGAAAACACTTTACTGGAAATCAAACCAAATTTTTTTTTAACAAGAAAGTATTTTCCATTGACCGGAAAGTATTTTTTATTGACCAATTTTTCTAATAAAAACAAACATATAAAAATTTAAAAAATAATTTTCTAGAAATTACTTTTCACGAAACAAAAACACCTTTAGTGTTGAAAACTGAGTGGCAGAGAAACCAAATTGTTAATGGGCTGAAAAATGCCGAACATTGGGCCAATCGACACACGTGCAACCCACCATTACAACAGACACAAATAGACAAGTCAGGAGATGCCACTTGCTTTGCTGGTTTTCAATCAGCAAATTATCAATTACGTGCCAATTCTGGAAGTCAATCCTGCAGGTTGACTCGGGAAAATCTTACCCCCTACGTGGCAAGAACACCACAAACAAGGGGAACGGACAGAAGCAGATTCACGGTGTAATAAAGTAAATATTTCTATTAATTCGATATTATAAACACACACGCACAAGCACACATAAATTAATTACTTGCGAAGCAAGAAGTCTAATATTTATCGAGTAGGGTAGAACCTAACACATTAATTTTCAAATATATATTTGAAAATTATATTTTCTTGGGCTAATTTGTTGAAATTGGAGACATTATTATCCGAACTTGATCCATCAATTCACTACTTGGTTGAAATTGAATAAAATAAAATTAATTTTGTACATTATATTATTATAAATATAAAATATTAAGGTATTTTTTTATAAATTATAGTTTTGTTTTTTTTTTTGTGAAAAATAATTATAATCTTGATGTATTAAAATTTTGTTTTGGTTTTCAACAAATAAAAACGTTTTCCCATTTTTTCACTGGAGAAGAAAAACCATAAAAGAAAACAAAAACTAAAAACTAAAAAATAAAAACAACAATTTTATATTTTGTCCTGTATTAGGTATACGCTTTGGATTGGACTAGACAATCTACTTTATTTTGTGTTTGTTAGACATTAGACGAGACTTAGCCGACCTAAGATCTAGACCATTCCAAGTTAAAAAAATAGAGAAAGGACTAATCTGACCTAACTCGGTAAAAAACTTAGGTCAATCTCTGACCCGATCAACCCAAAACAAAACATGAGTAAAAAATCCATTGATTTGTTTATTTTTTTTATGTCAAAACGAGATTGCTATGATTTTTTTTTAATTGGGTTGACCCTCCAAAACCGTGACTCGAACTTTACCCCAAGTTGACCTCCAAGTCAGGTTTTAAAATATGATAATAATTATTTTTATTTTTATGTCGTTTTAGATCAACCCGGGTTGACCATCCCGACCTGTGGTCCAGGTCTTGCCCCAGGTCAACCCTCGAGTAGGGTTTTAAAATTATGATAATAACTATTTTTATTCTTATGTCAACCTTGGTTAATGGTCAACCAAGCCCATGACTCGACCTTGGCCTCGGGTCGACTCTCGAGGTGAGTTTTAAAACTATAATAATAATTCCTTTTATCTTTACGTTGACTTTAGGTCAATTGTCAACCTGACCCGTGACTTGGGCCTAGCCCCGAGTTGGGTTTTAAAACTATAATAATAATCACTTTTATTCTTACGTTATCCTGAGTCAATGTTCAACTCAACCCGCAACCCGAGTCTAACACTAGTTTGACTTCCGAGCCAGGTTTTTAAAATTATGATAATAACTTTTTTTTATTTTTATGTTGATCTGGGTCAATGGTCAACCCGACCCATGACCCGGTTTTTGCCTCGTGTTTACTTCTAGTCGAGTTTTAAAACTTCGATAACAATTATTTTTAATTTTATATTAACTCGGATTATCTAGAGTAACCAAAAAATTAGACAAGCTTGTCCTATCCGTTTAGTGGAACACAAATACACCAAACAACACAAAAAAAAAATTATCTTATCTAATACATCATTATCTAGCATACCAGACACAAGCCAATGAGTACAACCGGGATTAGCTACTTCTAAGAAAATGGCAACTTATGAAAGTAGCCAAGCAGGCCACAATGGTTTGGTAGTGGATATACCGATAATGGTTTTAATTGCCTCACGAGTCATGTCTATACCTAACAAGAATAATTTATTTCGTGATTTGGGAAAAGGAAGGTTTTAAGCCTTTCTGCCCTAATGTTTACAATGAATATTAAAGAAGGAAATATTCGGAGTTTGGACTTTCTCCCCATGTTGATATAGGAATGGAAAATGCTGAGCAATAATATTCTAGAATGTTTTCGCATATATAGTTCTGAGTGTGTGGTTAGGAAAACGAAATCCAGGTTTGATTTTATATTCAAGATTTTCACAGCAAGCAAGTGGATGCCACTTCGTCCATGTTTCTATCATCTATTGCTCATTAAAAATTTCTCTCTTTTTTAGAATAAGAAAAGATGACGATGAGAATGCGAAACCTCCACACCACATGGAATCGTTAGGTCACGGATAAAGACTCTATTCCATATAATGCATGAGCGCAAAATGTCTAGCAATGCGTCTGAATGAACTTTTCGCTAACCCCACAGGACTCCCTTCTGTTTATCAACATTTCTGATCATCACCTGCTGCTCAACCTAACAATTGCAGCATGCATGGACGCTTTGACTTGCCACAGATTTTAGTGTTTGTCTTGCTTTCGGTTACAGCCATTTGTCGATGACAACTATATATATTTTCATCAGCAAAAACTACGAAGGAAATTGCAGGTTTACATCAGTCTTGCTGGGATGATTATCAAAAAAAAAAAAAAAAACAGCAAACTGAATAAGTTATTACATGCATCAGAAAAGGTTTTTTTGGTTGCTGATCTTCCTAAAGGCCTTCATTTGATACTTAATACTTGCATTGACATTTAAGAAGAATCGACGGTGCATGTTACCACTAGCAAATGTATTTATACAGAAAAAAAATTAACAAGCATCAACAACTTTGTACAGTCGACTATCTACACTGCTCAAGGAACACATGCTTAAGTTTATCACAAGGCAAATTCCACTCCTTCACAGGAAAAAAAAAGAAAAAAAAGAAACCCGAATCAAAACCAGTGTAATTATTGATTACTCGATCATTATTCCACCGATATCTAGATTTTCCAGCTTCTTGGGCCTTTTATAATTCTTCAACAAGAGTGAGCACACAACAACGCTGACTGAAGAGGCTGCCATTGCAGCTCCAGCAATCCAGGGTGGTAAGCGAAATCCAGTGCCTGGAAAAAGGGCCCCGGCAGCTATTGGAATGCCCAGGAGGTTATAGCCCAAAGCCCAAATGTAGTTCAGGCGAATTCGGAAGAAGGTTTTCCGGGAGAGGTCTATGGCAGTAATCACATCCTCCAGGTTACTCTTCATTAGAACTATATCAGCTGCCTCTATAGCAATATCTGTGCCTGCACCAATTGCCATACCAACATCTGCGACTACAAGTGCTGGTGAATCATTTATACCATCACCTACCATTGCCACTATATAGCCTGCAGCCTATGAATGAAAAAAAAAAATTGAAGTACAGAAAAAATCTTCTTAACTAGTAAATTAATGGAGAAAAGGAAAAACAAAGTTTAATTATGTACCTGTAATTCCTTCACTTTCTCAGCTTTATGCTCAGGCTTAGCTTCTGCAATAACAGTTTCAATCCCAACTTCCCTGGCAATGGAATGTGCAGTTCCCCAGTTGTCACCTGTCACCATGATGCTCCTAACTTTCATGGACTTGAGAATGGAAATGACTTCATGAGCACCCGGTTTCAATGGATCTGATATTGCTAGAACTCCAGTCACTTCCCTATCAATAGATACTAAAATCCCAGTTTGAGCCATCCCTTCAGTTTCTGCGAGGATCTCTTCTGCGTCAATTGAAATGGGGATGTTGTTTTCCAACATCAAACTCTTATTTCCCACTATCACTTCCTTGTTTCTGACGATAGCCTTCACTCCGTGTCCGGTAATGGACTCAAAATCTTGTGCTTCTGGCCACTTAGGGCTCTCTTCATCTTCTCTGAATTTCTTGGCATACTCTACAATGGCCTTGGCCAATGGGTGCTCACTGTTCACCTGAGGTGGTTGCGCAACACCAACTTTATATCAATGTTCATCACACAATAAACATTAAGCAGATACTTTAACCCAGATTCTCTATGCTTCAGTAGAGACACTAGAATGGCCAAAGATTTAGATTGTATTGGTAAGCAGACACTCTAACAGTGAGTTCATATAAGGAGAAAAGCTTACCTCAGCTGCAGCTACGAGCTCATAAAAATCCCTCAGTGCCAAATTTTTCAAGAGTCTTGTGCTAACAACCAAAGGCTTTCCAATCGTAAGAGTTCCTGTCTTGTCAAAGACAATGCAATTCACCTGAAAAATCATTTATCAGAAAAGGAGTCCCTGAAAGGCTCGTGCCTCGTGTACAGAATTTCTTAGGACTGAAAAAAAGTTAAATAACTAGAACATATTTCAGTTTCTCAGATTGCCAGAAATGATCTTGAAGTATTACGTGAATTCGTCAGGACAATGCCTTATAATATCATGGTTCTGTAGAAATAGAAATTTGAAATTTCTTGCTAACCTTATGTGCACTTTCTAATGCTTGGCCACCTTTGATTAGAACACCTTGAGATGCACCGACTCCAGTACCAACCATGACAGCAGTTGGAGTTGCTAATCCAAGAGCGCAAGGGCAGGCTATGACCATAACAGAGATTCCGAATTGGAGAGCAAGCTGAAAGCTATCCATGGACTTTGGTATCCAAGAGCCTGGATATCCATGGAACTTTCCAGCTAAAAACCACGCAAGCCAGGTTGAAAAGGAAAGAATAATGACCTGCAAACGTTGACCAGAAATTAACAAAGTAGAATGCTTATGCGAAGTACTGGTGACAGAAGTTCAAATCAACTTATGAAATTAATGGTTAATTCGAACTGTTCGTGTATTAAATACTTACAAGAGGAACAAAGTATCTGGAGATACGATCAGCAAACTTCTGGACAGGAGCTTTAGCCATCTGAGCTGACTCAACAAGTCGAACAATCTGTGAAAGAGCACTCTCCGATCCAACCCTCGTTGCCTTAATATGCAACACCCCATTCTCATTCACAGTCCCTCCAATCACTGTGTCACCTTTCCTCTTTGCAACTGGCCGTGCTTCTCCTGTTATCATGCTCTCATTCACGTGACTCTGCCCCCAAATAACAAAACCATCTGAAGCTATTTTGGCACCAGGTATGATTTTAATCACATCATTCCTTTGTATCAACCGACTATCAATTTCTTCTTCGCTGCTCACATTTCCTTGATCATCCAAAGTCAACAATATTGCAGTGCCTGGTGCCAAGTCCATAAGCTTGGCAATGGCTTCGGATGTCTTTCCCTTAGCCAGAACCTCAAGATACTTCCCGAGAAGAATGAATGAGATAAGCATTGAGCTAGTCTCAAAGAAATCTGCGGACTCAAAACTTGGAGAGGTAGCGGATCTCAACACCGAATAGACTGAATAAAAGTAGGCTGCATTTGTTCCTAAGGCGATCAACACATCCATGTTAGGAGAACCGTTCCTCAAAGCTTTATAAGAACCTGTATAAAATCGACGGCCTATGATGAACTGAACTGGAGTAGATAGCACCCACCTCAAGATTGCTCCTATAGACAGCATATTGACTATTTTGGTGTCTAATGCATGCTTAATTCCAGGAATGTACATAAAAATCATGGATATTAAAAACACTGGAACTGTGAAAACCAAACTCCATAGGAAAGATCGGTAATATTGTTTAATTTCCTCTTGTCTATGGCTTTCTCTTCCTCCTCCTTCAGGAAATATCGTTGCCTTGAATCGCCCTGACGTCCCAGTTGATTCAATCACATTGATAAAATTTCTGGGACCAGTTACATCCGGTTTGTAAGAAAGGGAAATTTTGTTGACTTCAGGATCTATGTCTACACTTTGAACACCAGGGAGAGCTTGAAGAGAATTTTCAATTATTCTCATTGAATTCTGTGTTCTTACTCCAACAATTTTGAGCCCTATCTTGCTCATGTCTACGCCAGTACTAAGTAGTATGGCTTCAAATCCTGTATCGTTTATTGCTTCTAATATCTGATTGTAGCTCAGGATATTTGGATCATAATGAACTTCTGCTTCTTCAGTTGCTAAGGCTACTTGAGCTTTCTGCACACCTGGAATTGCTTGCAAAGCTTGTTCAACAGTAGAGGAGCAAGAAGTGCAAGTCATTCCATTAATACGAATTCGGCATACTTGAGTGGATCTATCACTGGTCCCTTCTTGAATCAATGTAGCCTCAAATCCAGCATCTTCAATAGTCTCACGAATGGTCTCTTCCTATCATTATCCGATTAATATGTCAACAAATTGATGGAAGTGGGAATACACCTTAAGACAGTTAGTGAGTGGTGTACTGCTATAAACTATCAGCTCGGGCAAATTGACATGGCAATATAGGTTAGTGAAATGCAATGTCAGATTTTGCAACTTAGAAGGAGCACTAGACATGTTTGTATTCCATCTATAGCTAGCTAATGATAAGGAACTGAGCATACTTTGTTATTATCTACATATTTGAAGGTTGGGTGTTGGGAACATGACATGGTCTCAACCTTAAATAACTCTCTCCTATTTCACAAAAACAAGAACTCTCAGGTGGCATTAACTAAAAATAAGGAACTTAATATCTAAAATTACAAACAAATTAGTTACAAATTAGTGTAAGATTCAAAAGAAGAAGAGCAAATGATAAAAGTTCCTTCTGCCTCTCGCTTTTCTTAATTTCAAACTAAGAACATTAATAAAGAATTCCAGTTGCTTTTCCTTCACGCATAATACAAAATAAAAAAGTTGGATCAAGAAAAGATTAATAACTTACGTTAACGAAACTGGGGTAGAACAGAACTTGAGCCTTGTTATTCAAGACATCAACAACAGCCTCTCTAATCCCAGGAAGCCTCTTGACAGCTTTCTCAACAGATCCAGCACAAGCAGAACATGTCATTCCCATCACAGAAAACACTGCCTTTGCCTCTGATCCTTCCACGTTCGTTTCTCGAACTGAAACCCCTTTCGGGTACTTCGGCATCGAAGGATACCTTGGCCTTGGTGATAAATCCCCATAGGTACTCTCTTTGCGAATGCATGCTAATGCCAAGAATTTGGTTGCCATGAAATAAAGTGTTTATGTATACGTACGTTCTTTCAACCTGCACAAGTAGATATAAATATATAGGAGATGTTGTGTTTGAAATTAATCTTAAGAAAGAGGATTTCTGTAATGGAGGAGACTATTTATAGGGGAGATCGGGGAAATTTAATTTGCCGACAGCAACCAGTTGAGAATCTAACGGCGGTGATTGGATGATTTGTTTGACTGCAAAAAATTATGGCGTGTGTATATATATAAACATATATACATATAGCTTGTTTGGCCTTTTGTGTTTCCTAAAACACATTGAAACCTAAAAATATTTTAAAACAAATAAAGTTTATATATTTAAAAATGAGGAAAACATCAAAGAAAAAATAATTTAAAATGAAAAAAAAAATGAAATTTTTTTATAAATACTTTTAATCAAATACAAAAAAAAAAAAAAAAAAAGGCTCATAATGAATATACTACTAGAGAATCAGCTCATGACTTTTCATTTATGAATAGAAAAACAGCAGACAACTTAAATTTTCAATGGACAGTGCTGAAATCATAGCCTTTTATAAAGTGACTAAGAATAAAGAGTAAAACAAAATCTTTTAATTGATTTTTCGGTTGGGTGTGTTCTACGATCAATCTTCATAGACATTGAGATTAAATCACCTTTCATATACTAGAAGGCAGGCTAGCTAGCTATTCACTCCATGATTAAGAAATTCATGAGAATATGAATTCTCATAGCTTAATTTCGAAGTTTGACCTCTGATAGCACCTTTTTAATAGTTTGAATATATAGCTAGCTAGCTCCTTAAATTGAGCGAGGAAAACAATATATATTACGTATTATATATCGAAAGGAGCTCAAGCTTCGATACTTGTCTGCATAGGATAAACGCAAGTTTAGAGGAAGAGGGAATTTAATATTCTATCAATCTTTAAACTATTTATATATTCAAATCCTTTCTTTTAAGTATTGTTATTGCCGTCCACATTAATGGGAACTGCACGTAAACCCTTCTTCTTCTTCTTCTTCTTTTGCAGTATATATATAGTACGTGGTATTATTGCCGCCCACAATCAATGATTAAACAATTAAAGAGTTAATGATATAATAATTAGTAGTTAAAAGGAAAGTGGAAGAGTACTTGTATTATTGTAACGAACTGAATTGGCAATATATCCGAATGGTTTAACGGCCGGAAACTCTTGATGCCGGTGAAGAAAACCAATATCAGCAAGCTAGCATGCATGCTCAGTAAGTAAATGCACAGGAAAATTATACATATGTGAAAACTTGTGAAGTGTGCATTATGCACTAACGAAAACTTTAGAGACTATGGAGAGTGAAAGAGAGAGAAACTTTACTTGAAAGAAAGGTCGACGGCTGATTTACACTCCTGTTCGTAGTCTGCCTTCCAAGCATTGATTTATATAGTAACTCGAACCACCAAACACTATAACAAAATATTAATAATTAATTAAATTAATTGTTTCCTTCCTTCCCTTTTGGATCTCGTTTATTTATAACAGCCACCGAAGAAAAACTGCAAGGGAATTATAATAAGGTACAGTATTTATCAACCCGTGGACTTTGCAAAACTTGATATTATTGGCATCTATTCGGTTTATAAATTTATCAATGAATATAACATGTTCTCAATAAAATAAATTATTGGTAATTTATTGATAATTATATGTATATTACTTACAGAATTAAACTATCAGATAACTTTTTGATAGATTTAATCCGTTAGTAATTCCAACTATAATTATTAATAGTAAAGTCCTGTATTTTATTTTCAATTTTCTAGAACTCTCCGATGAACTTAGTTCGTCGATGATGTAAAGTTTGTCAGTGATTCCTTGAGTATTCTATTTAATATTTTTTTAAAAATAAAATAAAATTAAAATAAGCCTAAAAGATCACTTTCTTTTGCATATTTCTTTGATTTTTTTACGCCTCATACCATAAATCACGCAACCTCGTTCATAGAAAAATATTATTAGTTATGATAAAGAAAAATATTATTAGTTAAGATAAAAAAATAAAATTTGAACAATTATTTTTTTAAATATCACATTAATTCAATCTTATCTAATGATGTTGTGATTCTTTCATACTCTCCTAGCAATAACGTTGTTAGCCTCCTGACAAATAAATTTTTTTTATTGCAACATCAATTTTAAAAAATAATTAATTTATTAAAATTTAAAAACTAACCAAATTAAATAATAAAAAATTATGTATACATATACAAACTTTGAAGTTTCTAAACCAAACCAAGTATTAATTAGAAAAATATTAAAGTAGGTTGCTTTGAAGTTTGTGTCAAATAAATGAATCAATCACATTGCTTTTTGTCAGGAAGTCATAACAATAGGAAACAAAAAAATTAATTTTAAAAGATACTGAAGGTTTAATCAGTAATTTAATTTACTAATGGTCAATTGATGTAGTAAGGCACTGGGGTATCATCATGATTTTGCAAACTTCAACGTGTTTTGACTAGGTTTTTACTGGGCGGACAACTTGTTAATTAATGCTGAATTTGCGTTTGTGTCCGAGACATTTATAAATTAATTAATTTCGGAAGACAGGAAGGCCCTCCTTCAATATTTTGAAACTAAATGGCATCGATTTCTTTCACCTACCATTTAAAAATTACAAGGCGAGAGAAAATAGCGGACAGCAAGTTGAACATGAAATAAAAAGACAGATAAGCTGACCAAATTAAACCATGTAATTAAATTGACGAATAACACTCTTTTATTCGACCGAAATTCTGGCATCGTTCAAATAGTCAATGCCGTAGTTGCTACGAATCCGAGTCATTCGATGATGTGATTGATGAAACAACTGTGAACGTGGTGTCTGAAAATCTTTAAATTATCCCCCAGTCGTAGCTATTGATCAGCATTTCCCCGCAATCCTTGCCCATGTAGGTTTTTTTTAAGAAAAAAACCCGCCTAGTAAAAACTCAATCCTCGTATTTTTTAAGCCAATGGACCCAGTCGTAACTACTTTGCTTAGACCACATTAATTACTTGCAAAAGCAATGGAGAATTCAACGGTCATTTGTTCTTGCTAGGTTTTCTAGTTTTATTAGATTCCCAAGTCGCTAGGTTTGGATGACTCGTCTGTTACTCAAGCTTGTACAATTAACGTGAGATTAAGCAACTTAAACTGATCAGTCTATAAGCAAAATAAAAAAAAAACAAACTATCTAAGAAATTATAAACATACAGTGGTTAATTAAAGAAGTTTAATTTGACATTAATATAGTAAAAGCAATACTTAGCAGGATAAATTAGAAGAGTAAATTAATTAAAAATAAAAACGGATAGAACTTGAGCGAAGAAACATGTCAAAATCAGAATGAAATGGATTAGCTCTTGTATTTTGTAAGAAAATCAATTAACTGCATTGATAATGACTTCCCTAAAATACAAAAATCAACGAAGAATATCGTATTTATTTATTGTTACAAGTAAGATGTTTGCTTGAATCTGAAACTTCTTGAAAGAAAAACAGACAAATAATACTAAAACATTATTAAATTTATTTGACTAACCAACATATATATATATGACCAACGTAGTGTTAATTAATAACAATTCAATGAGTTCTTCTTTTCTAGAATATATGACGCCATGGCAGCTAATATATAAACAATGTTTGATGAGTTTTCATGGCATCCTTGGCATCCTCGATCGGAAGCAAGACTATAAAAACCATATATATGGCATTGACAACGATGAAAAATGCTAATTTACTTGTTAAGGCTGATTTGTAAATCATTTTCCTTCAAGTGTTCTATTCAAACACAAACTCTCACATCCTAATTTTGTTGACATTAACTCTTTAAAAAGAACAAGACATTTTCTAATTCGATTCCTAGCATTGACTCTTGGCCTAACGAGAAATTAGCTGACAACGTTTAATATACTGTTTAACTTTTGTGTACTGATGATCAGATTTGCTTGGGATCTGGATGTAGATTTTTTATTTTATTTTTTTGCCCTATAAACTCCTTAATGTTTGAGCCTAATAACCCTTCGAGACATTTCGCCTTGCTCCATTTCAGTATCCTCGGCCTGCAGTTCTTGACTTTTGACTTTCAAAACCCAGGTTCTTTTGTCCTTGGTCAACCAAATCTCAAAACTCAAATTATTGAAATCCATGGACCGTTTAATTTTAAAAATTATTTTTTAAATATTTATTTATTATTAAAAAATTTACGAATGGAAAATATTTTTTAGTTAAAAAAAGATCTCGCTTGACTTTCAAGAAAGTATTTTTCTTTTATTTTGCGTAAAAAATACTTTTCATAAATTATAAAAAATTAAAAAAATATTTTTATATATGTTAATTATATTAAGTTTGGTCATCAATCTTTTAATTTAATTTGATTTTTATAGTAACTGTAATCCTTATTTTTTTATTGTTATTTGTTTTTCTCTTATTTTATTTTTAAATGAATTTTTTTCTATTAAATTTGGTCATCTTAATTTTGATTTCTATTTATTTCTTTTAATTGCTATTTATTTTATTTTAAATAACTTATAAAATTAATTTTTTTTTCAATTTCATCTTTTTTTATATTAATAAGTTATTTTTTAATTTATTTTTCAGCATAAATAATTGAAAGTTATCAACTTAGTGCTCTTTGGTACTTTTGTAAGTTCAGGACAACAACATTTCGATCGGCTCACCCAAGTTATGGACCTGATGTGTAAATATTGATGGATATATAGTTGTATCAAATGTTCTTCATCTAGCTAGTTGTAGCAGTTTGTGCATGCTAAGAACCACTCTCTCTAAAGTGGTTTAAGTTCACACATGATTTCTTGTCTCTAAAGTGGGGTGTGATAGTTGCTGGTTAATTAAACCTCACCTAGGGTTAGGGCATCGCATGGTCAACCTTGAGGTTGAATCTAAAATAGCAGTGGATATTAGTCTTGGATGGCACCGATTGTCTTACAGAGCTAACTACCCACTGGTTCTTGCCATACGGGGATATTGCTTGCTAAATTAAGATCTTGGATGGTCAAGGTCATTCATTTAGTCTTTTTTGGGGGTCGAATGGATAATTAACTCGGCAGCGTACGTAAAAATAAACTCTGAAAGCCATGTTCAAGGATGAAGATCCCCACTGTCGCAAATCTTGCAGAAAAATCAGTTGTTAATAGAAATTGTCCTAACCTGACCAATTCTACCACAACTCAAGTGATCCATACATGGTCAATAATAAGGCTTGTAACTTGTAAGGTAAGAGTACAAAAACTCTGGCACTAATAATTTAGAGTGCGCGCCAAGTATAAGAAACCCTAATCAAGCCTTTGTTTAAAACGCTCGTTCCTTGACAATATCCAAGCTTATTTCACTGGGATCTGTGGCCTGTAACTCAACTTGAACCCCATCAAGCTCTCTTCTGAATCTGTCCTTTGAACTAGCATACAACATTTTGCTCCTTATCTTCGATGCATCAGGAGACCTGGAGCCAAATATGTATGATATTTTAAATGAAGATATGGATAAATTCGCATAGAATTGTATTAAAATAATGATTGCATTGCAATATTTGTTTGATGTTAATTACCATGCAACGAAGAAGATTTTGCTCTTCTGAACATTCTCATCAGTGGTGAAATCGAAATCGTAGACAGCATATCGGCACTCATCGATTGGCAAACTGGCAGTAAAATCATCATAGCTCTGTTGAGGTTCTCCCAATGTCTCAACCACCACTTGTTGAGTCTTTTCTTCAATCTTGAACACGATAAATCGGTGGCTCCTCTTCGCTTTTAGTTCCAGGAACCTCAGCTTGCATCCATCATTAACAGCCATTCCAGATGCTGAATTTGCCTATACCATATATAGACCAAAAAGAAAAAAGAAATATAACTTTAGTTCGATATAATTAATAGTTAATTGTCACAGACAAATTGCTTAAGCGGAGAGGAACTGTTTGTAATCATTTCAACATTTTATTTTATTATTTTATGAAAAATCAACATTTTATATTGTTTTTAACATAACACAGACGTCGGTACAAATTTTGGATTTTACTAAATCTAATGCATCTTTTCATATATATATATATCTTTGGAAGATTTATGAATATAATATTAGACACGGGGAGGTTAATTTTACAACTTTTCCTGAAATTGAGAAAAAATTAAGTTGAGGTGAAATAATAATCTTGTATTCAGAATGGCTAAAGAGGATGGTGGATGTCACCTTGAAGGAACTCAAACTAATGCGGAAGCTCAAATTGTGAAGCTTTAAATGCCAAAAAAGATTAATGAGACACAATTAGATCTCTCTCTATGAACAACATGCTCCACCATCTTGAACCAGACAAGTTTGCGAGACCAAATTTTTTCACTGTTGATCGTGACATTATCAGAATGAACTAATCATATGAAATTTTTAAATTTGGCAGTAGCAGCCATCATGCATCGTAGCTTTCAATGGCAATATTTGATACATTGTTGTGCAATGCAGAGGTAGAGAGGAAGGAAGCACATACCATTTTGCCACCAAAGAATGTCAGGCCTTGTGAATTGTGAAAAAGGTAGAGGAAGCAAAGATGATCAATGAGAGTTGTAAGAATAAGAAATAGAATGGAGATCCTTGTTTTTTGGAGTCTTGAGAGGTGAAATTTCTAGGGTGGAATGAGATTGTGAAATACGAGAGAGTTTGGAGGAGAAAATGAAGGGTGTTCTTTTTGGAATTTTCTGGCTCAATCCTTCTAGACGTCTAAGCTGAAACGATCTATTTTTAGGTTTTTTTTTTTCAATTCTCAAAACCAATTTTTATTTTTTTTATAACGATTTTATTAAAAAATATTCGAAGGAATCTCAATGAGTTAATGTTTTTATTATTATTATTTAAAGCAACAGTGAATTTTTCATCAACAACGTGATTTTTTGAATAATAATTTAAAGAAATTAAAATAAAAATTCATAGGAATTCAAAAAATCTGAATTTAGAAGGACAAAATGTATTTCCTTAGCAAAATCTCCTTTTTCGTTATTTATCTATTTTTAATTTTGATGTTTATCAGGAGTACGATTTTTCAAAACAAAATTTATCATAACTTGTGAAGCAATTTTCAATAAAAAATAAAAAATAATATCTCAATCATTTTTATACAACTGCATGAAAAAAATAAGTAATTCATGAAAATAATATAAAAACATTGATATTAAAAAAAAATTATTGTCAATGAATATTCATGTTTTAATGCTAGGCATGTTAGTTTCATATGCAATTATTAAAAAAAATTACAAATATAACCATAAAAATCCTCTAATCTTATTTGAGAAATATGATGTAAGTTAAATATTTTTGAAAAATAATTACAATTATTTATTTAAAGAGAATTTTATTTAAAAATTTGAAGAAAATTAAAAGAAGAAGAAGAAGAGGGCCAAGTGAGGCTAGACGTTCATGGACCTCAACTGATATGCAATTTCAACCATCTATAACGATTGAAAAATTAGATTACAAGTTATTTGGATTAAAAACCCTAATTTCAGTTTCATATTAAAACTCCTAAAAACCATTATATGAACTTCAATAATCTTATTTATAACTCTCTAAAACACTATATAATCAATCTAGAATTCTAAAAATAAGCCAAATCAAATATATTCAAAACCCGATCTTTTTTTTTTACATGTTAATATCCAAACCACTTCTATTAAATACCCTCTTCAAAAAACCTATTTACACCAAGGTTGGTGTTTTTTATTGTTGAAATGTGAAAGGTAGAATTTTTTTCTTTTTTCCTCTTTTGCCGTGACTTCTTTTCTTCTCTCTTAAGAATTGAAACATAATAAAAACAATTTTTTGGAGTGAAATATAAATATTTAAAACTACAAGGACCAAATAAATATAAAAGTAAAAAATTAAGGGACTAAATAATGTAATTTTATTTTTGCATTTTTGAATGCAAT
>Ga0307517_10006229_pt1 | contig 17738 bp, 12 predicted proteins | sample 23_EM_MG_FD_194515 | JGI IMG/M metagenome (GOLD analysis project Ga0307517, IMG submission 194515) | Populus trichocarpa ectomycorrhiza microbial communities from riparian zone in the Pacific Northwest, United States - 23_EM | ecosystem: Host-associated > Plants > Roots > Unclassified | place...
GATGTCGAGTGGCGATTTCATTGCGACGCCAAGGAAAATAGCCTCCGGAAAGTCCTGTAAATCTTTGAGCACGATCCAAAGGCCGAATCAAAAGTTATGGACCTGTTGAGTCTGTACTCTAGTCTTGTCGATGGTCTGGCCCGACCAGACTCCGTCGGCGTCGAGTGGCGATTTCATTGCGACGCCAAGGAAAACAGCCTCTGGAAAGTCCAGTAAATATCTGAGCACGATCCAACGGTCGGAACAAGAGTTAAGGACCTGTTGAGCCGGTACTCTTAATTGGTCGGTGGTCTGGCAGACGAGACATCGTCGTCGTCGAGTAGCGATATGTTTTCGACGCCAACGATAATAGCGTCCTCAAACTCCTGTAAAAAATTGAGCACGATCCAACGGTTGGATCAAGAGTTATGGACTTGTTGAGTCGGTACTCTGGTCTGGTCGGTGGTCTGGCCCGACTAGACGTTGTCGGCGTTGAGAAGTTGTTTTATTGCAACGTCAAGGAAAACAGCCTATGCAAACTCCTGTAAAAATTTGAGCACGATCCAACTGTCGGATCAAGAGTTATGGGCCTGTTGAGCCAGTTCTCTAGTCTCGTCGGTTGTCTGTCCCGACAAGACGCTAGAGGAGTCGAGTAGCTATTTCATTCCGATGCCAAGGAAAACAGCCTCTAAAAACTCGTAAAAATTTGAACATGATCCAACGACCGGATCAAGAGTTATGGACCTGTTGAGCCGATACTCTAGTTTGGGCGGTGGTTCGGCTCGACCAAACACCGTCGGTGTCGATTAGCGATATCTTGTCGACGATCAGGAAAACAGCCTCCAAAAAATCTTGTAAAAATTTTAACACGATTCAACAGTCGGATCAAGAGTTATGGACCTGTTGAGCCGCTAGGTTGGTGGTCTGGCGCAACCAGACTTCGTCAGCATCTAGAAGCGATTTCATTCTGACACGTAGGAAAAAAGCCTTCGGAAACTCCTATAAAAATTTGAGCATGATCCAACGGTCGGATCTAGAGTTAGGGACCTTTTGAGTCGGTACTCTGGTCTGGTCGGTGGTCTGGCGCAACCAAACTCCGTCGGCGACGAGTAACGATTTCATTGCAACGCCAAGAAAAACAACCTCCAGAAACTCCTGTAACAATTTTAGCACGAACCAACAGTTCGACCAAGAGTTATGGACCTTTTAAGCCGGTACTCTGGTATAGTCGGTTGTTTGGCCTAACCAGACGTTGGGGTTGTTGAGTAGCGATTACATTGCAACTCCTAGGAAAACAGCCTCCGGAAACTCCTATAAAAATTTAACCACGATCCAACGGTCGGATCAAGAGTTATTGACCTTTTGACCCGGTACTCTAATCTGGTCGAGGGTCTGGCATCGAGTTGTGAACCTGTTGAGCCGGTACTTTGGTCTAGTCGGTGGTTTGGCACGACAAGACGCTGTAAACATTTAAGCACGATCCAACGATCGGATCAAGAGTTATGAACCTGTTAAGCCGCTACTCTCGTCTGGTCAATGGTTCGACCCGACAAGAAATTGGTGGCGTCGAGTAGCAATTTCATTGCCACACCAAGGAAAACAGCCTCCGGAAACTCATGTAAAAATTTAGGCACGATCCAACGGTGGGATCAAGAGGTATGGACCTGTTGAGCCGGAACTCTAGTCTCGGTGGTGGTCTAGCGCGACAAGATGTTGGGGGTTTCGAGTAGCGATTTCATTGCCACACCAAAGAAAACATCCTCCCCAAACTCCTATAACATTTGAGCACGATCTAACGGTCGGATCAAGTGTAATGGACCTGTTGAGCTGTTACTCTTATCTGATAGGTGGTGTGGCCGGACCAAACATTTGTGGTGTCGAGTAGCGAATTCATTGCGATGCCTAGGAAAACACCCTCCGAAAACACCTATAAAAATTAGAGCACGATTCAACGGTCGGATCAAGAGTTATAGACCTTTTGAGCTGGTACTCTAGTTTGGTCGGTGGTTTGGCCCGACTAGACGTTGTCGGCTTCACATAGCGATATCTTGTCAACGCCAAGGAAAACATCCTCCGCAAACTCCTGTAGAAATTTGAGCACGATCCAACTGTCGGATCTAGAGTTATGGAACTTTTGAGCCGTTACTCTCGTCTGGTAGGTGGTCTGGCCGGACCAGATGCTTGGGGTGTCGAGTAGCGAATTCATTGCGACGCCTAGGAAAACACCCTTTGAAAACTCCTATAAAAATTAGAGCACGATCCAATGGCCGGATCATGATTTATAGACCTTTTGAGCCGGCACTGTGGTTTGATCGGTGATCTAGCCCGACCAGACGTTGGGGCGTCGAGTAGCGATTTCATTGTAACGCCAAGGAAAACAGCCTCTGAAAACTCCTGTAACAATTAGAGCACGATCCAACGGTCGGATCAAGAGTTCTGGACCTTTTGAGCCGGTACTCTGGTCTGGTCGGTGGTCTGGCCCAATCAAACGATGGGGCGTCGAGTAGCGATATGTTGTCGCGCCAGGGAAAACAGCATTCGCAAACTCCTGTAAAAATTAGAGCACGATCCAATGGTCGGATCAAGAGTTATGGACCATTTGAGCCAGTACTCTAGTCTAGTCGGTGGTCTGGCCCGACCATACGCTGGGGGCATCGAGTAGCGATATGTTGTCACGCCAGGGAAAGCAATGTCCGTAAACTCCTGTAAATTTTAAGCACGATCCAACGGTCGGATCAAGAGTTATGGACCTGTGGAGCTGGTACTCTCATCTCATTAGTGGTCTGGCCTGACAAGAAGTCGTTTGCGTTGAGTAGCGATTTATTTGTGATGCCAAATAAATTAGCCTCCAAAAACTCTTGTAAAAATTTGAGCACGATCCAACAGTCGGATCAAGAGTTATGGACCTATTGACCCGGTACTCTAGTCTAGTCGGTGGTTTGGCCGGACGAGACGTGACACGATTAAAAGATTGATGTATTATCCCAAGTGCAGGAGTGTCGAAGTAATAAATAACCCGGCAAGACCGGGGTCGAACCACAGGAAGGTTAACTATATAAATTATAAATAATAATAATAATAACAACAATAATGATGATGGTGATGATAATGATGGTGATGGTGATCAGTTAAAGAGGACTTTGAGAAGCAAGATTAATGTGAAGACTAAACAATGATAAAAACAGTTGTCAAGGTTAGAGGATCCACTAACGGTATTTCAAATAAGTATAATATAAACTTGTTTTTTACTCAACTGGAAACCACACACAAAGGAGGTTCCAATCGGATGATTTGTCATTAATAGCTCATTATAAAATTATTAACATGATCATTTTAATTATCTTATTTAAGTAACACCAAACTTTTAAATATTGTTAGGAATTCATGTTGCTAACTTATGTTAACAACAAATCAAGTTCCTTTCATAGCACAGGTGTAGGTTATACCATACGGTTGGTTATGAAAGTGCCAAGCATTTGTTGTACCAAGTGTTATACAACAAAAATCTAGATTAACTATTTAACAAGTAAGGTATTAAGAATTAATAAGATAAAAATGAGAAGACATGTTAATAGCAAGTTGTTAAGGATATAATCATTGAAATCCATATTGAGTTTATATTATACTTATCCTAACATCATTAGTGAAACTTTTTCACCTTAACATAATAAACTTAGCTAAACATAATGAAGAAGAGAAATATAAATAAACAAGAGGAGAACATGATTATATAAGTATAGTAAAGGAAATGAAAGACATACACAAGAGATTAATGAAAGCAAAACTTAAGCATTACAAAAATATAAAGAAAGAGAGCAAGAACATGATCTTGATCTGAAAACCAAGATGCCTAAATGCATGGCAAATGCCTCCTTTATAGGCCAAAATTCAGAACTATTGATTTGATGACTAATTGTTGAGTGGGTGGCCACATTTTGACTTAGTGACAATCCTTATTTTCTTGTCTGAACAAAACGTCATTGCTAACATCAAAATTTGAACATATGGTCTTCATGAAAGTTCTGGGAAATTGTCTCAGCTTTCAAACAAAACAAGAATCGGCACATTTGGACTTCTAGAACTTGAGATATGGGCTGAACACTAAACAGTGTCTGAGCTGCAGGACAGATTCTGATTTCTCTGTTATTGCTACCATTTGAACTCGAAAATGGCACTTTTAAATATTGGACTCTTCATGAAAGTTTTAAGCATATGTCTTAGCTTTCCATACGTATAAACCAGACCTAAATCCAAATTCTACAGCTACAGTTATGATCCAATAACCGAATGGTGTTCCAGTTTAGACCGAACCAGTATCTTTTTTCTAAGCTTAGCCCTCTCTTTGTCTTCTCAATTTTAGTAATTAAACTCATCAATCAATCCTTTGATTTATGTGATAGGCCTGCATTTAAGATGAACATTTACCATAAATTAAAGATATCTTATATTATTAGACTTGTTATTATAAAACATGTTCTAGTTAAGGAGATATTGATACTTCAAGTGCAAAATGATGATATAAAACCTTGAAAAAAATGCACTTTTAAGTACTAATCAAGACGCCGTCGGCGTCGAGTTGTGATATCTTTTCGACGCTAGGGAAAACAGCCTCAGCAAACTCCGGTGAAAATTTGAGCACGATCCAACGGTCGGATCAAGAGTTATAGACCTTTTGATCCGAAACTCGGGTCTGGTCGGTGGTCTGGCAAGCGAGACACCGTCGGTGTCGACTAGCGATATCTTTTCGACTCTAGGGAAAACAGCCTCTGCAAACTCAAGTAAAACGTTGAGCACGATCCAACGGTCAGAATAAGAGTTATGGACTTGTTGAGCTGGTACTCTGGTCTGGTCCGTGGTCTGGCCCGACTTGACTTCGTCTGCGTCGAGTAACGATTTCATTACGATGCGTAGGAAAATAGCCTTTGGAAACTCCTGTAAAAATTTAGCCATGATCCAACGGTCGGATCAAGAGTTTGAAGCTTTTAACCCGTTATTCTAGTCTAGTCTGTGGTCTAGCCTGGCAAGACGCTTAGGAAGTCGAGCAGCAATATGTTGTCACGCCAGGGAGAATAACCTCCGCAAACTCATGTAAATATTTGGGCACGATCCAAGGGTCGGATGAAGAGTTAAGGACCTGTTGAGCCGGTACCGTCGTCTAATCGGTGGTCTGGCCCGACAAGACGCCGTTGGCATTGAGTAGTGATTTCATTGCGACGCGAAGGAAAACAGCTTCCGTAAACTCCTATAAAAATTTGAGCACGATCCAACGGTCGAATCAAGAGTTAAAAACCTGTTGAGCCAGTACTCTGGTCTGGTCGGTGGTCTGGCTCGACCAGATGCCTTTGGCGTCGAGTAGTGATTTCTTTGTGATGCTAAGGAAATCAGCCTCCGAAAACTCTAGTAAAAATTTCAGAACAATCCAACGGTCAGATCAAGGGTTATAGACAGTTTTTAGCTGATACTCTAGACAGGTCAGTGGTTTGGCTCGAACAGACACTGGGGGCGTCGCGTAGCGATTTCTTTGCCACGCCAACGAAAACAGCCTCCAGAAACTTCTGTAAAAATTTACCACGATCCAACGGTCGGATCAAGAGTTATGGACATGTTGAGCCGGTACTCTCGTCTGGTCTGTGGTCTGGTTGGACCAGACATTGGGGGTGTCGAGTAGCAATTTCATTGCAGCGCATAGGAAAATAGCCTCCTACAACTCTTGTAAAAATTTGAGCACGATCCAATAGTCGGATCAAGAGTTATGGACCTATTGAGCCTGTACTCTAGACTAGTCGGTGGTCTGGCCCGACCAAATGTTGGGGCGTCGTGTAGCGATATCTTGTTGATGCCAAGGAAAACAGCCTTCGCAAACTCCTTGTAACGTTTGAGCATAATCAACGGTCGGATCAAGAGTTAAGGACCTGTTGAGTCGGTACTGTGGTCTGGTTGGTGGTCTGACAAACATTAGGGTAGTCGAGTAGCGATTTCAATGCAACGCCAAGGAAAACATCCTTCAGAAAATCCTGTAAAAATTTGAGCACGATCCAACGGTCGGATAAAAAGTTGTGGACCTCTTGAGCCGCTACTATGGTATGGTCGGTGGTCTGGCCCGACTTGACACTAGGGGTGTCGAGTAGCGATTTCATTGCGACACCAAGGCAAACAGCCTCCGAAAACTCCTGTTAAAAATTGAGCACGATCCAACGATCGGATCAAGAATTTTGTACCTTTTGAGCCCGTACTCTCATCAGGTCGGTGGTGTTGCACGACCAGACGTCGTCGGCGTCGATTAGCGATTTCATTACGACACCAAGGAAAACAGCCTCCAGAAACTCCTGTAGAAATTTAAGGACGATCCAACGGTCGGATCAAGAGTTATAGACCTTTTGACCCGGTACACTGGTCTGGTCGATGGTCTGGCGCGACAAGACTCTAACGGCGTCGAGTAGCGATATCTTGTCGACGCCAAGCAAAACAGCCTCCGCAAACTCCTATAAAACTTTGAGGGTGATCCAACGGTCAGATCAAGAGTTTTGCACCTTTTGAGCCGATACACTACTCTGGTCAGTGGTCTGGCCCGACCAGACGTCGTCGGCGTCGAGTAGCAATTTCATTGCGACGTAAAGGAAAATAGCCTCCGGAAACTCTTGTAAAAATTTGAGCACGATGCAACGGTCGAATCAGGAGTTATGGACATTTTGAGACAGTACTCGGGTCTAGTCGGTGGTCTGGTTGGACGAGACGCTGTCGGTGTCGAGTAGCGATATCTTCTCGACGCTAGGGAAAATAACGTTCGCAAACTCCTCTAAACATTTAAGCACGATCCAACGGGCAGATCTAGAGTTATGAACCTTTAGATCCGTACTCTGCTCTGGTAGGTGGTCTGGCCCAACCAAACGTTATTGGCATCGAGTAGCGATTTCATTGCAATTCCAAGGAAAACAACCTCCGAAAACTCTTGTAGAAGGTTGAGCACGATCTAACGGTCAGATCAAGAGTTATGAACCTTTTGACAGGTACTCTAGTCTGGTCGGTGGTGACCGGACGAGACGCTGTCGGCATCGAGTAGTGATATCTTATCGACGCCAGGGAAAACAGCCTCCGTAAACTCCTATAAACATTTGAGCACGATCCAACAGTCGAATCTAGAGTTATGGACCTTTGGAGCCCGTACTCTTCTCTAGTATGTGGTCTGGCTTGACTAGACGTCGTTGGCGTCTAGTAGTGATTTCATTGCGATGCCAAGGAAAACAGCCTCCGGAAACTCCTACAAAACTTTAAGCATGATCTAACACCCGGATCAAGTGTTATGGATCTGTTGAGCCATTACTCTAGTCCTAGCGGTGGTCTAGCCCGATCAGACGCCATCGGTGTTGATTAGCGATATCTTGCGACGCCTAGGAAAAGGGCCTCCACAAACTCCTATGAAAATTTGAACACGATCCAATGGTCGAATCTAGAGTTATGGACCTTTGGAGCCGGTACTCTACTCTAGTAAGTGGTCTGGCCTGACTAGACATCGATGGCGTCGAGTAGCGATTTCATTACGACGCCAAGGAAAATAGCCTCCAGAAACTCCTGTAAAAATTTGAGCATGATGCAACGATCGGATCAAGAGTTATGGAGCTTTTGAGACAGTACTCTGGTCTGGTTGGACGACACGTCGTCAATGTCGAGTAGCGATATCTTCTCGATGCCAGGGAAAAAAACATTCGCAAACTCCTGTAAATATTTGAGTACAATCCAATGAGCATATCTAGAGTTATCGACTTGTTGACCCGTACTCTTCTGTGGTATGTGTTCTGGCTCAACCAGACGTCGTAGTCATCGACTATAGATTTCATTGCGACTCCAAAATAAATAGCCTCCGAAAACTCCTGTAGAAGTTTGAGCACGATCCAACAGTCAGATTAATAGTTATGGACTTTATGACCCGGTACTCTAGTTTGGTCGGTGGTTTGGTCTGACGAGATGTCGTAGGCGTCGAGTAGTGATATCTTTTCGACACCAGGGAAAACAGCCTCCGCAATCTCCTGTAAACATTTGAGCACGATCCAACGATTGGATCTAGAGTTATAGAACTTTGGATCCGGTACTCTATTCTAGTAGGTGGTCTGGACCGACCAGATCGACTAGCGATTTCATTGCGACGCCAAGGAAAACAACCACCGGAAACTCCTGTAAACATTTAAGCATGATCCAACAGCCGGATCAAGGGTTGTGGACCTGTTAAGCCGATACTCTGGTTTGGGCAATGGTCTGGCCCGACCAGACGCTAGGGGCGTTGCGTAGCGATTTTATTGTCTTGCCAACGAAAACAGCCTCCTGAAACTCCTGTAAAAATTGGACCACGATCCAACGATCGGATCAAAAGTTAAGGACATGTTGAGCCGGAACTCTCGTGCGGTCGGTGGTCTGGCCGGACCAGATGCTGGGGGTGTCGCGTAGCGAAATCATTACGACACCAAGGAAAACAGCCTCTGGAAACTCCTGTACAAATTGGAGCACGGTCTAACGGCCGGATCAAGTGTTGTGGACCTGTTGAGCCGATACTCTGTTCTAGGCGTTGGTCTGGCCCGACCAGATGTTGGGGCGTTGCGTAGCGATTTCATTGCAACGCCTAGGAAAACAGCCTCCGAAAACACCTGTAAAAATTAGAGCACGATCCAACGGTCGGATCAAGAGTTATGGACCTTTTGAGCCGGTAATCTAGTCTGGTTGGTGGTTGACACGACCAAAAGATTTGATGTCTTCTCCCAAGTGTAGGAGTGTCGAAGTAATAAATAACCCGGTAAGACCGAGGTCGAACCACAAGGAGGTTAACTGTATAAACTACAAATAAAGAAATAGATAATAATAGAAAAGGAGTTGAAGAGAACTTTTGAGATGTGATATTGATGTAAGGATTAAACAAGGATAAAATAATTGTCAAGGTTAGAGGATCCACTAATGGTATTTCAAACAAATATAGTATAAACTCTCTTTATTACTTGACCGGAAACCACACACAAAGGAGGTTTTATTCAGATTATAAATTGTTAACATGATTACATTAATTATCTTATTCGAGTAATGCCAATACTTGTAAATATTATCAGGTATTCATGGTGATAACTTATGTTAACAACAAATCAAGTTCCTTTTATAGCACATGTGTCGGTTATACCATACAGTTGGGCTATGAAAGTGCCAAGTATTACACCAAAGGTTGTTCAACACAAATCTAGATTAACCATTTAACAAGCAAAGTATTAATAGTGAGTAAGATAATAAATATAAAACATGTTAGTATCAAACATTAAAGTCCATGTTGAGTTTATACTATACTTATTCTTACACCATTAGTGTAACCTTTTCACCTTGACATAATAAACTTAGATGAACATTATGAATAAGAGAAACATAGATAAATAAGATAAGAACATAATTATATAAGTATAGTAAAGGAAATGAAAAGCATAAACAAAAGATTAAGGAAAATATAACATGGAATAAAACTTGAACATTACAAAATACAAAGAAAGAGAGCAAGAGCAAGATCTTGATCTGAAAACCAAGATGCCTAAATGCATGGCAAATGCCTCATTTTATAGGCCAAAATTCGGAACTATTGATTTGTTGACTAATTATTGAATGGGTGCCCACCTCTTGACTTGGTAACAATCCTTATCTTCTTGTCTGCCAGAAACGTCATAATTTGAACAGATAGTCTTCATGAAAGTTCTGGGAAATTGTCTCGGCTTTCCAACAAAATAAGAAAGAGGTTATTTGGACTTCTAGAACTCCAGATATGGGCTGAACACTGAACAGTGTCTGGGCTGCAGGACAGATTCTGATTTCTTTGTTGTTGCTACCATTTGAATTTGAAAACGGTCCTTTTGAATCTTGGACTCTTCATAAAAGTTTTAGGCCTATGTCTTAGCTTTCTATCCATATAAACCAGACCTAAATCCAATTTCTACAGCTCCAGTTATGATCTAATAACTGAATGGTGTTCTAGTTTGGACTAAACCAGCATCTCTTTTCTAAGCTTAGCCCTCTCTTTGTCTTCTCAATTCCAGTAGTTATACTCAACAATCAATCCTTTGATTTATGTGACAGGCCTGCATTTAAGATGAACATTTACCATAAATTAAAGGTATCTTATATTATTAGACATGTTATTATAAAACATGCTCTAGTTAGGGAATTATTGATACTTCAAGTGCAAAATGATGATATAACACCTTGATAAAAATGCACTTTTAAGTACTAATCACACCCCCCCAACCAGCTTATTACTAGTCCTAAGTAATCAAAGCGTTAAAATAGAAAAACAATTTGCAAGTTCCACAAAGCAAGACATTATCATTCAACTTCCATTAATCTATCCAAATAAACAAACTCTCATTAAATTTATATATCTGCTTCATATTGTTGAAACAAGATATTAGTAAACCTTCTTTTTATGTGCTCAATGTATGAAAACATAGATGATGGGGCTTTTATTGGAAGAAAACAATATTATGTTCTAATGTTTTTCTAAGGTTAACTTCCTTGGGTTGAGATTTTTTTTTCTTCTTTTTTTTCCTTGTATTTTATTTTAATATATATACATATAACTTAAAACACAATGCATCCTTAACCCATGTAACGAGCTTTCGGCTAATGACTCCGAAACCAGTTGGTCTTAGGGCATTAGGTGTTGAGACACCCCTACGAGCTTAGTAACTCGGGTTGTAGATACTGATACTCTAGTGTGGTCGGTGGTTTGGCCCGACCAGACACCGTTGGCATCGAGTAGCGATTTCTTTGCAATGCCAAGGAAATCAGCCTCCGAAAACTCTAGTAAAAATTTGAGCACGATCCAACGGTCGAATCAAGGGTTATGAACTTTTTGAGCCGGCACATTAGACAGGTTGATGGTCTGGCCCGACTAAATGCTGGGGGCGTCACGAAGTCATTTATTACCACGCCAAGGAAAACAACCTCCGGAAACTCCTGTAAATATTTGAGCATGATCCAACAGTCGGATCAAGAGTTGTGGACCTGTTGAGCCGTTACTCTCATCTGGTCGGTGGTCTAGCCGGACCAAACACTTCGGATGTCGAGTAGCGAATTCATGGCGACGCCTAGGAAAACACCCTCCAAAAACTATTGTAAAAATTGGAGCACGATCCAATGGTTGGATCAAGAGTTATAGACCTTTTGAGTCGGTACTCTAGTTTGATCGGTGATCTGGCTTGACCAGACGCTGGGGGCGTTGAGTAGCAATATTTTTACAATGCCAAGGAAAACAACCTTCGAAAACTCCTGTAAAAATTAGAGCATGATCCAACGGTCGGATCAAGAGTTATGGACCTGTTGAGTCGGTACTCTAATATGCTCGGTGATCTGGTCTAACCAGACGCTAGGGGCGTCGAGTAGCGATTTCATTGCAACGCCAAGGAAAACAGCCTCCGAAAATTCCTATAAAAATTAGAGCACGATCCAATGGTTGGATCAAGAGTTATAGACCTTTTGAGCTGGTACTCTGGTCTAGTCGGTGGTCTGGCCTGACCAGACGCTGGGGGCGTTGAGTAGCAATTTCTTTGCAACGCAAAGGAAAACAGCCTTCGAAAACTCCTGTAAAAATTAGAGCATGATCCAACAGTCGGATCAAGAGTTATGGACCTATGGAGCCGGTACACTTGTCTCATCGGTGGTCTGGCCTGACAAGACGTCGTCGGCATCAAGTAGCGATTTAATTACGACGTAAAGGAAAACAGCCTCCAGAAACTCTTGTAAAAATTTGAGCATGATCCAACGGCCGGATCAAGTGTTGTGGACCTGTTGAGCTGATACTCTAGTCTGACGCTGGTCTGGCTAGACCAGACACCGTCAGTGTCGATAAGGGATATCTTGTCCACGCCTAGGAAAACAGCCTCCACAAACTCCTGTAAAAATTTGAGCACGATCCAACGGTCGGAATAAGAGTTATGGACATCTTGACCCGGTACTCTTGTGTGGTCGGTGGTGTGTCCCGACCAGACGTTGTCGGCGTCGAGTAGCGATATCTTATCGACGCTAAGGAAAATAACCTCTGCAAACTCCCAGAAAACTTTGAGCGCGATCCCACGGTCGGTTCAAGATTTTTGGACCTATTGAGTCGGTACACTACTCTGGTTGTCGAGTAGCGATTTCATCGCGATGCCAAACAAAACAGTCACCGGAAACTCCTGTAAAAATTTGAGCAGGATCCAACGGTCGAATCAAGAATTATAGACCTTTTGAGCCGGTACTCTGGTCTGGTCGGTGGTCTGGTTTGACAAGAAGTCGTCGGCATCGAGTATAAATATCTTGTCGATGCAAGGGAAAACATCGTTCGTAAACTCCTATAAAAATTTATGCATGACCGCACGAAAAGATCTAGAGTTATGGACCTTTTGATCTGTACTCTGCTCTTGAAGGTGGTTTGGCCCAACCAGACGTCGTTGGCATCGACTAGCGATTTCATTGCGACTCCAAGGTAATTAGCCTCTGAAAACTACTTTAAAAGTTTCAGCACGATCCAACGATCGGATCAAGAGTTGTGGACCTGTTGAGCCGATACTCTGGTCTGCCGCTAGTCTGGCCCAACCAGACACCGTCAGTGTCGATTAGCGATATCTTGTCGATGGTAAGGAAAACAGCCTTCACAAACTCCTGTGAAAATTTGAGCACGATCCAACGGTCGGAATAAGAGTTATGGACTTGTTGAGCCGATACTCTGGTCTGGTCCTTGGTTTGGCCGACAAGACGCTGGGGGTGTTGAGTAGCGATATCTTGTCGACGCCAAGGAAAACAGCCTCCGCAAACTCCTGTGAAAATTTAAGCACGATCCAACGGTCGGATCAAGAGTTATGGACCTCTCGACCTGATACTCTTGTCTTGTCGGTGGTCTGGCCCGACAAGACGTTGTCGACGTCGAGTAGCGATATCTTGTCGACGCAAAGGAAAACAGCCTCCGCAAACTCCTAGAAACTTTTGATAGCGATCCAACGGTCGAATCAAGAGTTTTGGACATGTTGAGCCGGTAAACTACTCTAGTCGGTGGTCTGGCCCGACCAGACACCGTCGGTGTCGATTAGCGATATCTTGTCAACACCTAATAAAACAGCCTCCACAAACTCCTATAAAAATTTGAGTACGATCCAACAGTCGGATCAAGAGTTATGGACTTGTTGAGCCGATACTCTAGTATAGGCGCTGGTCTGGCCCGACCAGACGCTGTTGGCGTCGAGTAGCGATTTCATTGTAATGCCATGGAAAACAGCCTTCGCAAACTATTGTAAAAAGTTGAGCACGATCCAACGGTCAGAATAAGAGTTATGGACTTGTTGTACCGGTACTCTGGTATGGTCCGTGGTCTGGCCCGACCATACTTCATCGGCGTCGAGTAACGGTTTCATTACGACGCGTAGGAAAATAGCCTTCGGAAACTCCTGTAAAAATTTGAGCACGATCCAATAGATGGATCAAGAGTTATGGACCTTTTGAGCCGGCATTCTGGTCTGGTTGGACAAGACATCGTCGGTGTCGAGTTGAGATATCTTGTCGATCCAACAAAAACATCGTTAAAATTTGTGCACGACCCAACGGACAGATCTAGAGTTATGGACCTGTTGATCCGTACTCTTGTGTGGTCGGTGGTCTAGCCATACAAGACATTGGGGGCATTGAGTAGCAATATCTTGTCGACGCCAAGGAAAACAGCCTCCGCAAACTCCTGTTAAAATTTGAGCACGATCCAACGGTCGGATCAAGAGTTATGGACCTCTTGACCCGATACTCTTGCCTGGTTGGTGATTTGTCCCGACCAGACGATTCGACGTCGAGTAGCGATATATTGTCGACGCTAAGAAAAACAGCCTCCATAAACTCCTGGAAAACTTCGAGCGCGATCCAACAGTCGGTTCAAGAGTTTTGGACCTGTTAAGCCGGTACACTACTCTCGTCGGTGGTCTGGCCCAACCAAACATCGTCGATGTCGAGTAGCGATTTATTACAACGCTAAAGAAAACAATCACCGGAAACTCATGTAAAAATTTGAGCATGATCCAATGGTCGGATCAAGAGTTATGGACTTGTTGAGCCGGTACTCTAGTCTGGGTGCTGGTCTGGCCCGACCAGACGTCGTTGGCGTCGAGTAGCAATTTCATTGTGACGCCACGGAAAATGGCCTCCGCAAACTACTATAAAAAGTTGAGCATGATCCAACGGTCGAAATAAGAGGTATGGACTTGTTGAGCCGGTACTCTTGTCTGCTCCGTGGTCTGGCCCAATCAGACTTCGTCGGCGTCGAGTAACGATTTCATTGCGATGTGTAGGAAAATAGCCTTTGAAAACACCTGTAAAAATTTGGGCATGATGCATCGGTTGGATCAAAAGTTAAGGACCTGTTGAGCCGGTACTCTGGTTTGGTCGGTGGTCTGGCCCGATAAGAAGCTAAGGGCATTGAGTAGCGATATCTTTTCGACACCAGGGAAAACAGCCTCCGCAAACTCCTGTGAAAATTTGAGCACAATCCAACGGTCGGATCAAGAGTTATGGACTTTTTGACCTGATACTCTTGTCTGGTCGATGGTTTGTCCTGATCAGACGTTGTTGGCATCGAGTAGCAATATCTTGTCGACGCTAAGGAAAATAGCCTCTGCAAACTTCTGGAGAACTTTGAGCGCGATCCAACGGTCAGTTCAAGAGTTTTGGACCTGTTAAGCCAGTACACTACTCTGGTCGGTGGTTTGGCCCGACCAGAGGTCGTTGGTGTTGAGTAGCAATTTCATCGCGACGCTAATGAAAAAAGTCACTGAAAACTCCTGTAAAAATTTAAGCACAATCCAACGGTCGAATCAAGATTTATGGACCTTTTGAGCCGGTTCTCTAGTCTGGTCGGTGGTCTAGTTGGACGAGACGTTGACGGTGTCGAGTAGAGTTATCTTGTCAATGCAAGGGAAAACATCGTTTGCAAACTTCTGTAAAAATTTATGCACGATCCAACGGGCATATCTAGATTTATGGACCTTTTGATCCGTGCTCTTCTGTGGTAGGTGTTCTGGCTCGACTAGACGTCGTAGGCATCGAGTAGCGATTTCATTGCGACTCCAAAATAAACAGCCTCCGAAAACTCCTGTAGAAGTTTGAGCACGATCCAACGGTCGGATCAAGAGTTATGAACCTGTTGAGCCGATACTCTGGTATGGTCGGTGGTCTGGCCCGACCAGACACCGTAGGCACGAGTAGCGATTTCATTGTGACGCCATGGAAAACAGCCTCCATAAACTCCTGTAAAAATTTGAGCACGATCCAACGGTTGGATCAAGAGTTATGGACCTTTTGACCCGTTATTCTGGTCTTGTCGGTGGTCTGGCCCGACAAGAAGCTAGGGGAGTCGAGTAGCGATATCTTTTTGACTTTATGGAAAACAGCCTCCGCAAACTCCTGTAAAAATTTTAGCATGATCCAACGGTCGGATCAAGAGTTATGGACCTGTTGAGCCGGTACTCTAGTCGGGTCGGTGGTCTAGCCCGACCAGACGTCGTTGGCGTCGAGTAGCGATTTCATTGTGACGCCACGGAAAACAGCCTCCACAAACTCCTGTAAAAATTTGAGCACAATGATTAGTACTTAAAAGTGCATTTTTATCAAGGTTTTATATCATCATATTGCACTTAAAGTATCATTAAATTCCTTAATTTAAGCATGTTTTATAATAGCAAGTACGATAATATAAGATATCTTTAATTTATGGTAAATGTTCATTTCAAATGCAGACATATTTCACAATTTAAAGGATTGATTGATTTGTTTAAATATTGAAATTGAGATGGCTAAGCTTAAAGAAGAGATGCTGGTTCAATTCAAACTAGAACACCATTCGGTTATTGGATCATAACTAGAGCTGTAGAACTTAGATTTAGGTCTGGTTTATATGGATGGAAAGCTAAAACATAGGCCTAAAACTTTCATGCAGAGTCCAAGATTCAAAACGGTCGTGTTCAAGTGCAAATTATAGCAACAAACGAGAAGTCAGAATCTGTCCTGCAGCCCAGACACTGTTCAGTGTTCAGCCCATATCTCGAGTTCTAGAAGTCCAAATGAGTTCATTCTTCTTTTGTTGAAAAGCTGAGACCAATTCCCAGAACTTTTATGAACACTATCGGTTCAAATTATGATGTTAGGAATGAAGTTTTGTTCAAACAAGAAGATAATGGTTGTCACCAAGTCAAGAGGTGGCTACCCACTCAATAATTAGTCATCCAATCAATAGTTCTGAATTTTAACCTATAAAAGGAGCCTTTTGTCATATATTTAGACATCTTGATTTTCAGATCAAGATCATATTCTTGCTTTCTTTCTTTGTATTTTTGTAATGTTTAAGTTTTGCTTTCATTAATCTCTTGTTTATACTTTTCATCGTAACTATATTCTTATCTAGTTTATTTATGTTTCTCTTCTTCATAATGTTTAGCTAAGTTTATTATGTCAAGGTGAAAAGGTTACGCTAGTGGTGTAAGAATAAGTATAGTATAAACTCAACATGGACTTTAATGTTTTATACTAACATGTTTTGTATTTGTTATCTTACTCACTCTTAATACCTTGCTTGTTAAATGGCTAATCTAAATTTGTGTTGAACAACCCTTGGTACAACAAATATTTGATCCTTTCATAGCCAACTGTATGGTATAACCGACACTTGTGCTATGAAAGGAACTTGATTTGTTGTTAACATATAAGTTACCATCATGAATACCTGACAACATTTACAAGTATTGGCATTACTCAAATAAGATAATTAATATAATCATGTTAATAATTTATAATCCGATTGGAACCTCCTTTGTGTGTGGTTTCCAGTTGAGAAATAAAAAGAGTTTATATTATACTTATTTGAAATACAATTAGTGGATCCTCTAACCGTGACATATGTTTTATCCTTGTTTAATCCTTACATCAATATCACATCTCAAAAGTTCTCTTCAACGCCTTTTCATTTGTTGTTTATAATTTTATGTAGTTGACCTCCCTATGGTTCGACCCCGGTCTTGTTGGGTTATTTATTACTTCGACACTCCTGCACCTGGGATAAGACATCAATCTTTTGATCGTGTCAAGTTTTTAGCGTCGTTGCCGTGGAGGTAAGGTACTGTATAAATTATATATTTTTATTTTCACTTTTATTGTTTTTTCTAATTTTTTTCCTTTTTTTTCCTTTTGCACTTGCATGAGAGTTTGGACACGCACATTAAGTGGTAGACTTTCTAGGAAATCCTGAGGAAACACTGCATGCATTCATTGAAAAGCAAGAGACAATCAACACTCAAAATGCTCAAACTATGACAGATTTGAAAGATACTCTTGCAAAGTTCACATCTGCTCTCAGTTTTCAGGAGAAGGTAAGTTTCCATCTCAACCTCAGCAAAATCCCAAAGGGCAATACAATTCAAGTGCGAGTAGCTTTGGAAGCCAACACATGGATCAAGTCAAATCAATCACTACTCTTCGTAGTGGTAAGGTTATTGAAAAACCTATTCTTGAACCTTGTGAGAAAGATGATGAGTTAATCTCTGAGGGTAAGGAAAGGGTTGAACCTGAACATTGTAAAGAAAAGACTGATTCCCCACCAGTACTTCCATTTCCTCATGCCATGACCAAACAAAGAAAAGTCAATTACAATTCTGAAATCTTTGAAACTTTCAAACAGGTAAGGATCAATATACCTTTGTTGGATGCTATTAAACAAGCATCTTCTTATGCTAAATTTTTGA
>Ga0307517_10006230_pt1 | contig 17737 bp, 2 predicted proteins | sample 23_EM_MG_FD_194515 | JGI IMG/M metagenome (GOLD analysis project Ga0307517, IMG submission 194515) | Populus trichocarpa ectomycorrhiza microbial communities from riparian zone in the Pacific Northwest, United States - 23_EM | ecosystem: Host-associated > Plants > Roots > Unclassified | place...
TTTTCTTTTTTTTTTATTATTTTTTCAAAATTATCTTTGCTAATTTTTTTAAATATTGAGCTGGTTGAAAATTTAACTATGTAGTTTTTTTTCTTTAAAACATTGTGGATTGCTATAATATTCTCATACATTGTTTTTTTTTTCTTTTTATGATTTATTTATTCTTTTTTTTTCAAAATGGTTTTTGTAGATTTTATTTTTATATTAAGTTGGTTGAGAATTTAGCTTTGTAATTTTTTTTAAAAAAAAACAATATGGATTGCTACAGTGTTTCCCCTATATAGTTTTTATTTTGCTGCAGTGTTTCACCACATATTTTTTTAAAAAATTATCTTTATCGAATTTATTTTTTCAATATTGAGCTAGCTGATAATATAGCTTTAGCTTTCCCCATGTTTTTTTTATTTGTTTTTCTTTTTTTCCAAAATTGTCATTTTTTAAATATATATATTTTTTCAGAATTATTTTTGTTGATTTTTTTTTTACTATTAAGCTGGTTGAAATTTTAGTTTTTTTGTTTTTTTCTTTAAAACACTGTAGCTTTTTAGAATTATTTTTTTTATTTTTTTCATTTAGTTTTGTTTGTTAAAGTTAATTTTCTTTCTATTTAATTATCAGACTTTCATACTTTCATGACATGTATCCTGGGCTTGACAGGTTAACTTGGTTTGATGGGTTAACCTAGTTAATTCTGGGTAAACCCGTCATTTTTTTTCTATTTATTTATCAAACTTTCATGACGCGAATCCCAGGTTTTACTGGATAACCTGGTTTAAAGGGTTAACCCAATTAATTCAATTTTTTTTTCTTTTTTTCATTAAGTTTTTTCCTTCCTGTTGATTTTTTTTAATTAATCTATTTAATTATCATACTTTTATGACACGACCTTATAGCCAGACCCACATCCAATATTCTTTGGTCCGGTGTTGTAGCCAGACTCACTTAATCTTGGATCATGCAAGTTTAATTTTATTATTAATATTATAAATATTACTATTAGATCAGACGTTGCAGTCACACCCAAGATTCTTAGGTATAGCTTTGCAGAAAAACCCAATATTTTTAAATTTTTGTTTTTTTAATATTTTTTATATAAAAAAATAACCCGCAGCATCACGCGGGCAATGTATCTAGTACCATGTAATGGTCATCGTGTTAAACACGTACACGTTTGGTGACTTCAATATTATTCCTTTCTTACTGAATTTCCATCTTCGTGGACTGCCATGGTCACTAAGCCTATCTTTATTTGACAAAAACATTATTGACTCAATTAAACTTGATTAATTAATATTAATTAATTATTTTAAAAAAACTAATATTAATTGAATAAAAACTAACTAATCCTAGTTAAATCATCAATAATCCAAGAATTAATCTAATAATCCAATAACCATCACTGAGTATATAGAAGGTGATGGACGAATCTTTCTTAATGGGATGCTACCAACTAGGTTATATATGCTCTTACATATTTTCCACAGTTGATGCGAGAACGATTGAAAAGGGAAGGGAATCCGATTCCTACATAAAATACCCATTTCACTTTCCTCCAGCTTAAGATTCTGAAAGGAAGATCGAGAGGAAAAGTAAGAAATTTCTCAGGGAAAAAAAAAACAAAAAAAAGCTATAGAGATGATGGAAGTATGAAAATAAAATAAACATTTAGGAACTTCGAATATCAGATTTTAACAAATTTCTTTTGCTTGCCCTTTCCCTTTCCTTTTGTTTTAGGATGCAGAAATATATATAAATTTTTTTAGACATCATCATCTAATTTTACCAATTAAATTAGCATATTAACTCCGCTAAATTGAGTTTGTTAGAAATAATATAAAACTATTATTAAGATTTCATTTAATATTTTATACTTTTAAATTAAAATAATTCTTTAATGTAAAATTATATCTTAGTGACGAGATTCTTAAATTAATTTGAAACAAAAAAAATTTATATTTTAACGAAAAACAAATTGAAATACAATGTCAAACACCCTCTAATCTCATCACCTTCATTCTATCTAATTAAATTAAATACAAGGTAATTATTTTGAAACCTTATTCTACAACTTAACTTTTTTGATTAAATAGTTCTTTGACAACTCATAAAAAAAATTGTATTTGTAGAAAAAAAAATGAATTTATTTGCGAAAAAAGCTAGCTATTATAATTGTTTTTATCAATTAATTGATTGGAAATGATGAGTTGTAAAACCAAAACGAGTATAAAATCGTTCTATAATTAGAAAACAAGAACAACCACGTACAAAATCTTTCTTCAATTTTGTGATTGGAAGTTGCTTGGAAAATCGCATGAAAATGATATTATTCTGTGAAAAAATGGTAATTATTGGACCAAGAAACAATTTCGTGCTATTTTTCGCCTTTTTGGTTGAGCGATTCAATGTTATAATTTCCCCCTTCTCTTTACAATTTTGCTTAAAGTTATTTATGATTCTTTTCTTTGATTTTTTTTTTGGATATTCATTTACTGTTCTATTTAAAGAAAATCATGTATTTTTATATTATTAATTATTATTTTTCACAAAATGTCTCATTTAATAACAAGCCAATAAGTAAATGCCACTTAGGTTGTGTCTTTTACTAGTTCAGAAAGCACTTTTGAAATATTTTGATTTTTTTTGTTTTAAATTAATTTTTTTAATAATTTTAGATTATTTTAATATGTTAATATAAAAAATAAAAAAAATATTATTTTTATATATTTTTAAATAAAAAATGCTTTAAAAAACAACCATTATAACACCATAAAAGCACTAACTTCTACTGCAGACGTTTCATACTTTATGTATCTTCTCATAAAAACGCAACTTCCAGGAAATTGATGGTTTTTAAGTACGATTAATATGGCCATAATGCAATAAATACAAAAGGAAAATAAAAGGATAGTCTTTAATTTCCTCTCAAGGAAGTCCTTAATAGGAAGAAATCAGTCAACAAACCTCATGCGAATAGATGTTCTACTTGTATTTTTTATTTTAAAATATATTATAATAATATATATTTTTTATTTTTTAAAATGTATTTATAACATTAACAATCTAAAAATATATAAAAAAAATTAATTTTTTTAAAAATTGAATTTTCATAAAACGTGTTTGGAACCAACACGGTAGATTCATGGAAATTACAGTGCAGCTTCCTGCGAATCGCACATTTATGCTTCTCCTCTACTATAAAGCAGAACACCATCCAGTCTCTATCATCCTTCAAATCTTTGCGGCTGTTCCTTCAAAAACAAAAACAAAAGCAAAAACCCTAGAGGCTGTTTACAAACTCTTTTGAGTCCTTTTCAACCTGTCGTTTTCGTTATTCTCCAAGAAGGAAAAAAACCTGTGTCTCTAGCTTGTTTTAAATACCCCGAGTCTTGAGCTTGTTTTCCTACGTAGTCATGACTATGAGATCTCGAAAAACTGGAGACAAAATCGTCCTTGATGGAGAAAATCTCTTACCAGAGTCAAAACGCAATCAGAGAAGATGGAGGATGGCTTACACGGCCATATACTTCACGAGGCTTCTTGGTTCTTTGTCCAAGACGGCTCTTGAGAGTCAGACCAAGATCTTGCGTTCCCTCTCCTACGTTGCTCTTGACGTTCGTGATGATACCCCGCGTGAGAACCTTGTTTCTCTGATTAATGTTGATCAGAGAACACTCGCAGATATGGTGAAAGGAAAGAACCTTGAATCTTTGAAACAACTGGGAGGAGTCACACAAGTTGCCACCACAATTCTAGAAACTGATGTCAAGAATGGTGCAAAGGAGGCTGGTGTTGCGCATAGAAGGGATGTTTTTGGTGCAAATAGGTTTAAGAAGCCTCCTGCGAAAAGCTTTCTAAGCTTCGTTGTTGAAGCATTCAAGGACATGACCATAATTATTCTTTTGGTCTGTGCTATCATGTCTCTGGGATTTGGTATCAAACAGCATGGCCTGAAAGAAGGATGGTATGATGGAGGAAGCATTATTGTTGCTATAATTCTTGTTATTGCTGTCTCCTCTGTCAGCAATTTCAAGCAATCCAAGCAATTTGAGAAGTTATCCGACGAGAGCAACAATATAAACGTGCAAGTAGTGAGAGATGGAAGGCACCATCATTTATCAATTTTTGACGTGGTGGTGGGGGATGTGGTGTCTTTGAAGATAGGGGACCAGATACCTGCTGACGGGATGTTCTTGAATGGTTATTCTTTGAAGGTGGACGAATCTAGCATGACTGGTGAAAGCGACCATGTTGAGGTGAATGGCAAGAACAACCCTTTCTTGCTCTCTGGTACAAAGGTGACTGATGGCTTTGGTTTCATGGTTGTTACATCTGTTGGCATGAATACAGCATGGGGTGAGATGATGAGTTTAATATGTCATGATTTGGATGAGCAAACTCCATTGCAAGCCCGCCTCAACAAGCTCACTTCTTCTATAGGGAAGGTTGGATTGACAGTTGCCGTCCTTGTTCTTGCGGTTCTGATGATAAGGTACTTTACAGGAAACACTAGAGATGACAATGGTCGCAAAGAATACATTGGGAGCCAGACAAAGTTCAGTGATGTGCTGGATTCAGTTGTGGGCATTATTGCTGTAGCCGTGACTATTGTCGTGGTGGCAATTCCGGAAGGTCTGCCACTAGCTGTAACTCTAACTCTGGCTTACTCTATGAAGAGAATGATGAAAGATAATGCCATGGTACGTAAACTCTCTGCTTGTGAAACAATGGGTTCAGCCACAATAATCTGCACAGACAAAACAGGCACTCTTACTTTGAACCAGATGAAGGTTACAGAATTTTGGCCTGGGAACGAGACAATTGATGATGATTATTTAACTGAAATAGAATCAGAGGTCTATCAGTTACTACAAGAAGGAGTTGCTTTAAACACAACAGGTACTGTTAACAAATCACATGCTACTTTAGTTCCTGAAATTACTGGTAGTCCAACTGAAAAGGCAATACTTTCTTGGGCTCTGTTGGATTTGGGAATGAATATCAATGAAACAAAGGAAGAATGTGAGATAATACACGTAGAAACCTTTAATTCTGAGAAAAAGAGAAGCGGAGTATTGATGAGGAAAAACAATGAGAAGACAATTCACACGCACTGGAAGGGAGCTGCTGAGATGATACTAGCCATGTGTTCAAATTATTATGTCAGAAATGGAGAACTAAAAAGCTTGAATGAGGAAGAGAAAGTGGAGCTTGGGGCCATAATTCAGAGTATGGCATCCAAAAGCCTACGATGCATTGCTTTTGCCCACAAAAAAGTTGCAGAAGACAATGGGCAGGCCTCCGAGAAGCTTCAAGAAAGTGGGCTGAGCTTGTTGGGCTTTGTTGGATTGAAAGACCCATGCCGACCAGGAGTTAGAACAGCGGTAGAATCATGTAAGAATGCAGGAGTGAATGTTAAAATGATAACCGGCGACAATGTGCATACAGCGAGAGCTATAGCTATTGAATGTGGGATTCTCAGTCCTGAACAAGACATGGAGAATGGTGCTGTAGTAGAAGGTGTGCAATTCAGAAACTACTCACCTGAAGAGAGAATGGCCATGATTGACAATATCCAGGTGATGGCAAGATCATCCCCGTTTGACAAGCTTCTGATGGTACAGTGTTTAAAGGAGAAAGGCCATGTGGTAGCAGTCACTGGTGATGGCACAAATGATGCCCCCGCTCTAAAGGAAGCAGATATTGGGCTCTCCATGGGAATTCAAGGGACTGAGGTGGCAAAGGAGAGCTCAGACATTGTCATATTGGACGATAACTTCAGCTCAGTGGTAACTGTGTTGAGGTGGGGGAGATGTGTCTACAACAACATTCAGAAGTTCATTCAATTTCAGCTCACTGTTAATGTCGCTGCCCTAGCCATCAACTTCGTTGCAGCTATTTCTTCTGGTAAAGTCCCTCTAACTGCAGTCCAGCTGCTGTGGGTTAATCTCATAATGGACACCTTGGGAGCACTAGCCCTAGCTACCGAGCAACCCACCATTGATCTCATGGCAAGGACACCTGTGGGTCGATCAGAGCCACTTATTACCAAAATCATGTGGAGGAACCTCCTTGCTCAGGCTCTGTATCAGGTTTCCATTTTACTGACTCTGCAATTCAAGGGAAAGGCCATATTTGGTGTGGATGAAAAAATTAAGAACACCCTCGTCTTCAACACTTTTGTCCTCTGCCAAGTGTTTAATGAGTTCAATGCAAGGAAGCTGGAGAAGAAGAACATATTCAAGGCGATACATAAGAACAAGTTATTTTTGGCAATCATTGGAGTTACAATAATTCTTCAAGTGATCATGGTGGAGCTTCTGAAGAAGTTTGCCAGCACTGAGAGGTTGAATTGGGAACAGTGGGGTGCCTGCATTGGCATTGCAGTTCTGTCTTGGCCAATTGGTTGTCTTGTGAAGTGCATTCCAGTTTCTTCCAAGCAGCTTATGGATCCTAAAAACATATAGCTACCAATCATTTGTCCTTCTCTCTTACACACCCCCGCTGAAAGATTTGACAAGAAAGTTTTATTTAAATTTAGATTTCAAAGATTATTGTTAGCAGTTTCTTTTATAGAATATGTAGAATCAAATTTCTGGAAATGCTGAATCTAGCCATTGCATTTATATCTTTATATTCTGCATGGAATTCCCGATTCATGAGAAAGTTCTTGTTCTAATTTAACTCTCATCTTTTGTTGCTTCTATGTGTTGTCACAGGCACACCAATAGAAAATCAGATAAAAAGACTTTAAAGGAACCTCCATCACTGAGGCTGCAATGCTAGGTCAAAAAGAGACCTTTCAGCCTAGGATTTGATTGAGAGAAATAACTATCAAGTCATTTAACTCAGGCTCTTTCCAAATTGGGAACTCATGGATTTATTGGCAGAGACCACTACATTCTCATAGATGGATTGTGAAAATTCTATCTAAGAAGAAACCATTCTCATTTCAAAGGTTTAATAACTTAGAAGTCATTGCTGGTACAAGAGAGGACGACTAGAGCACCATGCATGATAATATATGCCCCGTTTCTTTACAAATCATACTGAGATGTAGCTTAATTGTACTGAAGCACAAGTTACTCACACAAAAGGTAAATGAACAAAAATAAGAATACAAAGTAGCTGACATGACATTTGAGCGCGTGCAGGACTGTTTGGGAGTGTGGTTGCGATTAATTTTCAAAGTGTTTTTCATTCCGAAATGCATCAAAATGATGTTTTTTTTATTTTTTAAAAATCATTTTTAAGTTCAGCGCATCAAAGCGATCCAAAACATAAAAAAAAATATTAATTTTTAGCAAAAAAAAAATTGAATTTTTTGGAAATGCGGGTTGGCCCGCGTTTCCAAACGCTTATGTACATGCATGAACTGACACGGAGACACGATTTAAAGTGTTCGCCATGCACTGGTGTGAGCACGCACATGAACAGTTCCATCAAATGGTAAACTACAAAATGGAGTTTTAGAGAGATGGAAAGCAAGGTCTAGTGGAATTACAAATTATCTGTTGATTTTGAGAATGGTAATTTCAAACCAATGACCTTTACCCCAAAAGTTTCCCCTATCATTATTCATAATACTTGTTTAGCTATTCTATTTTCTTTGTTCCTATGATATACATGGCATGCGCGCACGACTTCTAAGAATGCATGAGTATGTGTAAGAATATGATTAACATGCAACTTAGTATTTCAGTTCTTCGACTTATAATCCTCATGCAACTCCCGCACTACATAGAACATTCACTGTCTAAAATATATGGTGCCACAGAAGAAAAAGGACCATAAAGGAAACTAATTGCATAACATATTAAGCAAGGAAACAACAGAAGAAACTGCGAATCTGAATTTTATTCTGGTCTGCAGCGGAGATCATCATAAAAAATAGTCAAGGTGACTACTTGAAAAAAATAAAGCTGTCATGGCTTCTATGGTCAAAGTAACTTTAACCATATTTATCAATTTTATTATCTTCCATGCTCCTATCAATTTTACACTATCCACAGTTTAAAGATCCCACATGCTCAACAACTTATTTTCTACAGGCATCCTAGAGGCATAAAAAATATATTTGACACTTGAATCAAAAAAGAAATCTAACTGATGGTATATGCCACAGCATGAACTCTCATTTCAGAATTTTGCTGCTAAGTTTGGTGGCTTGGCACAATACGTCAATACCAACCACCAGATGCATTTTATAACAAGGCGTCTCCGTCCACCAAAAGACATGATAAAACTGCAAAAGTTTTGGAAGGGAAGCGAGACACAATCCATTGCGACAGATTCGAGAAGTTAAGCCTCGTATTCTCCATGTGCCTCTGTAACTTCTCATTTAGATTTTAATATTACAAGGGTACTCGGAGTTCGGAGTCAAATAGTCCTTATTTTTAAAATGTGCTTTTGTTCTTGTCCTTTGTTTATAGTTTCTCATAAATTTGAATATGCAATGCTGTCTCGATATGCCCTTCTATGCAAATTTTATTTACCAGCTTACTGGGAGAACTATTTTACTATTGCCTCCATTAAAAAACATTATCCAATTCCAGTATAAAATCAATCACATATATTAACAGAAACATGAAGTAAAAATTTCAAAGACTGTCTCGAATTTCAGCAAAAAAAATGCTAATTTGATGACAAAGCACAAGCCAAGCTAATTTCTGTGATCCTCTTCATCAAACACCGTTAGCTATATCAAACCCAATGCTTGAATTGCCCCTTCAAACATAGCAAAACCCCACCTTTGAAATCAAATAATGAAGCAAATGGTATGCATTATATGCCCCCTCATCCCCATTTCACATTTCTAGGCATCTTCAAATGCTACCACAACAATCACTACCAAGAAACTCTACTTTGGCCAATTCCCATATATTGTTCAAAATGAAATCTTTTGCCTTGATTTTTCATTTTATTTTTTTATTGAAGTAATACAAGATTGAAAGAGCAAAGTATTATATTGGTCGTGTAGAGACACAGAAAAGAATATTTGAAAAGTAAAAACTTATAGAGACAGAATCAAACAGAAAGAGAAGAGTACCTTACTGTCTTGACAAATTTAAAATGGAATGCCCCACCACCACAAGCTCCTGTTGGTCAGGAGATGTCTTTCTTTCTTTCTTTTCTTAATCCCATTTTGAGATGGGACCCATTAAAGATTGATAAAGCTCCAAACTTTATCTGTGGAGACTCTAGTGTTTTAAGAAGAGGGGCAGAGCAGTGACAGTGACGGAGTTTTCTTCAACTCCTTTACCACACCCATTTGGAACCGATTTTGGGCTTGTGGTCATGAACTTCTGGATATCTAACTTTATGTTTTGGGCTTTGGATAATAACCTTAGAAAATAATTTTTTAATATGATGGTATTTTCGTACTAGAATTCTACTAGATCATTGATAACGATCCAAAAAAAAAAAAATTAAACTTAAAAAGAAAAAACCTAACTAACGTATTATTTTTTTAAAAAAAATATTTTGATCATGAATATAAACCTTGCATATTTTAAAAAATATTAAGATAATGATATAATAAATAATATTTTTATTTAATATTAAAATAACAACATATTAAATTGACTTTAGTCAATCTACGATGATCAACAAAATCTATTAGCCAGGATCATGAGACCATAATAATCCTATAAAAAACAAATTAAAAAATTCAATACTCAATTAAATAAATGTTTAATGATGAAATTAATTAAAAAAAAAACTCAAGTGAACTCGTATTGACAAGCCAAACTCGTGATCCTGATCATACACTTCACCAAGTTTAATAATTTTTTATGCCTAAGAATATTTTTCAATTAATTATACAACAATAAAGCATGTGAGATTTTTTTTTAATGAAATAATTTTTTAAAAAAAATAACAACTAGAACAGACAGGTGGGATTAAGATAGCAAAATCAGACCTAATTTTTAATTAAATCTAAATAACCAAATGAGGGTTTTTTATTCAAAGTTAAATAAAAATATAGATCATTGATAACAAAAAATGATTTTAAAAAAAAGGAAGCAAAAATGCATTAAAATAGAAAAAAAAAACAAAAACAAAGAGATTGAAGGGTAAAAAGAAAATAAAACAATAAAACAATAAAGCGAGTAAGGCGTGCACCTGCACCTACAATTTTGGCTCATCAATAAGAGGCCTAGCCTATGCGCATTGTTTGCAGCCCTAAAATCCAACGACTAAAAGCTTTTTTTTTTTCTCAAAACTTCAAGTTTTAACCCATTTTTTAATCAAAAACACCTAGTTAGCACCTTAGAGACCTTGATTAATTCATTTGTGGCTTTAAACAACATAAAAATCTGTTCAAAAATCAAAAATAAAAACTCAATCCAAAAAGCTTCTCAAGTTTAGATCTATCATCTTAAGTGATGATGATGAGAACACCCAAATGAAACTCCCTTCATAAAATGAAACTTGTTGATACCAGAATCAATTATTTTGGTTGTTAGAAGTAGTGTCAATCGATACTTTCTCTCTTTATTACCAGAATTCAATGACCTTCTCTTTCTTCTCTCAAACCATAAACTAAAAATAAAAAAATAAATTTTGTATACCAATTGAATTTTCAAAAACTTAAGGCACCGAAATGTTATTAATTTAAAAGTTTGAAAACTAAATTAAACATATCTTACCAATTTTGAAACTACCACTTAGTTTTTTTTTTTTTTTGTCTTCATTCTTTTAATTATATCATTTTCTTAACAAATTGGATGTAATTGACCACCAATTTAGCCTAAAAATGATCGAGTTAAAGGGAAAAACAATTTAACACCAAAATAAAAAAAAAATGATTGTACTAATCCACCATAATTTGTGAGAGAATATTAAATGAGAAGGTTTACTAACTTAGTATAGAGAATATTTAGAAAACAAAATACCAAGACAATGATGCTGACATTATAAAATGTTGGGTGGTTGAATTTGCGATGATATAGCCCATATTTGTTGCAAAATAGGGTGGGGAGAGGGGGTTGCTGTTTGGATTTGTAGTTAAAAAGTAAAAGGAAGAAGAAGAAAAAAAAGTGGATGATAGAGCTAATATCAGTTATAACACTTTTAAATTATCCAACGAAATATTGCGATGAAAAATTATTGTTGGTAAGTCCGCCAATAAACAATGACATATCATTTTACCAACAAAATCACTGCCATAATATTTCTTGATTTTTTAATTATTTTTATTTTATTGGTAATTACCGATGAAATATTTTTCATCGGAAATTACCATATAAATGTCTGACATACATATGCCATTGTTATTATCATCAAAAAGTATAAATAATTTTTTTTTATCGATAATTCTGTTTTTATTTGATAATATTTTGGTAGTCTTGATGACATTGCATGGAAATCAACCAAAAGAAGAAAATGAAGTTTACTTAAAAGGATTATTCAAATATTCTTTAGAGTTCTTACTCTTAAGAATAATGAAATATTTGTGCATATATTTCTACATATGAATTCGACTTTACGTAAACTTCATTAACAATGTGATTTTTTCTAAGCATCATTAATAACAAAATCGGAAATTTATTCACTAACAATCTTTTTAAGATCAAGTCAATCAAACTGCTTTTATATAACAACAATCTAGAGTGTGTGTGTCTATATATATATATATATATATATATATATATATATATATATATATATTCCAACTAGTCCTTTTTTAATTTTTTTTATGGAAAGAAATTTCCATCAAAAGAGAAGAAACCTTAAAAATAATTTATATGAATAAAAAATATATTAATATATAGAAATAAAAACCTGGGAAATAAAAAAAATAACCGAAATGTACGTAAAACAAGAAATGAATTCTGGGAAAAAAAATTCAGTGAGTTCGATGGCTGTATGACTCCAACTCATATGAAATGGTCACCACTTTCTTGGTTTGTGCAAGGTATAATTAGGATCTGTAGATCCTCGTATTTGATTTTTTTTTTACTTAATAATTGTATAACTTTTTTCAATGTGACATGCATTCAAGCTCTGTGGTAGTATAAATTTATATTTGAGAGAGATATTTTTTGTATTTCTCAAAATTAATCTTAAGATTTTGTATGTTTGGATGGCAATTTTTATCATAATAAGTGTGCACAGAAGTACAAATTAAATGACTATATAATTAATGATATCATCTAATATTTTTTTAATAATTCTTTCTTCCCAAATAACTTAAAACTTTCAACTTCAATTTTCTGATTTAAAAAGCTTGTCGATTGGGCCTGTTTGGGAGTGTGGTTGTGATTGTTTTTCAAACTATTTTTTACTTGAAAATGTATCAAAATAATATATTTTTTTATTTTTTAAAAATTATTTTTGATATCAACACATCAAAATAATTTGAAAACACTAAAAAATATTAATTTGAAGCAAAAAAAATATTTAAAATTTTTTCAAAAACATTTTTGAAACGCAAAAATAAATAAGACGGTAACTTAACTAAAATCAATATGAGTTGGAGAATGATTCTCCAGAGTTAATTATGAAGCTATTCTAGTTTTTGAATATGATGAGTAAAACACTAAAAAAACATCTGATAAAAATCTTAAAAATCAACTCCTTAATTTTTTAGAGTTTGTAAGAGTGGAAGGTGATTTTTATAAAATCATGAAAAGTGATGATTTTTAAGATAGATTACTACTTATTTAATTTAAAATACAAAAATAACTTTAAATAATTTAAATTAACTTACCTCAGATTTTTTTAATTAACTTATCTATTAAACAATTTATTTAATTTTCCAAAGCAAGCGTTTAATTTCTTAAAAAATATCTAATTTAAATTATGTCTTTAACAATAATTTTAATTTAATTGGTTTTACTAATATAGCATCACAATACGTCATCATCGAATATTTTATAATGTATTTAATTTTATTGTACAAAAGACAAATTGAGAGACTAAATGAAGAAATAAGCTAGCAAAAAAGACAAGTTCTTTTTTTACCCATATGAGTTGCGCAGGTGAGACATGTATATCTCTAGTTGTGCAGACACCATTTATACAGCCAGTTTTGAAATTTTTTACGCATGAGAAATATTTTTTTCTGTTATACTAATTAAAATATATATTTTTTATTTGTATTGTAAATAAAAAAAAAAACCTCCGAAATCATCCGCTTGTCCTAAGATTTTCATCCGCGTATTGTTAAGAGGATTATATATATATATATAAAAACCAGCTGTGCGTTTCTTTGAGTCACAGTAACTCGTACTCCATTGTTTTCAATTTATAGCTGCAAGTCATGCGAGTTCTTGAATTGATCAAGAACTATCTTGTTTTTTTTCCAAGAAGAAGCTTCATTGTAGTGTTCCATGAGAGGTAGAAACCCACAAGCTTCATGTCTAAGATCTTGCATTTTTCAAAGCCATTCTTTTAAGAAAACAGTGATCACCCACCTCAATAGGCTGCTGGATGCTAAAACATTATTATTGGTACTAAACAGGGACACAGAGAGAAGGCTCACGTCAATCTTTAAAAACTAAAGAAAACCTATCTGTATATCTTTCAACCTAGACTTTAATATTCCTACCCTCAAGTGTTCAAATCCTTGAAATTTGAAATAACTGCCTATGAAGAAGGTTTGTACTGGGCATAAGATGTCACATCCTACTCTAACCCATGTGCCTGTCACCCACTTGAGTAATTGACCAAACGATGCCAGCGTCGAGAAGATGCCTGCTAGGGTTAGTTGACTTCATGTGAAAGTCCCATTAATGGCTTGCAACAAACCCTATCAAGGAACCCAAAAACCATGTGTTCCTGTACCTGAAGTAAGATGAAGACAAAAAGAAAACCCGTGAAGAGAGGCATATTGGTGACGTTTCTTCTATGTGGGTGGCTTTTGGGAATCTTATAAAGCTTTTATGGAGCCGAGCCAAATCGAGTTTCCAAACAGAGACAAAACATGACATCTTACAACAACCCAAGTAATGAGAAACACAAGATTGTCTTAAACATTGATGGAGTGCCACTCACAGGAAGGTTCCCTCCTTCTATATACATGGTTTCACCATTCTTATTTTATATGAAAGCTGCAGTGCTAGAGATAATTAAATGATCGCTTAATCCAATGTTTAAGCCATTTAGTTAAGTCTTTTAATAGATTTCTCAACTATTAATTTAGTTTTGAGATACTAGTTAACAGAGTTGTTGTTAAACAAATGAAGCATGGATCACAGAAAAAATAAAAGTCAGTATGTAATTACGAGCTGACAGTACTCAAGTCAGAAAAAATTATATTCTTCCCTTGAATTACTACAACAACGACTCTAGCTCACCAGACAGGCATGCACCGTCTAATATAATGATAGAGATATCCAAATTGGAGGAAGAAATTCTATGACTCCACATATTAATTAGGCAGTGCCATGACGTTCATGGCGTAGAAAATTGACCATACTAGCTTCTTCCAAATATCTTATACTTCATCCCAACAAAAGAAAGGATAGAAAGCAAGAAAGAAATGCTTAATATTAGTCAAGAACAACGAATTTGGAGACAATATCACAATATATAATTGTTGTTTCTCTGAAGAAAAATGGAAACACGTAGAGAAAATATGGACTGATGAACCATTTGTTATATGCTTTCCTTCTACTTGGACCTTAATTTATTTGAATTCGTCATCTAGTTGAAATATTTGATGAAGGTCGGTTAATTAGATGTTAATATAATGATTGCAATCAAGAATAGAACATAAAATTAATGACTTGGTATAGTTTTTTTTTTTAATTAATCACTTGGTGTAACCATATTTGATATAAAGTTTATATTAAAATTCGAGATCCATTACAAATTGACAATATCCATCCTGCATCTATACTGAGAAATAAAACTGGTTCTACACTTATTTTTTTTTCATGTCCTTAAAAAATTCCACAAATATGGTTGTCTGAGAGATTTTGAGAATCCAAAAATGGGTTTTGTTGCATTCTAGAGTGAGATCCCTGGAGTTGTGAGGTTCCACTCGGGGGTGTGCTTACAAGGTCCAAGACTAATCTGTTCGTTTCTTCATCATCAATAAAAGAAATATGTATGATCTCACCTGTGGTGCTTGAATTTCCTCAGTTGTAAACGAAGATGACAAGGAGGAGAAAAGCTGTCTTGTCCTCTACCAGATCTGAGGCCCTATTCAGACCCAGTTGCATAGATTTATGTCATGTTGGTTCATCATTATATGGACTGGTCCATTGTTTCATGCATTTGCAGTCATTACTTAGCCATCTTCATGATTACAATTTTATTGACTCATGAACAAAACCCACCCCAGACCTCCACTCCCATATTCCCACGCCTCCCACACACAGTATGAGAAATTGACATGACCGTACAGGAGGAATATAAAAGCACACTCTCTTCAAGGCACAAGAAGATAGATCTCAAAAGCACCAACCAAGCTAAGACAAAAAAATTGTCTCCTACAGGTTACAACCCTAAGAGATCACATCTCGCTAGTAGAAAAGGAGAGAACACACAGACATAGTCCACAAACAACTTCAGATACTACAAAAGAAGCATCCCAACATCAAAGAGCAGAAGGTGGTCAGAGAAAGAAGAAACAGGACAATAAAGGAATATATATATATACACACACACACACACACAGATCAGAAAAAAAATCAAACAGAAAAAGATGAAAGATGACATACCTTATCTAGTGTTCTTTCCAAGACAGATTCCTAATGGGGGGTCTGAAGAAAAAGATCAGTGGATGAAAATAGGGTTTAAGCTGATTAGGGTTTCCCATGCTACCATCAATAGATGAAACTACCACATGATCTAGTCTTTCCCGTATAGGAAAATTAAGGAAAGTTCAGATCATGCTGGCAGCTTCAACTACTAGTGGTGCATGATTAGGTCTATCCGCTCGCGGCGATGCACTTGTTTAGGGCTTGAAGTTGCCTCTTCATCTTTCTTCTGGTTGAAGGTTTCATAGATAAGGAAGGATATGGGAGGATATATACAAGTAGAGAGGAATACTTATAGAGGAGTTAAATCTCTAGCTACTTCCTCCAGTTGCTTGCAACCCCACTATTTTCTTTATGTGACTAGGATTCTAGGATGCCATAAATTAACCATCATACAATACAATTCTTTTCTAATTTTAAACGGTGGAGATATTTTTTTATTAAACAATATATTTTTTAAATAATACTTGATCCATTATTCTACATAAATTAATTATTTTCTTAAAATATGTTTGGCACTATGGACGATAATTTGTGGAATACATCTGCTGAACAACTAGCTAGGCCACGCTTTTAACTGTATCATATAATAATACAGTAAGAGCAACTAAAAATATGACTTAACGATTTGGAATCTGACTCGAGCCGGGTTTTACTTCAAATTATTTTGGATAATAACTTGTCAAATTTAGATGTCTTAGCAGATTGTCCACAATCTGGTTGGTTTACTTGATATAATTCAGGTGAGACTCAGTCGGGCCAACTCAAAAAAATTAAGAAAAATAAACTATGCTGTTTTAGACAAAATAATTGACCCAGTAATACAGTACTATCTTAGCCCTAAACCGGGTCAGATCTTGAGCAGACAAGTATGTTGGAAACTAAACTAAACAGGAAAAGGGAAAAAAAGCTCTAAAAGGAAAATTGAAAAGTAGAACTCAGAGAAAGAAAAAAATATAGGGTGGTCCCAAAAAGAAAAATTGAATATTGTCACGCCTAGGCCACCACATGCAGAGAGGTTAGTGAGGTTTTCTAAATTTCCCAAGAGCTGCCTCCTGTAACTTTATCTGGAAGACCCTTCCATTGATGACACCTCTCCCTCCCTCCCTCCCTCCCTCCCTCTGGGTTGTTATAAAGTAAGCATCAACTATGAACCAAAAAGAGCATGAAACGCAAGTAGCATACAGGGGACCAGTTTGCATGGCTTCATAGCTGTTCCATAAGGTTGACACATAAAGCAAAAGAAAGGAAAAACAGGAAAAAGCACCTTAGCCTATCAAAACCCATCTTTTCTCTTGATGGGGGAGTGCATAATTTACTTGGAAGATTGCTTTTTCTACATGGCCCTTAATTCGTTCGTTCATCAATGATGGTAACCTGTTTATTCCTCACAATTCCTTAATTATATACCTGCATATGCCTACTAGCTAGATCGGTCTGCTTTTTCATTGGTGCCAGCCGCACACTGGAAGCAATTATTTTGAAGAACTTGTATACCACTTGGGAGGTAACACATGGAACATTAGCCTGTAAAGTGATGCCTTCGACTTTGGAGATTAGAAAAGAGATTGCTTACGCTTTGATGATCAGAGTTGGTTGTGATTTGGACTTGCTGCTGCTCCTTTTCATCCTTTAATTTATTCTCTTAATCAAGTTGTTTAGGAGGTTCAAGACATTGGATTGTATGGTAGGGAATTTGCCTTACACTAATAATTGTATATAGATGCTCCCATTAACCGATCACCGGCGGCTCTAAGTCATAAACCCTAATCAACTGTAGCTGATTAAGCATGCATGATACCTTTAATTTTATATATCCATGCCTTTACTTTCTTCTTTATGGGGTGGCAGAAAGTTTTTTTTTTTTTTCTTAATTGTTTACATGTTGTGTGGTTGATTCAGACATATCTCACAGCCGACCATCTGGTGTCCATAATTAGAGTGTTGCCATTTTGTTTAAAGACAACTGGGAGTTTTTTTCTTTTCTTTTCCTTTTCCTTCTTGGTTTTTTATTTTTTCATTTTTTC
>Ga0307517_10006231_pt1 | contig 17736 bp, 26 predicted proteins | sample 23_EM_MG_FD_194515 | JGI IMG/M metagenome (GOLD analysis project Ga0307517, IMG submission 194515) | Populus trichocarpa ectomycorrhiza microbial communities from riparian zone in the Pacific Northwest, United States - 23_EM | ecosystem: Host-associated > Plants > Roots > Unclassified | place...
TCACAGCAACAGCACCATGGGCATGAATTTTTACAGGAAACATTCACGGGGACACCTTCAAAAAATCACCAACATAAAAGTAAAAATAATAAAATAATAGCCCAAGTAAGAACTCGTCAAACATACCCATTGGTCCAGTTCCTGTTTCTCGGCAATAATCAATCAAGTCTTTCATACTATTTATCACTTCTGATATCTGCAATGATATGGAACAAATTATTATGAGAGAAAAAAAATCAATCAGACAGCAGATAAATTTAGCAACCTCATTAAACATCCTTGAAATCACCATTATCCATTTGACATTCTTACAGTTAAAAATCTTTTCAGTGCCATATCCAAACTTTAAGGAATCATAGGTAAATGTTGACAAAATAATTAACATCATTTTCAGCTGGTTGTGACAGATTTGTTAAAGCATGGGATAAGTAGGTAGAAGCCATCCAACTTCAACCAGCATTCATTACATTATCAAAAATTTACAACCCCAGATCATTGCAAAAGTTGTTTGTTACAATAAAACCAGTAGTTCAGACCTAAAGATATTTCCAAGCCACAATTTCAAACAACCATGGTAAATAAGAAAATTTATAATTACAGTGGCAAATCAATGCCACAATATATTATAGAGATATTAATTAATCTATAGTGAATAGAGGATATTAATTACTATAATGAATAGAGGATGAGGCAATACAATGTAAGCTGGGGTAAAAAGAAAACATATTTGCATAGAGGCAAGCTAGAAGCATATAGAAATCATGATATTCCAGTACAAAATCAGCTCTTATATTGTTGTATCTAATGGAATTTAGTAAAGTATAATGAAAGTTGTTGAAAAAGTAAAGCAACTGCCAAATCTTGTAGGAAAGTGAGCCATCCATGTTCATCATGTAATATGTCCTCAAGTACAATCATACCAAAAATAACAGATAAATTAACACCTGAAAGATCTAGTTGAGAAAGTTGAGCAAAGATTCACGAGCAACCATATTATGGAAGGCAATTTTGTCTAGGCATGACTACTTGGTACAAATTCATTGCAATGAGCAAAAGGACAGCATAGGAGAGCACATATGCATCAAATAATGGGAAAAAAGTTCCAAATCTAAACGAATTTACGAAATCACCTGAAGGCACCTTACATATCTCTTAGTATATCCTAGATCGTTTACTAATGGCACTTCCAAGGCTTTTGCCAGTTGTCGAGCTGATGCAACAAACCTAAAGAAGGATAACTCATCGATTAACAAATAGAAGGCATGTACAGCACCATACATGTATTACAAAAAATGACATTGCCCATTGCTTTCATGTATAACAGTTCATAAATGAATGGATGCAGACAACTATCAAATTTGGTGTATTTGAGTAAAAGCTTGGCCAGGTCCCAAGATGTATGGGAGATGGTTGAAAAAGGCTTTGAAGAGCCTATAGATGAAGCAACATTGACTGCATCCCAAAGGAAGGTCGTGTAAAAGGCATGAAGGAAGGATCAACTAGCATTAACAATCATCCACCAATGTTTGGATGACATCACTCTTGAGATAGTGGTCAACGCAACCGCTGCTAAGCAAGTATGAGAAGTTTTGCAATAATCAAACCAAGAAGCTGACAATGTGAGAAAGATATGTCTACAAAAACTACATGATGACTTTGAAAAGTTATATATGCTTGAATCAGAGAATATTTCAGAATACTTTGCAAGAGTATTGGCTATATACAATCAAATAAAGAGATATGGGGAGAAGATAGAAGATACATGTGTGGTAGAGAAGATCCTACGCTCGTTGCAAAAGAAGTTCCATTATGTGGTGGTCGTGACAGAGGAGTCGCAAAATATGGATTTTCTTTCAATACAAGGTCTCATGAGAAAATTATAAGCCGATGAAGAAAGAGTCAATGAGATTCAAGAGCACGTGGGTGCACAAACACTTTTTTTAAAGTAAGATGGTTTTGGATATTCCCAATAAGAAAGAGAGATTTGAAAGAGGAGGCCGAGACAACCTTAACAGATCAAACAATCGATCAAATGAAGGGAACTGATTGACCAGTTCAACTGGCAATAACAATCTGAGATCCAAATTTGACAGCAGGTTTGACAAATCAAAAGTTAAATGCTATAATTATCAAAACACAAATCATTATGCTAGGGATTGCTGGAGTCGAACCAAAAGGGTTGAGGAGAATGCAAATCTTGTGATAGAAGAAGAGAAGGAAACCACTCTACTACTAGTGCATAATGAGAGAATGTAAGATAAAGAGAACATATGGTACCTAGATAACGGAGTCAGTAATCACATGTGTGGAGACAAAGACAAGTTCATAGAGCTTGATGAAGTTGTAGATTATGCTATCTACTTGTTAAATAGATGTCCTACTAAAAGCTTGAATGACATAACTCCACAAGAAGCATGAAGTAGAAGAAAACCAAATGTCTCTCACTTGAAAGTTTTTTGAAGCATTGGTTATGTGCATGTAGATGATCAAGTTAGATGATATAAGCAAAAATATGATCTTTGTAGGTTATGACCAAAGGTCCAAAGGATACAAGTTTGATAACCTTGATAAAGAAAAAATGGTGATTAATAAAGATGTTGAGTTCAATGAAGAAGAAGTATGGGATTGGAAGGTAAATGATGGTAAAAAATATGACTTTTTACCGATTCTTGATGAAGAAGAGGAAAGATATGAAGATCATCAAGAACCTATAGTCACACCTCCATAAACACAAGCACCAATGAGCTCAACTTCTTCTTCTAATGAAAGCTCAAGTAGTGGCACTCCATCAAGTCTATCAAGAAAGATGAGGAGCCTTGACGACTTATATGAGGTAACTAATCATATTGATGATGTAACACTATATTGTTATCTTGCTACATGTGATACTATAGTGTTTGAAGAAGCAATAAATGATGCAAAATGGAGAATTGCTATGGATGGAGAGATTGCATCAATTGAGAAGAATGATACATGAAGATTGGTTCTTGGACCAAATAAAAAGAAGTCAATAGGTGTCAAGTGGATCTACAAAGAAAAGAATAATGCTAAAGGAGAGGTTGAGAGATATAAGGCACGGTTAGTGGCAAAAAACTATAATTAAAAGCAAGGAATTAATTACAATGAAGTTTTTGCTTTAATTGATAACATTAAAGGTAAGCTACAAGAACTTAAAGACATGCAAGCCCAAAAGTTAATCTCATTTGGAAAAGTCAAGAATCTGGTTGAAGGTTTAGAAATACAAACGAGGTTTGAGAAAATAAAATTACTATTGAGCACAATGGTGAAACTACCTTCGTCATTTTTTTGTAATGATGGAATAAGAATAACATCAACGCTATTAAGACAGAACATCGTAAAGAGAAAAAAAATGAAAAAATGATGACAATTGATATTAAGGGGGAGTGTTGAGATTCAATATCAACTAGGATTTAGGCTAATAGAATTTAGAGTTTGTAGGAGTTTTAATATTAGCTAAAGGAGGAATTCTAATTAATGTAGGAATCCTTGATAAAAAAGGATATATAATAGATTAGTTTATTAGAATCCTTATTTAATTAGAATGTTAGATTACTTATTAGATTAGGATTTCCTTTGAATAGTTTAATTCCTAGATTATCTAGGACTTAAGACCTATAAATAAGCTTGTAATCTTAAGCATTATACACAAGTATAAAAAAGATATAGAGAAAAGCTATAAAGGTGTATCTTTTAAGAAAAATCTTAATAAAAATATCATTCCTCTCATTCTTCTTCTTGTTCTTTAGCTTTGTTCTTATAAATTAGCTATCACATCCTATCTTCTTTTCCAACACAAACTTTATTCCGCAATACAGTAATGTATTTTAATATCCCAAAGTATAGTAGGGCCACACACACGTAGTTACATTCTAACACTCATTAAACCAAGGATGCAACGTGCAAATTCTTTTCCCTTCCTCTATTTTGTCTTTGAAGTAGAAGGAATATTATTAGAGATTCATGGATAGTGATTGCATGCGTTCCAAGAGAAAAGGGAATTTTACCTAAGAACTAAACCATTTCACTTTTTGGACCCTCATCAGTCCGATAGTTTCTACCATTTACTTCTGCATTTCTGCCTTTCTCCTGGTCTTCTTCAGAGAGTTCCTCGAGCGATTTGCCTTTTTGTTTCTAGTACCAAGAAAGTGAAGAAAAGGCCCATCAAGTTTACCATAAAAGACCAATAATTGCCTTCTTAATTCCATCCGAGTCTCCATCCTGAATGTAGTACTGTACAATAAATGCACCAATTATAGCTCCTGTTTTTCCCGATGCTATCGAGATACCATGACATGTTGATCAGAACCTTGCTGGAAACAATTTTGCTAGAACTATGAAGGTTGTGTTGTTGGGTCCAAAGTTGGCATATAAGAAGGTAAGCCCATAGATAACTGTAAACATTATGGGGTGACCATCGCAGAAATCCTTTTTGCGAATATGGGCCACATAACCTTATCTCCCCTCGAAGATACCCATACTTGAATCCAAGAATTGCCATCAAAATGGACATCATGAGGAAGCCACCAAGCTGAATAATGAACCTTCCGATCTTATCAATGAGGAACATAGTAAACCAGAGTTGAGAATAATTAAAAGGCTTAACCTATTGGTTAGCCAACCTTTTCTATATATATATATGTAGGGCAATATACAATAGTAACGGTGAAGATTACAACATAAGAGTATGCCTATAATATTTCCTATATAGGTACATTTTATAATATCAAGCTAAAAGTGGAGGATCAACCCAAAGTTTGAAACGAAAAGCAGTAAACGAAGCAGTAGGAAGTGGTTTAATAAAGACATCTGCAAGTTGATCTTAAGAGGAAATAAAATGAATCTGAATCTCCTTCTTCACAACTCTATATCGAACAAAATGATAATCAACATCAACATGTTTTGTACAAGCATGAAAAATAGGATTTATAGACAAATAAGTGGCACCAAGGTTATCACACCAAATGATAGGAGCAGAAACAGACGGAATTTGAAGATCTATTAATAAATACTAAAGCCAGATAACCTCAGCAGTGCCATCGACTAAGGCTTTGTACTCAACTTCAGTAGGGGAGTGAGCAACTATATGTTGCTTACCTAATTTCCATGAAATTGGCGTCTGACCAAAGAACATAAGATAACCACCTGTAGATTTTCTATCATCAACACTACTTGCCCAATCTGCATCTATAAAGCCATGTAAGGCAAAGAAAAAACTATGAGTAATATGTAGGTATGTGTTGTCGTACCCTTAAGATAACGCAAGATGCGTTTAATGGCAAACCAATGAGAATCTGCAGGAGCATGCATAAATTGACAGACTATGTTAACAACAAAGCAAATATTTAGTCTCATAAAAGTGAGATATTGAAGAGCACCTATAATTTGACGAAAGCGTGTAGCATTAGAAAACAAAGGATCTGACAGTATGATAGCTTTGGATGTAGAGATAGGAATATCAACAGGTTTGCAAGATAACATACCAGCCCGAGTAAGGATGTCAAGTGTATATTTATGTTATCGGAGCATAAGACCCATACTAGTAGGCTTAACCTCAATACCCAAAAAATAATGAACAATACCCAAGTTGCGAAGCTTAAATTCTAAGCTTAGTAGCTATATGAGGCATTGAAACAGAAGAGAGTTACTATTTGTAAGCAGAATATCATCAACATAGACCAGAAGATAACAAATATAAGCACCAACAGAAAAGATAAATAATGAGGTATCCACTTTAGAGGCACGAAAACTAATAAATAGCAGGAAATCATTCAGACGAGTGTACCAAGCCTGCGTAACATGTTTTAAACCATATAGAGACTTATGAAATCTACACAAATGAGAGGGGAAAACAGAGTCAACAAAACCTGGAGGTTGTTTCATATAGACCTCTTCATTAAGAATGCCATTGAGAAAGACATTATGGATATCAAGCTGATGAATTTTCCAGCCACACGAAATGGCAATGAAGAAGGCTAATCTGATGGTTGCCTGTTTGATAACAGGACTAAAGATTTCAGAGTAATCAATACCTTCTTATTGAGTGAAACCTCTAGCAACTAGACGCGCCTTATACCTCTCAATGCTGCCATCAGATCTATGTTTAATCATGTACACCCACCGACTACCAACAACATTCATCAAAGGGTGAAACGACACTAAGGACCAAGTTCTGTTAGCGCGTAAGACTTGAATTTCCTCACACATAGCACTATGCCACTCCTCATGCCTGTTAGCATCATTAAAAACAAGTGGCTCATAAGTAAGAGGAGAAATTACTCGACTGAAGGAGGCAACAGAGGCGATGGTAGTTGTTGTGGATAATGTTGTCTTAGGCTGTCTAGGACGGAGAACCATGAGATAATGGCGAGCAGCTGGGTGTCGAAAAGAAAAGTCTTTACCTGGAAGTTGCTGGAGGGATATGAGGAGAGGTCTACATAGAGTTGCAGGTCGGCTGGAGAGTCGGTGGAAGGACTAGTCTGTGTAGTAGACACTGGCGAATTTGCTGCAAAACTGGGTTGTTCTGCAGCGGCAGACCTAAAGGCAAGAGCATCTAGCGATGGAGAACCTGTTCCTGCATAATGATCATTGGAAAAACAAGCAGGTGGTGACAATATGGCAAGGCTGAAAGGGGATGAAGGGGATGCAGAATCTGTGGGCAAGTGGGGGGGTCTGTTGGGGTGTGGCAAATAACAGAACATGGGTGTTGTTTGGGCCGGTTGGTAAAGTGGTAGGCTGAAAGAGTTAGGGAGGTTTCAAGGGTGGTAAGTGTATAGGCTGTGTGGAGGGTACTGGTGAATGTGTTATCTATTCAGAATTCGCAAAAGGAAAGATATTTTCATAAAAACGAACATGACGGGATACATAAATACGATGAGATGCTAAATCAAGACAACGATAACCAAGATGAGATGAGCTATATCCTAAGAACACAAATGGAGAAGAACGGAAATCCAATTTGTGAGCATGGTATGGGCACAAAAAGGAAAAACAAAGACACCCAAAAGTACGCAAAAAATTATAATCAGAAGTACGACAAAACAGACACTCACACGGAGATTTATTTTGGAGAACAAGAGTAGGCATGCGATTAATAAGATATGCTAATGACTCAAAAGCATAGTTCCAAAATTGCAATGGTGCACTACATTGGCCTAAAAGGGTGAGGCTAGTTTTAACAATATATCGATGACAACACTCAACGATGCCATTTTGTTCATGAGTATGATGACAGATTAATCGATGATGAATACTAATGGTCTGAAATAATTTATTTAACTTGCGATATTTACCGCCCTAATTAGTTTGAACAAATTTAATTTTAACTGAAAACTAACGCTCAACAAGTGTTTGAAAACGTTGAAAGATGGAAAACACATCAGATTTGGCAATAAGCGGATAATACCATATATGTTTGATATGTGCATCGACAAATATAATAAAGTAACGAATGCCATTAGAGGAAAACATAAGGGCAGGACCCTAAACATCACTAAATATTAAATCAAGTGGGGCAATAGTTTTGTGACCCGTAGGTTGTAACGACAGATGCAACGACTTACCTAAAGGACAAGTTTGACACTAAGCAAAAGAACGTATAAAAGTACATACGATTTTATTGACAGAAACTAACAAATTTAAAATGCAAGGGGTTGGATGACCCAAACAATGATGCCACATGTCGTCAGTCGCGAAGATGCAAGGAGACCAAAAAGCTTGAGGAATTGACGTGGAAGAAGACTCGGAGAGGATATAAAGACCATCATTACTCTAACCAGAAAGGAGAACTTCCTTGGTGATGAGATCTTTGACATAAAACACAGAAGCGTGAAATTCAAAGTAAATATGATTATCACGACATAATTTCTAAACAGATATCAATGGTTTGGTAATATGAGGCACATTGAGAACATTAGATAATGTAAAAATGTGTTTTGGGGAATGTAACGTAGCATGTCAAATATGTGATATGTCAAGGCCTTTACCGTCACCAACATGCAAATGATCATTACCAAGATAGGGTGTAGAATCGGTCAGAGTTGCAAGATCAAGTGTGACGTGTTGATTCGTGCCGGTGTCAGGGAACCAAGTCGCAGCAGAAACATTCCCAACAGCAAGGTGAGCAGAGGGCTACTGGGTACTACTGCAAAACTGGGGATAATGGGGAGTTGTGTGACTGAAATTGGAGCACAATTAGCAGCGGACATGCTGTTGTACACACCACTGGTTAGCCCATGTGTTGCGTCTGTTCTGCTGCCAATTGTTTGGCCGCCAGTCTATAGCAGATTGGCCTTTATTCTAGTGAGTGTAGTAGTTGTTATTGGGACGCCAATTACCACAAGAACAACCTCTGTTACGGCTGAAGTTTGAGTTGTGATGAGACATGGCAAGATGAGCAGAGAGTAGTGGTGTTGGCAACAGTGGTGGTTGTGGCAATAGAGAGGCAGTGACGTCTATGGACTGAAGAGAGTTCTTGTGCAGAAATTCATAGGTAAGAAGATGACTGTGTAGATTAGCATACGACAACGATTTTGCCTTGATTATAAGACTCGTTACCAAGTCTTTGTACTCACCACAAAGGCCACAAAACATATAGAGGTTAAAGTCTTCAAGGGACATGGGGCAACCAGCAGTAGCCAATTCATCAAATAACAATTTGGTTTGCTGCATGTATATACTTACCAATGAGTCACCTTGCCGAAGATCTTGAAAGGAATCATGGAGTTGCATGATGCGTTAGACGGAGACGCAAGAGCTTTCTCAAGAGTGTGCTAAATACATTGCGAGGTATGACAATCTACCACGAGATGCAACACATCCATAAAGATAGAGGAGAGTAATGCACTCAAAATAAGTTGATCATGTTGTTTCCAACAAAGAAAAGAAGGGCTGATTGTAGAGGAAGAACCAGCAGAACTGTCAGAAACATGAGACGGAGGACACGATATTGAACCGTCAACAAAGTGAAAAACACCTTGACTAAGGAGATAGGGTTTCATCTACATTCGTAAGTTTCAACGAAACAACTTGGTGGGTGTTTAATAAGGCAATGATAGTTGGAGTTTGTGTTCCCATAATTTGCAGAGGAACGACAGAAACTTGCGAGAAAGAGTCAGAGACGTGATCTTTAAGTGGAGGCTGCTGTTGTGGAGGAATGACACCACTGGCAACAACTTGTAGATGGCTGGCCGACTGGGCTGCACCACTGGTGGTGAGGGAGAATTCGGCGGCAGCAGCAATAGAATCCAATTAGGAAAAGTAGATAGAAGGCCAGCTGTAAGGGGGAGAGGGAGAGAAGAGTTCTGATGGCAGAAGGTTCTAATACCACGTTGAGAATAATTAGGATGCTTAACCTAATGGTTATATATATATATATAGTAATGGTGAAGATTCCAAAATAAGAGTGTGCTTATAATATTTTCGTAGATTCTATAATAACCAATAACAGGAACAATTGCAACGAGCGCGATTAAGGACATTGCTCTGGACAGATGGTACATCTCCTCTATTGCATTCATTGACGAGGCCATATTTATCAATCCAGCAGATGGATAGACATCTTTCTGAGTTAAATTGAGACTATAGAAGGCAATAAATATCCAATAGGAACCAGGTGCTGGCTGTCCCAAGAAGTTGAGCGCCATGATTTCTAAGAAATTCTTGAGAAAATAACCCATATGAAGATTTGGGATTAACAGGAGCCTTAAGTTGCTTCATCAATAGTAATATCCTTTTCAAGAACTTTGGCCATATCTTTAGCAGCCTTCTTGTGGTTTCCCTCAACTCAGGCAGAGTGCCTAGCTGTTTCTGGCATTTTCATACGCCAATAATAGGTTAAAGCTGCTGGGATTGCACCAAACATGAGCACTATCCGCCAAGCAAAATCTGTTTCGGGCTGAGTTGATATCACATTGGCTTTACTAAATGGAGGAGCTGGGAAAGCACTCAAGAATGACATGGAGACGATTGTGGATACAGCTCCGGCAAACATTATTCCTACTCCTTGCATTGCAAAGACAGCTGCAATGAATGCTCCACGAGTTTTTTGATTCGCATATTCAGACATAATCACAGCTGAGAGAGGATAGTCTCCTCCAATGCCAAAACCAAGCCAGAAGCGGAAGAAGCAGAGACTACCAACCACACTCGTCGCTGTGGATCCAAAGGAAAGGCCAGAAGCCAAGGCACACCCCACCATAGTAACTAGAGTGATGCCGTAAACTTTCTTCCTGCCAAGTTTATCCCCAAGCCACCCGAAGAAGAGTTTCCCTGCTAGAGTTCCACATAAAGCCACCCCAGTTATCGCATTGTTGATGTTTGTCGGAACTTTACCTGGGGCACCCTTAACTAGGTCAAAGTAGTATAGGCGGCCGATAAGCTTAGTCACAGCAGTGATGCAACAGATCATAAGCGTCAATGAAAAATCCCATACCAGCTATGAAAATGGCCTTAAAATGGTAGAGTTGGGTCTTAGCATTGTCAAGAGCTGAAAAGATATCACGTGTTCCGTCAGACATGCTTGGAGTGATATTTTCTCACAATCTGATTTGAGAAATGGAGATGTATCGGTGATGCAAAGGAAGTCAATGCATAATATAAGGCAGGAACTTAAGCGTAACACAATGGCAGTCTTTATCCTATATGCACAAGAAATCCCCAATGTGGCTAACGTTTTTTCTTAAAAAACTCGTCGTTACCAAGACATGAGTAAATCGACCTCATGATAGAGAGAGAGGGAGAAAAACTCGCCATGCCTTGGCTATTATTGTCTTAAGATTATTTATTCCAAGTGCAATATTTTCCTGTCAGTTAATGTCCTTAGCTTCAGGGATCACTACTATTAAAGGATGTTGTGCATATAATGAGTTTTGTCCAGAAACAAAATTCTTTGTTTTTTTTCCAGCTGTTTTAGGATTGCTCGCTTGGTTGATATTTGTCTATTTTGTGTCTGTGATTTCTCCCAAGTTTCACTGGATATTCTAGAGGGATATGGTAGCATATGCTGAATACCATAGGGGACAACTTTTACAATGAGAGGGATGAACCAAGGAGTATATAATGGAAGATGGGCCTTCTTTCTCATAAGCTTCGGTGAATTTCACTTTCGGCTCTCAGGTACAAAATGTAGCTCTCTCTGAATCTCTATGATGTGTACATGCCCGCCGTTTGCTTGTCAGTGTTATGGGGTGGTACTTCTGATAAACCACAGAGGTGTTAGAAATAACTTAAGATCATCTCTAGGTAAAAATCTTCTGCAAATTCCATAGTTTCATTTTTTTTCAACAAGATTCGTTGCAGTCACACAATTTTGATTAGCGCTAGTATCCACTAGATGCAACTTGAAAGGGCACATCAGGATATCTGGTGCCTTCACACAGAATGAGTTTCCATTACAATTCTTACGATTATGAGGTATGTGAAAGTGCCAGATGAATCCAACCTTCACTACTAATAAAAAAAAAAAAATCCTATTAGCAACTAAGTAATTCATTGCAGATAATATTAAAATCTCTTGCTGATAAAACTCAGTAACAAAATTAGCAACAGATAATTTTAGATGCAAATAATAGATAGTAATTTTTTTAACAACAGATTATCCATTGCTGATTGTTTAATAACAAATTATCCGTTGTTGAAATTCAATTGTTGATTGTATAAATCAGCAATAAATATTCTATTGCTAATCATCATTGCTGATCAGCAGCGGATATTGCGTTGCTGATCCGTTGCAGATCAGCAATGGAAACTTTGTTACTGATCCGTTGTTAATTTGTTCGAATTTTTTAAATTATTTTTCCCATCTATTGAATTTTTTTTTCTTATTTGTGGATATTTCAAAAATTATAGATAAATATATAAAGAACATAAATTAATAATAGAAATTATTTTATAAAAAATAATAACTCAAATAAAAATAAATTTCATAATAAATTTCTAAATCTCATTAAACTTACATCAAAATAGATAAGTCACGATTTAATAAATATGTTCTATCATAAAGGCGGTGATTGGGGTGGTGGTGGAAACAAACCAAAACAATACTGACCATCATAAGGTGGGATCGGTATATGGTGGTCGAGACCTAGGTCGATATACTGGAATAGACGGGGGATACATAGGTGTCGTTATCTGTGGAGCCACATGTGACGGCATAGATGAAGCCATAGGTGCCGACATACTTTGGTCCATATTTGATGCCCAAGCTTGGTATCCCATATTACTAAGAAATTTTTTGATTGAGGTCATCTCCTGTTGTAATGATAAAATATGACCATCTCTTTCCTTTATTTGCTATTTCAATGCCTACATTGATGAGCTAGGAGGTGTTGACTTCATCGTATAGGATTGTGATGAACACTCGTACTAACCATGGATTTCGACATAACAGGTGCACCATATATTCTACCCTTTGTAACTCCTCCTATAGCCACACACCAAACTGCTCCATCAAATGAAGGATGATTTTCCCGATCAACTCCATATCTTGAAATCATCTCTTTTTTGTAATTATCCTACAATAAAATTAAATATAATAATAAATTCATTTAAATTTTAAATAATATTAAATTACATTAAAAAATACTTACAACAACTTTTTTAGACTTGTTATCGATGAATGTTTCAGGCTGCTTGACACTCTGATGCAACACCGAAAACACATCATCCCATAGAGGTTCTTTTCCACCTGCTTTTTCTTGATATCAACAAACAAAAAATATTAGAAAATATAAATATAAAAATTTAAAGTCCATTATAACAAATATAAACAATCCTCACCATGCTAGCTCGATATGATGCAAATGACACCGTACCTCCAGAATAAGTGCTTAATTTACCATCTGTTTCAGTTAACCGATTATTTCTTGTAGATTTTGATCTCCTTTGAAATTCTAGGGTGGACCAAATTTCTTTAATCATTTGATTCCAGTCATCATTATGTATCCAAACTGGACCTTTATTAATGCAATCCATAATATTTGTGGTATTTCTGTCAGACATAGCTCTTTTATGAGCTCGTGTCAACTGCTGGTTCAAAGCAATTATAGTCTTATCTTCCCAAATCTTATGAACATTTGGTTTATCATCCTCAGAAAATATATATTTTTTCTATAAAAAAACAAACAAAGCTCAACATAGTTGTTAACTAGCCTATATAATTACAATCGCACAATCAGTAGTAAAAAAGATGAACAAAAAATATTGATAAAATAAAAACTTCTTAACTACATCATAAAATGGAATTTAATGTCTTATATTCTAATTATGATAATATTTTTTTGGTATATACCTTACCATTTCTTAATACATTCCTAAAATAGAATTAATTTGTCTTATATCATAATAACATGACATGTTCTAACCTAATTGAAGTCGTTAGAGATGCAAAAACAATTATATATTAATTTATGTTTTCAATCAATAAAAAAATATTCTTTATATTAATTGTATCTAAGAGGTTCGTATTTTAGTTTGGTCTTCACTTCCATAAAAAAAAAACTATTTTTTACTAGAGTAATAATCCTTACATCTAAGATATGATGTGCATAGAAAAAAAAAATGTAACATCCTCAAATATAATATCATGAAATCTCAAACATTTCTTTACTAATATCAAGTATTGAATCATATATCTAAGATTATGGAATTTGTTTTAAAAAAAATTCAGCAGAGTCTTCTCTATTTTTATTGGTACCAAGTTATTGACAACACTTCTATTATATGTTATTACAACTCCCATCTTGATCCAATCATCCTGGATCACATCCATTCCATCAAACAATCTCTCAATACGTATATTTATTAATATATTCAAGTCTCATAATATTAATTAATAAGTCAACATAATTATGTCTAAAATAAAAATATATAATCTCATACCTTAAACTCTTTAAAGAGTTCGTCCTTATAAGTTGAACCAACTTTTTCCCAAATGTGTCATGGTCTTTTAAACTTTGACCTCAAAATAAGTCTGATCTCACGCCCACACGATGAGTTATTGAAGCTTAAAAAAATGACAAAGATTCATTAAATTAATAAAGTTTAAAAAATAATTATAAAACACAATAACCTTATAAATTTCAACTTACTCTGTTGTTCTATATAAATGAAGCTCTTTTTTTTTTTTGTAATTGGATCCTTATGTGTGTCAAAACCCTTCTTTTGAACCCGTTGCTTATGATGCAATGGAGAAGATGTTGAACCATGGATTGATGGGATGTCATCTTGATCCTCTAAATCTCTAACATTACAATCATCTCCCTCATCACCTAATCCTCTTGCATTAACATCATCTCCCTCATCTTCATCATTATCACTATCTACTCTCTAATATTGTTCTCCTCTATCTTCCTCAACTCTCTCATCTCTTCTAACATCCTTGCCACTCCAATCATAATAACCCTCATCAACATTATATCCTTCAAAAGTATATGGGTGATCTTGAGGGAAACTTTCTTGAGTTTGAAGTAAATCTTGAAAGCGAAAACCCTCGTACGATCGATAATCATCCATCCGCCCATAATCTTGCCGAGTATGATGTGCATTCCAAGTAGGATTATGGCAATCATGCAACTCATGATGAAAAGGTTGATGAGAAATGGATGCTTGGCTATTCGGCCCAGATGAAGGGCCATTTGATCTAGATGAAGTGATCTTAGCTAGATACCTGAAATAGAATAAAAAATTAACATCAATAAACAACATTATAGAATAAATATAACCGAATTATTTTTAATTATTGAATATGAACTAATTAATACAATAAGAAAATAAAAATGAACAAAATAATTATTTTTAATTAATACCATTAATACAAACATAACTTACATCACTTAAAAATAAGTCCAAATACAATAAATAAAAAATAAATTTTACAATATATCATCATCATGTTGCTCATCATTATCATCACTCATAACCACATCATCATTATCGTAATCACCATTAACATCATCATCAAATTCTTCATCTGAAGCCCTTTCAACTTCTACTGAATTTGCTTGTAACTAAAGCAATTCACAATGGTTGATTTCTGTATAATATGATGCTTCAACAACCATATTTGGATCATCAAGTGTTTGAGTAGGAAGGACATGACATGGTTGAGAAATCTCATCTGACTGAGCGACATCAAATGATCTCATATTGTTATCATCTTCAATAAATTCACTTATGTCAACGTTATAGCGACTTCTAGAAGTTGTCTTAATTACCGCCCATCATTCAGAAGATTTTTTATTAGGTGGACATGTATAGTAGACTTGTTGACATTGTTGTGCTAGCACAAAATGTTCATTTCTATACAGTCGAGAAGTATGCTTGATTTCAACCAAACCATTTGAACGATGCATTCTAATTCTTCTTCTTGTATCATACCAATGGCATTTAAACATGAATAGTTTGCACTTACTCCCCAAATATTTTAGCTGAACAACTTCTTCAAGCATTCCATAATAATCACATTCATTGTCATCATATCAACTTCCTTTCACACAAACCCTGCTATCCATCGTCTTTTTAAATCGACCATAACTTTGAGTGTGAAATTTGAAACCATTCACATAATACCCATTATAACATTTAACTAAATTTGAAGGGCCCATAGCAAGTGCAAAGATTTGATTCCCAATTCCATTTGATTGATATTCAACCTACCATAACATTTAACACCATAAATAATATTTTTTTTCAAAAATAAAATAATTTCTTAAAAGAATAAAATTGCATTAAAAAAATCATTATATAAAACTACTTACATTATTTTTTAACCAAATTAGAAAGATCTCCTCGCATAATTCTTCTATTTCAGCATCGCTCGCATGTGGTTGTTGTGACTTTAGCTCTTGATGACATTGCCTAAATTATAAATAGTTTATTTTTAAAATTAAATTATTAAGAATAAAGTAAAAAAAATATTTCATACTTACTTTAAATAGGGCTTCAATTCTTCACAGTTGAAACAAATATAGTTATGTGCAATTTTCATTTCAGCATGTGAGAATTGTCTTCTATACGATCTTCTGGACAATTTTTTCCTCGGGTAAGAAAAAATTGAAAGTTGTCTATCAAGACTTTTAAGACCACCATCATTATTCCTTGGAACTCGATTCCATATTGTTTGCACGTCATCACCAAAATAATAAGATGCAAAATTGGTAATTTCATCAGTCAAATATGTTTCACATATGGAACCCTCAACTTTAGCTTTATTAGTCACTTTTTTCTTCAAATAAAACATATACCTATATCATTGATATCAATAAGTTTGAGAAAAAATGGAAAAGAATAAAAAATAATATGACATGAAAACATACCGTTCAAATGGATACATCCATCGATATTGAACGGGTCCTCCGACTTTTGCCTCATAAGGTAAATGTATTGTCAAGTGTTCCATAGAGTCAAAGAAGGATGGAGGAAAAATCCTTTCAAGTTTGCAAATAATTTCAATGATATTCATCTGCAATAACTCCATGTATTAGACATTTAAACTTGTGGCACTAATGTCCCGAAAAAATACTGACAATTCAGTTAATGACTCCCACAGTGGCTTAGGCAATTAAGGTCGAAAAGCAATTGGAAGAAGTCTTTGCATAAAAACATGACAATCATGACTTTTCATGCTTGAAACCTTACATTGTGCCTCTTTTACACACCGTGAGATGTTTGAAGCATAGCCATCAGGAAAGGACAATTCTTTCATCCATGACAACACTTCTTGTTGTTGTTTCTTGAAGAGATAATAAGTGCCTTTAGGTTTGTAAACCCGACCACTTGCATCTTGTTGTAAATGTAAGTTAGGCTTCTTACAATACAACTGAATATCCAACCTAGCCTTTACATTGTCCTTGCTTCTATTAGGACAATCCATTACTGTATAAAAAATATTGTTAAAGAAATTTTTTTCAATGTGCATGACATCAAGATTATGACGAATCAAATTTGTATGCCAATATGGAAGCTCCCAGAAAATGCTTTTCTTCACCCAATTGTGCTTAACACTAAAGCCTGTAATTTTGTCATTGTGAGATGAACTTCTAATATGCCTCTTCATAAAATTAGACACTACAAATAACATTTTTGAACCAAATCGACGAGGTAAAGAAGGGAGCCATTCTGTTACTCCTTTCAAAAACTTATCTGATTGATATCTATATGGTTGATCCATAGGTAGGAATCGTCGATGACAGTAAAAAAAGGTTATTTTTCCCCCATGCTTTGATCTAAAGGCTTTGTTATGCTCTATACAATAAAGACAAGATAATTTGCCATGAGTACTCCAACCCGATAACATACCATAAGTTGGAAAATCACTAATGGTCCACATCAAAGCTGCCTTTAATTGAAAATTTTACTTCCTATATATATCATAGGTATTAACACCATAAAGCCATAACTTTTTCAACTCATCAATTAATGGTCGTAGGAAAACATCAAGCTTTTTCCCTGGATTCTTCGGCCCAGGAATAATCATTGACAAAAACATGAATGGTCAGGTCATACACTTCCAAGGAGGCAAATTATAAACAGTCACAATTATTGGCCAACAAGAGTAGACATTTAAAGACATGTTAAATGGACTAAAACCATCAGTACATAATCCTAACCGAATATTTCATGGATCTGATGCAAAGTCTTGATGGTCTTGATTAAACTTCTTTCATGCCTCCCCGTCAGATGGATGCACCATAACTCCATCATCTGACCTATGAAAATGAT
>Ga0307517_10006232_pt1 | contig 17735 bp, 16 predicted proteins | sample 23_EM_MG_FD_194515 | JGI IMG/M metagenome (GOLD analysis project Ga0307517, IMG submission 194515) | Populus trichocarpa ectomycorrhiza microbial communities from riparian zone in the Pacific Northwest, United States - 23_EM | ecosystem: Host-associated > Plants > Roots > Unclassified | place...
GAGGCCTGATCATCAGGCCAATGCTCACCATTGTTTACCAGCCCAAAGAGAAAGAAGGAGACACCAAGCCTCCAGGACATCGGAGGAGTCGGTGATCGAAAAGCCTGAGAGCGCTCGTCCTGAGTCTCCCAAAGCGACGACCGCTACTCTGAGCGCCAAATGGAGGGTAAATGGTCTGCCAGCCATATATGAAGCCCGGCAAGGCTCAGTCACTCCTGAGACCTTCCTTCCCAGTGCGTAGCTAGGCTCGCTACATAAGCCCCTGAGCCAGCGGAGCTGGCTTAGTTTGAAGATCGAGAAGACCTGATCACCCCTCACCTCTGTGTTCTTCTCTGCACCCACGAACGGCATACACATGTACAGGTGTCCCCTACGCATGACCCGTACCCGTTATTCACACCCTATTCTTAGAGCATTCAACCTCCCCACACCGTCCGCTTTTCCACTAGTATTCGGATGTCCTCTACAACTCAGCTCAAGCCCAAGAATCAATACTTCTCGGTCGACCCAGTGAGCAAGCAAGTCTTCGACCTCACATTCGCTTCGGAGGCGCTTGGCATACCCGCCGCGGATGGCTACGGTTGGGCACAGTTCGAGTTCGGTGACCAGATCGGTCAAAACAATCGGTACACAATTGCTCGGAAACTCGGCTGGGGGTTGTGCTCAAGTACATGGCTTGCTCGCGATAGTATGTAAGTACATTGTCAACTGCTGTACTATTAGAAAACGGCGACGAACTGACACCACGCTTTAATAGTAACAACAAGTTTGTTGCAATAAAGGCGCTTACCGGTCATGTAACGGAAACGTACCAGCGTGTGGCCGCCTGGGAGGCTGAAGCACTCCGGCTCGTCTCACAGTCGCCCGCTTCTCCTTACTGCACGCAACTTCTGGACGAATTCACAATTCCCGGAAAAGGCTCTGCCGGCTCGCACATGTGCCTTGTGATGCCTGCATACGGGGGCGACGTGAAAGCGCTCGTCGAAACCCGGACAACTGCCCTCCCGCTTCCTCTCGTTAAACGTATAGCCCTTCACCTGCTTCGTGGCATCACACACGCACACAAGCACGGAATCGTGCATACTGACATCAAACATGACAACATCTTCTTTTCTACCACGATGACCACGGACGACATTGAATCGTGGGTGGCGAAGGAGCCCTCGCAGCGACATACACCGGAGGCCTCGTATGACGGCGTGGTGCAAGCTGCGGTCTCGCAACCGCTACCCGTGATCTCTGAGGACGAAGCAATGCGAGCTACATATTTGTTAGCTGATTTTGGTTGTGGTGTGTTTTTTACCTAACATTTTCCGATTTAGATACTCACAACAGATTTCAGCGCAACCTTCGGGCCTCCATGACAACCAAACGATCACACCGCTCCCTCTACGACCACCGGAGGTATACCTTGGGGCGAAATGGGACAAGCCCGTGGATATTTGGACTTTCGGTTGTCTGGTACGCGCTCGACACTTAATAACGAGAAGACGGGAAAATTCCGACGTGAATTTTACAGATATTCGAACTGGTTACCTTAAAACATCTCTTCTGCTACCAAAGAAATGCGGAATTCAGTTTGGACGAGACGGAAAACATGCTCTACCAAATGATGCTGTATACCGGAGAGGTCTTCCGTCCTGCACAACTGCGGGTCTCTCCGAAGGCTCCCAAATACTTCAGCGCGAACTGTAAGCATTCGTCATTGCGCTGTGTTCTTGTCGATGCTCGTTTCTAAATTTCCTCAGGCAAACTTAGGAAGGATCCGGATATCTTAAACTGGCCTATCAAGGCACGTATTGGCGAGCTGAAGATAGTCTCTGGCGAGGAAGCTATAGCTACGGCGAACTTGATTGGACGGTGCTTGCGTCTGGATCCGGCGTATCGGTCCACAGCGGCTGAACTTCTGAGCGACCCTTGGTTTAACGGGGTGGGATAGAGATCGACCCTCACGGTCATTCCGGCCGCGCGTGATTCGATAGCATGTTTTTGAAGAAAAAACAACAGGGGACTTTTTTGTTTATATGCGGGGCTTGGCATCACTGGCACGGTCCAACTCCAGTCGCTCGAGAAATCATAGAAGTAGCATATACTTTGTGTCCCAGTTTATCCTGCCCAACCTTTCGAAACCATCGTCTCGTGGGGCGGCCTACTGCTGGCACAAGTAACGCATAGTTGTAATGTATCGGGTGCACCACGTACCCAAACATGAGTGTAGATCAGATGATGTGCATTTTGTATTATCCTCTCCCCATAACACGTCGCCTGACCTCCACATATCACGCATTGCCTTCCATCAGAGATCAGTTACGTCGGTCGGTTCGTGAACACCTTTTGAGCAGGGAACTTGACGTTGCGTTCAGGGTGACCCCCAGTTCTGTGCGCCACACCCACAGTCGGCTGACACGTCCCTCACCGTTCTCCCATCTAGGCCAGGGATGATCCACAGATAAATATTATCGCTACAGATATGAAGATATGGATACACGTATAGACGGGGATGCATACAAGGAAGGTATTAACGCGGGATGGCAAGGGCTCACACGTCCAAACAGGCGCACTTACGACACCACACCGTGCGCGTACTTGGGCCTATGGGTCCTCACTACCTCGCGGGGAAGGGGATATAACGTAGGGAAGGTGTTAAAATGAGAAGAAAAAAGAACGACTCCAAGTCCGCTGAATTAGTCCGGAATGTAAGGTTCGAGGAATAATGGAGCGCAGGCACGATCCTATGTGTCCGAGTGGTACCGAAATGGAAAACGAATGCTGGAGGGGAGTGAGTGAATGGATGTATGGATGAATGAACGGGATAGGATGGGTGGATGAATGAACGGGATAGGATGGGTGGATGGATGGATGAAAGGTGGGTCCGTATATCAGGGAGCGTGAAAATTAAACTGTTGTCGTAAGGCGTAGGGGTGGGGATGATAAAGGAGGGGTAAATAAAAGGGCATTGCGAGGTTGAAATGTGGTTCATGCACGTCAGAGAGGCCTAGAGGCCTCAAGGACCTAAAAAGTTTCGAACGGCGTTCATCAACTCATCATCCACCCTACCGTTCGCCATCTCGGATAGCACGTACACGACTACCAAGCCGTCAGCCCACACGGTTCCCATCGCCAAGCCGATGATCAACGCACCTATCCATAGGAGATTGAGAGGCGATACATTCGGGGTGATGTTAAACCGCCCCATCGCCTGAAGTCTCTCCCGAATTATCTCGTATGCAAGATGCTCGTTGTGGGCCCGGACCGCGTTCGTGTGGGACTTTTCGGTCTTCTTCGGATTGTTGTGCCTCGGGTAGTCGACGTGCGCTGGAGGAGTCCCACCGAAACGTTCGATAACTGCATTACTCGGTGAGCATGATATGCATTCTGGTGAACCCTGATCTACGATTACCTCTGGCCAAACGCTTGAGGTGTGTCATTTTCATTGGTGAACTCGGTTTCGATGGTGAGTCCGGTTCCAATCGTGCCAACAGATCGTCGATGCGATCAGACAGAGACTTTTGGGTTCCTCGATACGCTCTCTTCCTCTTGGCGTCCAGATATTTCTCCTGGGCGGGTTGGTCATCAGTAGTCCACAAAGTTCTGGTGGGAGCGCTTACTTGAGCCCGGTCCTCGCCTTTTTTGTCACGAGATGCTTGAGGAGATTCTGGGGGGGACATGTCCAATGTAGTACGGCTGCTCGACGCCACGGGTGGTTGTTCAGATGGAGAGATCCTCTTTCTTGTCTGCCGGCCGGACTGGGGATAAGGGTGGTTCCGTACCACCCCCTTTCCTTTGACTGGCGCGGGCGAAGGAGGGGGCTGAGACACGGGAAACGATGGGTTATTGATCGGAAGATATGGCTGGTATGGATATACCCCTAAAGAGGAGGGTAGCTGGGCAGATGACGCGGGATCGGGAGCCTGACCAGGATTACCGGATGAAACTACGCCCGGAGGGTAAATTGGGGATTGCGAGTCCGCGTAACTATGGGGGTAGGTGACAGGGGTCGAATTTGAGGCACCGCTGCTGGATCGGTCGCGAGGTGGAGGCCATTGGGAGCTCATTGGCAGCGACGGATGTTGCCCGAGCTGCGATGGACTGGTTCCAGGATGGGAGTATGCGGAGTTGGTTCGAGGTGGGGTTGGGAGGAAAGGGAAATTGGTGGGTTGTTGTGGAGTTGGTGACTGGAGTTGTGGGAAGGAAGCTCGTCTGGCACTTGAATACTGGATATCGTGTTGCTGGTAACTCACAGTTTGGACCCTTGTGTTGGCGTGTGTTGGCAAAACGTAAGTGGGGGAGGGTTGGGTAGCGTGGTGGTACATGTTCCCTGCGGAGGCGTCTCCTGGGGTGCGCCGTGGAGTATGGTAGTATCCGGTCACGTCAATGGCGGTTTGAGCGCCAGGGACCTGGTGATCCGCCAAAGCTCGTGAGTAGTCGGGCAGGAAACCACCTGGCCATTCGTGTGATGAGGGCCCGTCCCGCGGGGTCTGATGAGTGTAACTGTGTTGGACTGCAAGGGGCTCGTGAGCTGTGGAGGGGACTATGGGGAGCTCAGGTGGCTTACTGTGGGAAAAGAGTGTAGAACCCTGGGTGTGGGTGGGGGACGTTGGCCCCGATCCTTGGGGCCGAGAGACATGAGGGCTTGAACCAGTCAAGCTGAGGTCATTAGGGTAGGTTGGCGAATTGGCCGGCACATCATTACTTTGGGACGAAGAGCCGCCTCCTGTCACAGAATGCTGAGCGCCACAACAGTGAAGTATACTGCATATGGACATACCAAAACCATCATTCTGAAAGCTTTCGTCGATACCGCGGTCACCGGAGGCAGCCATACCCTTGAACAGTAGGAGCGTGGATCTGAGGCGAGTCGAGGCCGGTGCAGGACCGCGGGGGAGAGTTGGGGGGTATGGAGACAATGAACCCCCGCCCTTATATGAATCGGGCCATTACGTGACCTGCACCAGCTCCTGGAGGTTTGCATCAGTCGCAAATAATGCGAATGGGGTTGAGATCAATCGTCATGGTACCTGCTGAGCTGTAGATGCGGGGTACCCGTGGGCCTCGGAGGGAAGGAAAGTTGTGTTTCCAGCCAGACTAGACTGGATACACAGGGCAATTGAGAACGAGGGTCTGTTGATGGAGGTGGCCTGAGGGATAACGGAGGAGGATGAGCCTTGAGAGGATTTAGTTCCGCCGGGCCAAAGCAAAGGGTTCGCCATTGATTCGCCATCGTTCCAACACATAGGCGATGGCCCTTCGTGTTTCGGCTAGAACGGATGCTGAGAAGCACCCGTCGTTAACCTGGAGCTCCGTCTCCTCTCACGACCTTGTTCCCGAAATGGGCTTGGCCATATACCTCGAGTACCAAAAGCGCACAAAGGCACCGGCTATAACCTCCCCCTTCACACCATCTACCGTAGGATAGAGATTGAGCGGCAATCTTGTCTCGGGGGCCCAGCCCGATCCAAGGACACTGCCCTTCAATTCCAGGAACAGAAAATATTCGTCGGCGACGCTCGTGTGAGATATGCGTGGTGGCGAGTGTCATGGCGGGGTTAAGGAGTGGTGGCGTATGCCGTAGAGAGGATAATTTGGACACGTCGGTGCTGCGTGGGGTGAGGGGAGTTCGCGGATGAAGATGATCAGAGACGACGCGGGGTTGAAGGAACGGATCGAAAACGGTTATTTGGTTCCGAAGGAGATGCCAAATATTGTCCAAAAGCGGAAACCACGGACCCACACTCACCAACGCGTCTGCCAATCATTGTTTCACTCATCGCTGTGACCTTTGCGCTCACACCACAAAAAGTCACCCGGGTGTTCGATCCTTGCCCCCGTCCTGCCAACGCTGTCACCTTCGCTTTGACCTGGAGTTTGGCACATCGCAACGAAACGGTGACGGACTAGAGAAAGAACCTATCGACGGTACTAAGCAACCTGTGGATTCTGCCAAGAAGGTACGCGTGATATATAACAGATACCACGGGCCACATGACTGAAGTTATATTTATTAGGATTAGGGTCTGACGCCAACGCGCAACGCGGATGAGACCCGCGGTGAATACACCCCGCGTCTAACCCATTGCAATCTGCCTCAACACCGACGATAATGGTTAGACCGCCACTGACAACGTCGCAACAAATTCGGTCTGGTCTCCACACTCGGATGCACTCTGTGATACGCCGAACGAAAGAACGCTACGAGGACCCGTCAAATCGCGACGAGGGGCAGACCACAAACGGTGAGCGCCTCAAGTGAGTTCAGAGTCTCCCGCCGTACTCATATCCCACCCACCATGTCAACAAAGCACCGATCGTGTTGATTGGCGTGTGCTTAATGAATCATTAATCATTAATCACCCACACATTTTGACATAACGTCGAGACGTGTCAGCAACGTACTCTGTCAGGACGTCGTGGAGGCCGGGGCGCGAAATTGCAGAACACCTACAGGAAGTTGATGCCAGCAGGTGGAAAATCCAGTGACATCACATGTGACTGTTGCGGTCTACCAGCGTCAAATATGGGGGCCTTATCCTTTGGCCGAATACCGCGATGTCGGACCCTTATCTCCTACCAGAGACACTCGACTACGTCGTCGACCTCCTACACGACAACCCGAAAACCCTGAAGGAGTGTTGTCGAGTCTCAAAATCATGGGTCCCACGCACCCGAAAGTACCTGTTCGCCAATATCACGTTCCGCTCCGCGGATAACCTCGACTCGTGGAAGAAGACCTTCCCGGATCCTTCAACTTCTCCTGCCTATCACGCCCGCACCTTACTCGTTGGCTGCCCTCAGGCTGTCACGGAGGTAGATGGGGAAGAGGGTGGTTGGATGCAAACCTTCTCTCATATCGAACGGTTGGTGGTGAGGTGCACCTGGACCAACTTCAGTGCCCCCGAGTTCTCTCTTGTCCCGTTCCACAAATTCTCACGTACCCTCAAGTCCCTCTGTGTGACTTCTCTCCTCCTCCCACACTCGCAGATTTTCAGTCTCGTTCGTTCCCTCCCCCTTCTCGAGGACCTGACCTTGATTGGTCACGGCATGTCAACCGTTGACGGAAATGCATCGGATACATCGCCGACTATCATTCCTTCGACTTCACCTGCGTTAACTGGCACCCTCGAACTCCTTCTGTACCAAGGGATGCTACATACCACACGCCTCTTGCTGGACCTGCCGAGCGGTCTTCACTTCCGAAAATTGAGCCTCTCCTGGTGTGACGAAGGAGATCTCAGCTGGATGGTGAAATTGGTGGCGGCGTGTTCCAACACACTTGAATGCCTTGACGTCACGCGTGAATTGTATGGTGCGGTGCATTCTGTTTCTCCACTGGACCTGTAATTTACCCGAACTTCCACATGCTACCGCAGAATTACATACTACCGCAGAAGAATCTACGCCTGGTCAGATCGACCTGTCAAAAGCGACGAAACTCAGAGATATCGTATTCCGGTGTGGATCATTGAGCAGTGAATGGATCGTCATGGCACTCGAAACCATCACACCTCGACATCAAAATCTCCAACGAATCTCGATCCACATCCCTCAAGTCTTGACCTGTGCCATCCACGAGGACGGTTTCATCATTGAGCGGATCGAGGAAGCGAATCCTGATACGCAGTGGTTGGACCTCGACCGCCTTTTGGTCCAATTCTGGAGTTCGCGCTCGATTCGCCCAGAGGTCGTATACCCCAACACGAAGAGTGAAGGGAATGGAATGAGGGATTGGGCTGGGTACTTGTTGCCGGAGATGACAATGAGAGGAATCGTCGACCTTGTCGAAGAATCTAGCCGGAGTGAAGAACACATGTGATGAAAGACGAGTGCTGGTGGATACTGCATGTAGTAGACCTGAAACGGCTGTAGGAATCTTGTTTGAGTCCGAGCGGTTGTGGTTCTGTGTCCTGGAGCGACTCGAAATAGTGAGACCAGCACCAAAGCGGGTTTGTCGCCTTTGTCTTTTGGCCAGAAAACATCCGACCGACCCTCATGATCACCAGAGGACGGGGCTCTCAACCACAAGACCGTCAGAGGGCAACCAAACCGCCGATCGCGCAATGATCGCACCGGGTGTGCCTTTCAGGCTCCAACCGGTCGGGATCAAAGGGGGAAACCACAATGTCGAATCCAGATCTCCCACCAGAAATCCTCGATCACACAGTCGACCTCCTACACGACGAACCAGAGACACTGAAGCAATGCTGCCTCGTATCCAAATCGTGGATTCCCCGCACCCGAAAATACCTTTTCGCCAGGGTAGAGCTCCGGCATGTGGAAGATCTCGAGTCGTGGAAGAACATCTTTCTGGATCCCGCGAACTCGCCCGCACATCATACCCAATCACTGTTTGTTGGTTGCCCCCAGTTTGTCACAATCGCGGATGCGGAAGGGGGTGGTTGGATTCGGACGTTTTCTCGCGTTGTGCGGTTGGAGGTGCATACTGTTATTCGGAATTCTGATGATCGAGACCTCTCTCTCGTCCCCCTCCACAATTTCTCACCCGCCCTCAAATCTCTCCGAGTGGATTGTCGCGCGATTCCACGCTCACGCGTTCTCAACCTCGTCTATTCCCTGCCCCTTCTCGAGGACCTGTCCATAGAGGAACACGGGGCACAAGAAACTCACCACGATGGAATTGACCCTCAACCTTCGACTTCACCCCCGCTGACTGGGACGCTTGAACTTGATGTGGCTACGTGGATGGAACCCACTGCGGGCCGGTTGTTGAGCCTCCCGGGTGGTCTTCGCTTCCGGAAACTCGTACTGAAGTGGCGTGACGAGGAAAACCTACGGTGGATCAGGGCTTTGGTGGCAGGATGTTCTGATACCCTCGAATGCATCGATATCAGGTGTACCATGATTAGTACGTTCCTCCCACTCCTCCGTTGGGACCAGTACCTTACACGAACTTCCGTTTGCATCAGAGAACACGTGGCCAGATTCCATCGACTTCTCTAAAGCGACAAAACTCAAAGACGTGATGGTCCGCTCCAGACTGCACGCCAGATGGATCGTCATGGCGCTCCAAACAATCACATCTAGACATCGCGATTTCCGACAAATCACAATCTATGGCCATTACCACTTCACTCTCACCGCCTTCCCTGCAGGCGTCGGAAAAGTTCTTGGAGAAGAGATCAGTGGGGAATGGATGGATCTTGACCGCCTTCTCGTCCAACTCTGGGAGTCGCATGGAATTCGTACGAGGATGGTGTACGCCGCGAAGAGGAAAGAGAAGAAAGAGAAGTCCGGGTACGTGGGGGGGTTGTTACCGGAGATGACGGCGAGGGGGATAATCGAACTGGTCGACTTGTAAGGGTAAGGAATTCACTGCCAGATCCGAGAACTGCCCGTCGCTCGTTTTGGTCTCACCTCATGTATATATCTTAACCAATGTAAACCCTCCAACCGTGTCGACCTCGCGCGCTCCATTAAGCACGATGTCTGACGCGTACTATTCACTCGAAAAGAAGCAGTAAGCATCGGATTTGACTGAGCCTGGTTCGGGCAACCGTGAATCTCACTCGTTGATACTGGTGAGCGGAGAACTCGAGCTGAACCCGTCAAGGTGGCGCGCTTGAGAATGAATCTGGTCGCCAACGAGCGGGTTGACATCATGAGACCGACGCGCCAGAAACGGAAGCACTCCGATCTCCTCTTCACTCGAACAACAATGTCGGATTCTCATCTCCTGCCGGAGATCTTTGATTACATCGTCGACCACCTGCAGGACGATCCCAAGACACTCCAGAATTGCTGCCTCGTCGCCAAATCATGGGTTCCACGCTCCAGAAAAAATATTTTCACCCATATCAGGTTCTCTTCACCCAAAGTCCTCGAATCGTGGAAGAAGACCTTCCCGAACCCCTCCAACTCCCCCGCATACCACACGCGTATCCTGTCTCTCAGCTGTGCTCAGGTCATCACGCCGGAAGATGCGGAAGAGGGCGGTTGGATTCGAGCCTTTTCCAACGTGGTGCGCTTGAATCTAGATGGTAGCAAGTGGGATACCAACGGATCGGAGGTCTCTCTCGCCCCGCTCCACGGACTCTCACCCGTTCTCAAAACTCTCCGCGTGATTTCTAGCCTGCTTCCAACCTCGCAGATTTTCGACCTCATATGTTCCCTCCCCCTTCTCGAAGACCTGTTGCTGCTCGTTTACGGGGCCCATCACAGCGACGACCTCGATGTCGGTGGGACTCCGGCTGTGGTTCGACCTTCGACCTCGCCCCCACTCACCGGAACTTTCGAGTATATTGTGTTTAATGGGGTGGAACCTACCGCGCGTCGATTATTGGACCTACCCAACGGTCTTCACTTCCGGTACCTCATGCTACAGTGGAGAGGGGAGGACGACCTTCCGTGGATAAATGCCTTGGTAGTAAGGTGCTCTGATACACTTCAGAGTCTTGGCCTTATCTGCCACCTGTCTGGTACGACTGCCAAGCTTCTCTGCTGGAATCAATACCTTACCTCTTCCACAGTCGATTTGGGACGCACTTCCATTGACCTCTCGAAGGCGGAAAGGCTCAAGAGTATAGCGTTTGCGTGCGTAAAGCTGGATCCCCACTGGATCGCCGCGGCACTCGAAACTATCACACCCGGGCATAGAGATCTCCAGGAAATTTCAATTCACATGCCTTACAACGCCGCTCTTGACCGTGATGGTGTCGACATCAGACAGATGATTGGAGAAACTGTTTATGGACAGTGGCTGGACGTTGACCGCCTTTTGGTCCAATTCTGGGATTCGCGCTCGATTCGTCCAAGGGTCATGGATTCTTTGATGGAGAATAGAAAGAGTGGAATGGGGGATTGGTTGTCTGGGGATCTGTTGCCGGAGATAACAGGGAGAGGGATAATTGACCTCGTCGAACAATCCCGTGGGTCTTACCCGGAACTTAAGTGAGTGGCGGAGGGCTTTGCCGAGCTCGAACGTCCTGATGCCCGCCAAAACGGAATCCCCTGAGTCCGCCATTCCGCCAACTTTTTCTCCTTCCATAGCCATGTTCTAGCCACAAATTTAGTGCCATCTTGTAGTTGCGGCACACTCCCATAATCCTGTGGTCTACACTTCCGGAATGTCACCTTGCAGTGGAGTGGGGAGGCCGACCTTCCGTGGATATCGATAAATGCCTTAGTGGTAAGGTGCTCTGATACCCTTCAGAGTCTTACCTTATCTGTCACCTGCCTGGTACGACTGTCAAGCTCCTCTACCGGAGCCAGTACCTTACTTCTTTTGTAGTCGATTTGGGATGCACTTCCATTGATCTCTCGAAAGTGAAAAGACTCAAAAGTACAAAATTTGCGTGTACGACTCTGAATCCCCACTGGATCACCATGGCACTCGAAACCATCACACCCGAGGATAAAGATCCCCAGCAAATCTCGATTTCCATGGCTTACAATGCCGCTCTTGACTGTGATGGCGTCAACGTCAGACAGACAATTAGAGAAACTATTTATGGGCAGTGGCTGGATCTTGACCGCCTTTTGGTCCAATTCTGGGATTCACGCTCGATTAGTCCAAGGGTCACCGGTCATGGGTTCTCTGATGGGGAATAGAAAGAGTAGAATGTGGAATTGGTCGTCCGGGGATTTGTTGCCGGGGATAACGGAGAGAGGAATAATTGACCTTGTCGAACAAACCGATGGGTCCTACTAGTTATGAGATGTGGTAGACATGTCGTATTCGAGACTCGGCGGTCGGAGTTGTTGCCATCGTGGTGGTTCAGCCAGAGTCGGGCGCCAAAATGAGAGCTTTTCTAGACCCGAGAAAGTTCATCTGTTGATCGATGGCTGGAGATTGCCGGGGTGACCGTACAGCTGCGCGCCGCACCACTTTCTCGTGGCCACCTTGAATCTTGACTATGGTGTCAAGAAGGAAACACGGGAATATGGACACCTCACCGCTGAATAAACTGAATAAGGCCGTCAAGGACTTGGATCTCGCGGAGGAACGCTCAAGTATCGCTCCAGCCAAGGCAGTTTTTGGTTCCGTCAGCCACCTTCTTGTGACAATCAGGGTATGTCTCCCCCCTTCTGCGATGAGATGACCCAAGTTCATATGTAGCCAGGACACCATGGTCCGCAAACCACACTATGTCAACATTGGAATGTCCTGCGCGGATGCATGCCGTGCCCTCGACCACGGATTGAAAGGGAGAAGATCAGATGAGTTAAGTCGGTCCATGAGCGGGGCGATTAGGCGATTGACAAAGTGAGTTCAACCAATGTTGCATGTTGTACGTGCCTCGCTGACTGCTCCCTTGATCGCAGAACTGTGGAAGATATACAGAGAAAGGTCGTCATGGAGGAAGGACGGGGCCTTATCTTTCGGTTTCTCCGTGTGGACGATAACGAGATGATCATCAACGCCTGGACGATAATTCTCGATGGGATCCTTGAAGTTTTTAACGTACGTTCCGCTAGTTCTGTTTAATTGTTGCTAACCGCATTCTAGGCCGAGTTGGTCTTGAACGCCAGTACCACGATCCATAAAACACCGAGAGTCAGCAAGGATACCGGGAGTAAAAATCAGGCGGTAGGTCGTCCGTAAGTGACTACCAGGGCGTGTCCTTTGCGTGCGCCATATTCCCTCATGGCCTCCATCGTGATCATACGTGTCCCACCGCTGCCTGCTAGTGGACTTATTCAAGCTTGCTTGCCTCCAAACGATTCTCCTGGATAACAGAATCTGATGAACATCTCCAGGATTCCCGGAGCGTCGACCTAGTGGAAAAAATTGAACGTCTGGATAATGTACCCCCTTCCTTCTCCTTTAAATCCAGTTTCCGCTCACTAAACCTACTGTAGGCCCTAGGTGATCTAGATCCTGCCGGTGACGCCTTCAGAGTGGCCTTTAAGGAACTACAGGAAATGTGCATATCCCAGATGCGCCTACCTCCGTCACACATTTTATCCGACCCCCTGCTCGTCGTCGGCGCGAGCCCATTTGCCTTCGGCGGATACTCAGACGTATTTGAAGGGATGTACGCTGGGTCGAAGGTTTGCGTCAAGAGACTGAATGTCGACCACACTGACAGTTCGGAAAAGGTCATAAAGGGGCGCGTTCATTATGACCAATCATTTACTATCTACTAATGACTCCAATAGATGGTTTACCGAGAGGCCTTGATATGGAAACGGTTAATCCACCCCAACGTCGTCCCCTTCAAGGGTGTAACGCCCAACCCTCTCCAGATTATATCAAAGTGGATGCCGGGCAGAGACCTGACCACTTACATCACGTTGAAACCACGCGTAAAGAGGGTTAATCTCGTGAGCCCCTGGCTGCCTCCTGCCCCGAAACACTACCTTACTGTTTCTACAGGCTTATGGTGTCGCAAAGGGGCTCCACTACCTCCACTCTCGCGATGTGATTCACGGAGATCTTAAAGGAGTGAATGTCCCGTCATTACCACCCTTTTGGTCTCACTCATTGACGCCTGTAGCCGAATATCATGGTAGATGCTTCCGGCAGTCCACGTATAACGGATTTCGGCCTCGCTCGGAATCAGGGTGCTGAGGAGGAAACCGATGCAGCACTCGGCGGCACTCCACGGTGGACTGCACCCGAGATCTTGATGCAGAGTGGATCGTTGAGCAAAGAAGCGGATGTTTTCTCGTTTGCGATGGTCATTGTCGAGGTAAGTTGCGGATAATCCAATGACTGCCGGGGAGCACCCTCCGATTAGCCGCCTTACATTTCAACGAAGATATTCACTGGAAAACTCCCGTTCGACCAACGCTCATCTGTAGCGGTAACATTGGCCATCATGAAGGGGGAGCGTCCTCCGCGGCCCATTCATCCAGCTCTCACGGATGGCCTGTGGCAAATGACGCAACGTTGCTGGGACCAAGGACCTCAGTCGCGTCCGGAAATGCTGGAAGTGTTAGAATGTCTGTACGTTTGCGTCTCCTTCACTCAACGATCAGACACCTGCTGACATCACTGTAGTGAGCTCTTTACCATCTTTTCCAATGAGTCTTCAGACAGTTCTATCACTGGTATACTATCTGAATCTGGTTCTGATTCTGACTCATCTTGATTGGTGGGGTGACCGATCCGAGCTGATTAGGGGTTAATTATGTTAATGATATTGGGCCTGCTTTTGGTTAATCAGACTAAGGTTGTGTTCTGCTCGACTGGTCGGGGGGGATATACTAGGATTTGGTTTGATTATGCGCCGTTCCCACATATGTAGATACGTCAGCACAACTTGTTGTCATGCAGTCAATGTACCGACAATATGATCCCTAGAGTACCAGGTCTCAGTGTCATAGTACGGGGAATTTCTCTAGGATCGTGCCCTCAGGCCGGCGCGGTTTCCCAATAACCGGTTGCACGCCAAGCGCCGGCGACTACGCCACGACCCTGCTGCATGCCCTCAGTGTGGATGTGAGTATATTAACAGGATGTGCCTTCGTTGGACGGCTGCGTACTCTTTGCCTTCGCTCCCCTTCCACCGATCCTAAGGTTAGCATGGCCGCACTACGACTACACCAGGGTGGGTCCTAACTCCAACAAGTATGGGCGTGATGACTGATGGATACAAGATCCTGACCTTGCTAGCATCGGGATTACGTCGCAACTTATCCCCTACATCCTCGTTGTCGAGTCAGGAGTTGAACAGCCAACGAATGATCCCAACATTCCGCCCACTTCAGCAGATGTGCAAGACACAGTGGAAAAACTCGACAAGGTAACCCTTTCTCCTCAAACTGCCCCGCCCACGCGTGCTGATGTGTCCGATCAGGCCTTTTCATCCCCCACGACGGAAGGGTTAAAAGAGCGGTGTGTCGTAATTCTGTGCAATTTTTCACGTCTACACGGTGTCCGACCTAAATCGTGCTCCCCATCCGGAGTTATATTGAAAGAACCACACGGCAGGCCTGCAGGACCTGTGGAAGTTTGGAAAGGGGAACACGGCGGGAACCAAGTGTGCGTGAAGACTTTTCGGATACCTGAAAGCCCGGCCCTGGATGAGATCAGGCAGGTGTGTAATGGCCCCTGCTGAGATGAGGGACTGAGCCCGACCTGACTTCCATCAGAGTTTCTACCGTGAGATTGTACGATGGAAGTACATCTCACATTCAAACGTTCTTCCCTTCTTTGGAGTCTTGGAGGAATCTCCCGGCCTTCGCGGGTTTTGCATCATCAACCCTTGGCTGGAAAATGGGAATATTCTTGAGTATATTGGTAACAACCCGGGCGTCAACCGATTCCAGTTGGTGAGCAACCATCAGGATCGGTGGATATGTCCCTCTGACTACATCCTCTACAGCTTGCACAAGCTACCTGTGGTCTCATACACCTCCATTCGCTAGATATCGTTCACGGCGGCATTAATCCCGTGAGAGATAGAGATCTTCAGAGACAAACACAAACTAATTAACTGTCCGTCTAGGGAAACGTTCTGATCACCGAGGAGGGTAGTGTCCGCCTTGCGGACTTTGGAATCGCAGCAATCCTTACCGGTTCCGCTGCCGTACGATCAGGTTCCATGGCCGTCTCTAAGCACGGCACCGCCCGCTACAAGGCTCCAGAACTACTGGGGGATAACCCCGCACCTTTGAAGGAGAGCGACGTGTACTCCCTCGGAATGATTTCCTTCGAGGTACATTCCTCCTATCGTAATTTGTATCACCAATAAAGTCTCATCACCTGACCAGGTCCTCTCTGGGGTCCCGCCGTACGATAAAAAGCCAGGACCGCTCGTGGCCTATTCCATCGTGAATCATGAGTGGCCGACTCGCCCGAAGAATGAAACCGTGGACCGTTGGTTATCCGATCCGATCTGGGATGCTATTCAGGACTGTTGGGCCGGGAACCCGCAGTCTCGGTTGCCCCTTGATTCACTGCATCAAAAGTTCGTTGGATTGGGGCCAGGACAACAGGATAATATCACGGAAACTGGAAAAGGTAAACACGACATCGCGTATTACACCTGTAGGCCCGTTCTGAAAACTACTTCTAGGTGTAAATGGTCAGGAGCGGGTCGTACGACAACAAACTGACACCGATCCCCCGTCTAACAATCCGCGACCGTCGAAAGTGACCAATGACACTCCAAGCAACCCGTCGCCATCGTCCAATCAGCCTGCACGGTCGTCGGGCGGGAATGGTCACACTTCAGACAACTTGCAGGTAAAGGGCAGGATCGATCGCACTTCAGGCAATCGGCAGCCACCGTTGAATCAGCCTGCAAATTCGTCAGACCGGACCAGCTCCACTTCAAAGAAGACCGGGTTACTTAAACGGGCGATGAATTTCATCAGGAAAATCTGGGAAAAAATTTAACCCTCACAACCTGGGCAGGGATTATAATGCCTTATAATCTGGCTTCAATCTTACGGTGTCAGGTGTAGTTTGTAATCAGATTTTAACCACGTTATTTGGCTGCGCGTGCATGTGATGGGTCTCATAATCCATCATATGGATACCGAGGGAGATTCTAAGGGTAAATAATTTGGTTGAGACCCTTTCGGAATATGCAAAATTGGTTATTATCATTCTTAAGCTACCATGTAATGCATATGAGTGTCTAGTATGCATTTATGGTCGCCCTGTCCGAGCCTTCTCCGGAGCCAGAAACCCCGTCTTCTGGGTTGTCAAACTTGACCAAGTTGTTTAGTTTGATGTTCTGTCTCGAGCCCACCTCAGTGAGATTCGTGCATCCAACTCCACCACCACGTTAACAATCCTATCCCCTCAGTTGCTGGGCAAGGTACTAATCGACTCGGCTTTGTTGAATCGTTGAGTTCTCCATTCAACATAAGCCATCAGCATGTCGGTTTGCCCAGAGTGGCAACCGTCCTTATTGAAATAGTAAAACTATTATGGTGAATTACCGGGCGAGGGGGGAAATTTTGCAAGGGGAAGGGGAAAACCCTTCTGCCCTATGCTGGGGGGGTTTTACCCTTCCACACATGGCTCGGGTGTGGCTGGGACAGTTCCCACGACCTACCCCTTTTGGGTGGGGGGTCCCCTGGTTGATTGCGTGGCATCCCCGGGTCCCAGGCGTTGCACTCATGGGAAACTGCCCATCATATGTTACCCCTGGGCCTTCGCTCGCTTCTGCCTCCCATCAAAATATTCCTGGGAGGATGACTGGGTGTGGGAATTGGCCCGGGGGTTCTGCCACCCACATTCGTTCAATATAGTTTAATTACATTACATATGGATGGGTTTCCCCCCCAATCGAAATGGGCAACCGTGGAAAATGTGTGAAATTAAATACGAAACAAATACCGGGCCCTGAAAATCATCAAACACGGATGATCCTGCTAAACGCAGCACTAAACGGATGAAAAACGAGTAATCCTTGATTTTTGTATGGTGGTTGAGCAAGCATTGCCAGCTCGCCGCGCGGATTGATGGGATTGATCGCAACTTCCTTTTTGGGAACGCGCGTGACACCTGGGCATCAGCAAACCGGTCAGAATTAGATCGAGGTAGGTATACATATATCTGGCCCACCTGGCTCATCTCACTGGGGGCAAGGGCCTATGGAAACCAGTGATTACATTGTGAATACATTGAAAACACTGGTCCAATTTACTCAGCCCTTTACCACCAGATACATTCTGGAAACATTTCAAATGTTACCTTGCCATTTGTCCAACATGTTATCACTCATAACATTCAAAATGTTGTCTGAAATGTTCCCAAAATATTTCCAGCATATGCCTAATGGGCACATGTTGAGAACATTGGGCCATTTTGGATACATCTT
>Ga0307517_10006233_pt1 | contig 17734 bp, 24 predicted proteins | sample 23_EM_MG_FD_194515 | JGI IMG/M metagenome (GOLD analysis project Ga0307517, IMG submission 194515) | Populus trichocarpa ectomycorrhiza microbial communities from riparian zone in the Pacific Northwest, United States - 23_EM | ecosystem: Host-associated > Plants > Roots > Unclassified | place...
ACCCTACGAGATGCATAAATAATAATACTGACCGTACGAACCACTATGTGCTGATTTCCAGAATCTTGGCAATACTCTCTCCCTGCTTCAAGCTAGCCTTCACCTGCCCTTCTTTCAATCTTTCCACACCCGCCTTGATGCTCTTGATGTGTACTTCGATTGGGATCTTATCCCCAACGATGTCCGGTGCGGCCACTCTCGTCCTCAGCTCCTCCATATCCGCATCCAACGTGTGAAGGGTCTGCAACGTTGCGACGACATGCGCCAACGCCTTCCTCCTGTACTTTTCCACACCCCTGAGCAAATCGAGATTAAGATCCATCTTTCTAAGTTTGCTCCTGTTCCCTCCGAGCCACGTCCAGAGCTCGGCGAGGACGTCCTCCTGTGCCGCCTTCAAATCCTTGTTATCGCGATGAGACACCTCGTGAAGGACCATCAAGTGCTCCTCGAGACGCAGGAGGTGGCCCATAGAGATTTCCGCCTCATCGCGGAGACGGACCATGTGGCTACCAATGTTATCCATCGACATGAGGAACGTCTCGATCACTGCCTCCTTTGTAGGATTGCCGTTCGAAAGGGAAAATGGTAGCACGCGAGCCACGAATGAAGTAGGAGCTTTGGAAGCTTCGATGGTTTGCAGCGCATAGTCGTTCAAGCTCGTAATCCTAGCAGAATGGTTGAGTTCCGAAAATTTTCGTGAAAGATTGTAACACTTACGAGTCAACCGCTCCCTGGATCTTTGCTCCGAGCGAGTGCAAGCTTCGTCCAGTCCCTCTGGCGTCGTCCGCGAACCTACTCAGCCTTTCGGCTATCTGATCCTTGCTCTTCAACTCGCTCACCCTCACCAAAGTGATCAAGTCGTTGCTTGCCATTTCCGCCTTCTTGACCTCCAGCGCGAGACCTTTATTTCCAACACTCTCGTCGAGCAGTTGGTCAAAAGTTCTCGTCTGCAAATCGACGAGATTGGGGTAATCCGCCCAACGGACCGGCCGTCCAGCGCTGGTATGGGTTGGAGGTCCCTTAAATGCTTCCCAATGACAGAACGGTATCATCGGGGAGACGATGGGGATAGAACACATCGGTCGGGCAAAGAAAACGAGCTGTGAGGTCATCATCGAGATCAAAAACCACGCGATGGTGATCCCGAGCGCGATCGAGAAAATTCGACGGTTGAACTGGAAAGCACCAGCCACAACCGTTACGGTGTATCCGAAGATCGAGATGGCATATTCTTTAGCAATTTCGGCCGTTTGTTGCTGTTCCGCGAGTTCCGCGGGTGGAGGTGGCAGTGCGAGTTCATCCACGTCAGAGCCGCCTTCAGAATACTCGACGTAGTATCTCCTCTTGGAAGGTTGGGGTGGTGGCTGCCACTGCTGCTTCCTCGGGGAACCAGGTTGCGACGCGACGAACTCCATCTTCGGACGCCTTCCTCTCCGGCGTGAAGCAGAACTCGCAGGGGAACTCGAGCGGCGGACCTCTACGTCCTCCCATTCATCGTCTGGGTGGTTCTGTACATCAGATGAGAATCAACGCCACAAGTCTGATTTCAGTGTCTTGGTTCCAGCTTACGGTGTGGTTCGCGCTGTTTACGGGGACATTGCGGGGCCTCGATGAACGAGGGGGGTTCTGTGGTCTGTAACCTTGAGAGGCCATGGGTGTTGCAAGTGAGGCTGCAGGTGGCGGCGTGGGTAACACGCTCCGAGCATATCATAGTCAAATAGGCGCTCATGTGGCGTCGGTCCCGGCAGGGTGCGGCCCGCTCTTTCAGAATCCATCCAGGCTTGGATTTCCGGATGTCCTTCCATAGAACGAAGGATGTATTCATACATTGATGTACGGTATCGGTGTGGTGTAGTTTCGCAAAGCGGTTTCTTCCAAACGAAGAAACCGAGGTCATAGACGAGGGGGATACAATGCAAAGGAAGGAGGAAAAGATAAAGAGCAGGAGGAAGGAGTGTCGATGGCGATGGGTAGAGCAATACAATCCGCTTCTAAAGGGTAACACGTGTGTCTGATGAAAAGTGAGAAGAAAACCCAAAATGAGGAATGATGAAAATGAGTGTTGTAACGAAATCCGCGAGAAATGGATACAGCGAGAGGTCGAAGAATGATAATAAAAAAGCACTGGAAAGCTTCACAGCAAATGGGTGACATGCCCTAAGGCAAACACGAAATCATGTACGAGATGGAATATGGAGGATGAAGTTCCCCGAAAACAATGGGGATACGAAGAATACAAACCGAGCTAATGGGAAATTTTCCCGATTCGTTAAAAACGGGGGGTGGGGATGCAGCGGAAGACATCGCGTTGATAGATGTTGGTGCTGTCCACAAGCGACCAGGGACAAGGGAGTCCGAGGTCCGCCTCACTCGGATACGCTCAAGGTCAATTTCCCGTCAGAGCCGCGCATGACCTCGTCCCAAACTTCCTGCGATTGAATTGGGATCAGCGAAGACTCGTTGGGGGAGGCGCCTCCGATGCTCCCTGCGCGTTTTCTCGCGATCCTAAAGTATACAGAGCTCGCGGTAGAGTGGTGTGAGAGAGCAGGGGCAAGACAAGCGAGAGAGAAGTCGGGCCGCAATGAGATGCCTTCTTGGTTGACGAACTTGTCGTAAATCTTGTCCCTGATTTCGGCGTATGTGGTCTCGGCGGCGACACGGAAGACGATGATCGCGCCCCCAGTCAGGTGTGCTTTGATGGAGATGGCCTTGAGGGATAACGTGCTCGCGGACGCCATCGAGGTCCGATTATTTCGTAGCTTGGAAGTATCCACTACGTTCGGAGGGGGATGGGGAGTGGCCGGGGGGGTTGGTGTCCAAGGGAGGTGGAATTGTTCTGGCGGGCGATTTCGGAATGGCTTGGGTAATTGCTCTGAGGTTTGGTGCTGGGACGAGCGCTTCCGATATGGGTTATGGCCTTCACTCTCGGACTCCCCGGATGCGTCCATTTCTTCGATACCTAGAATGTGAAAAGGGGTCAGAAAAAGCAGCAACTACGTGGAGACACTTCCGGAACAAAGCAAATGATAGAAATATCCGAGGTTGAATGGGAAATGAAATGAATGCGACACTCACCGTAGAGGTATGATTCTAATATTCCGTCGTCAACTCCGTCGTCACAATCCTCCGGGAATACTTCCTCCTCTGGTACCGACATCGGGACGAATCTCTGGGGGCGATTCCGAGGACTCGCCAGGAAGCTTCGCGCTACTGAAACGCCCCCCGACTGAGGGGTCATGTATATACCCCTCGGTAGCACCTGATCAACGGAAGAATTGCTAATGATGGAGTTGATGCTCATGATAGATTCTCGCGGGTTCCGTTCAAGCGACGGGCCGAGCATGGGAAATGCTTCACTATCAGATAGCCCAGGAGTCAGTGGCATGACGGGAGACCCAGCGCTGGAGTAATCGATCGCGTCCATGGTACAAGAATCGAGGCTTTGTCGAGGAGAGGGGTAAGGAGGGACATCAGATGTGGAGGTCCTCCATGAGGGGGCAAAAGACGCGTTTGAGAACAATGAAGAATGTCGAGAAGACGTGGTGGCGGTGTTCGTCGTCGTTGGCGAGAGATCCAGTATCTCGGGTATCTCCCCGTCACCTAGCACTATTTGTGGAGAGAAGACGATGGCGTTTCTGTGGCGACTGTCCGGGGCGGAGTTTCCACGAGACCTCGTTACCGGGGGTCGTGTCTCAGGCTCGTGCTCACGCACAGACACCCACGGCAGGGGCAGTTCCAGTTCTGACCCTTCTGGCAAGGCTTCCAGCCCGAGAACCGGCGAGTCAGCCTCGGGGGATGGAGGACACTGGATATTCTCAAAAGTCTCCTTGACCATTGGTGTCTGTGGAAACGCGTTGAGCACCGCGTTGGGGGAGACCCTGTCACTAGCACTGAGCTGCTCCTGACCGTCCCACATTACCATTGTTGGACTCAGTTCGCCAGAGTATTGACTTGTCCAGGAGCTTGGGCGTGATTCATGGGAGCCATTAATCGGCGCGCCAGAGGTGGTGATAGCCGGGGAATACGCGGTGGCAGGCGTTGTCCTTCGTCTGCGCGATGACACGTTATCACGGCTGCGGGTGTGAGGGCTCCGCCACTTGGAGTCCGGATTTGTAGCATCTGCAGTGGTAGGTCGTGTCGGTTTCGAGCGGTGCGGACGGGGGTCTTGGGGCGGTGTTGTCGGGGTGGAGAAAATTTGAGATGAATTGGAAGTGTCGAGGTAGAAAGGTACGGAGTCGAGGATGGGTATCTCGGGGTTTTTGCCTTTTTCTGGCCCGCTTTTACGCGCAAAATCCTTGTCGCGGCGCCACCAGCCGAAGAAGTCCCTGATTGTGCGAGATGCACGCAACTCTTCGATCAGGGTGGGCACTTCTGGGGCAAACAACGCCTCGATAAGACTCGTGAATTGCTGTTGGCGTTGGTCGACTGTTGCTTGATTGGCCCGAAACAAGGTTGACTTCTTGCTGAGTTTTGGGACATAGTGATGGATATCAAGTAAGACGGAGGTGGGGTCCGGTCCTGGAGGCAGGGAGTCGAACGAAGCGGCTTGCTTGGAGTTGAGATACACGCCGTTCTTCTTCACTCCCTTCCCCTGCTCCAAACGCCGACGCTTCTCCCTGGCCTGAATGGAGTACTCGAGTTCGAGCGTGTCTTGAAACCATAGACAGTCATCCCAGCGCCTCCAGACCTCGTAATCCTTCCACGTTGCGCCAGAACCTGTGGAAGCTGACGAGATCGATCTTCGGTCGGCAGCCTCGCCATCGACCGCAGAGACGACGTGTAACCCATAAGCCCATGCGCTACCTGCTTGCGCGAAGTTTTTCGTTAGCGCTGAGATGTAGATGCCGGTCGCATACCAAGAAACGTACCGAGTTTTTTCGGGGGTAAGACGGAAACTTTGAACTTTGTTGGGGGGTCTCTGAGTACTGCTCGCTTGTAGGCCTATCGAACGGTAGAGTGATTAGTCAATTTGGAGGGGATGGATGGAGTATATGCTCGCATTCGGTGGAGGAGGTCCAAGCCCTCGAGGATTTGATTCCTGGTAATAAGACTCAAACATTGTGAGCGTAAGGGTGAGAGTCTACTGACCGGGATGTAGAGTCCTCCCGGCTTTGTAAGTTGACCGTAATTGGACACAAATGACGGGACGGTGTAGTAACAAGCCGTGACCGGTTCCATGGGAGCGGAGCAACACAATAAGGGAGAGTCGCTCGGGGGTCCAAAGACAATAAGGGCGGCTATCGGACCTGAAGATAATAAGGACCTCGATCAGCATAGCTCGGAACGTGGCAGGGGGAAGTGAGACGGACGGGGGCCTGACGGGGAGGAGAGAGGACGCGGAAAAGAGGCGAACCACTGGTGGTGGTGGAGGTGATGGATGTTAAGAGGGGTTGAAGAGGGAGGGATGAGTGGGACTGGGGGAAGTGAGACCGAGCATGCGAATGCGACCATCGTGATAACTCCCGTAAAATTGGATCAGGCCAAGAAGATCAGCCACTGGCTTCTCTTCCACTGTTACGACCACCACCCCTTCAAGCGTGTTTCGCCGATTCTCCGCAACTCCCTCCCTTTCTCTCACGCCTGTTATCTGGTTCTCCAGGCACGTCTGCGCATCTTTCCCGGCGGGTCGCGAGGGTCGCCGCGCTCTCTGCTCCACGCCGTCGATATCGATAAACCATTAGCCGGCCACCCATCACAGGATCGTTTCGTCTTTGAAAGCCTGGTGTATACTGCGTAGAAGTTTGCCCTCAGGTACGGTGTGCAGACCGCGTCCCATTCCAAAATTGCCGATGTTTTCCCGCACTCAGGCGCAGTCGAAACAGAGACACGACAGCGATCGGTGTCCCACATGGTCGGTGTGGCAGCGCATCGTGCAATCACAACGTCCCGCAAAGACACCATAGCCGGCGGACACGGCCCATCATTCAAAGGTCACGTAAACCTGTGCGGAAGGTGCCGGGGACCTCGTGCAAAGCGGAATGACAGGTTGTTATCAACGGATTCTATACCTGACATTATGAAGCTATCCGTGACGATGCGTCGAGCGGTGGTTTCACAACCGGGTGTTGCGATCGGTCAGATCGTGCATGGACTTTGGAAAGAAGCAAGCGAGAGCATCGTGCAGGCTTGATATGCGTTGCGCTGATAGCACACGCTTCGTTACAGGGGCTTATGAGATGCCAAGCCACGGGGCTTGAAGGACGAACGTTGGAGTGTCGGACACCGTCATCAGACGTAGGAGACCTGGACCACCGGGAATTTGGCCTCGAGAGAGCAAAAGACACAAAATTATGCCATCATGCAGGGGTAAAACCTGGAAATTTCAAGACACAAACTGCTGGGGAGGCATCTAGCCTCCATCCCAAGCTCTCGGGAACGTACAAGGCGGCGGTCTGCTTGGGGAGAGAACTAGATCTGGGGTGACAGAAGCGGCATGTGCAAACGAATGTACTTGGCTACCACGATCACGACCAATTTGCAAACGAGGCACTGTACGATACAACAGATCCATTTCGCGCCTTGCGTATCTAGTGGGTAACTCGGGAGTTCGACCCTGATCGACCCCATGTCAGGGCCATGATGCCAGGGGAGGTTCCAGAGGTTTTTCTCGTTGCCCCCCTCAAACCTGGGAGACAGATTTCCGAGGGAGGGGGAAACCCATTCGGTGCGGCAACATGGTGGGCTAAACATAACCCATATTGTGAAAGTTATCAGCGTCAGCTTGATGGTGTAGCGGTTCATGCTCATAAATCGGCAGGTCAAGTATGGATTGAATCGCGGGATGTGTACCTTTTTGGGGTGTGATAATAATTATAAGTAGTCTACTCAGTCCTGTGTCGGGCATGCCACCCTGGTTATGCCCCCATAGGTCCGATTTCATTCTCCATATAGCTCGTCGGCTAGTTTTCCTATCTTCGCTTTACCAGGGGCGTCACACTTCAGGAGGGTATGCTCTTCTTTCGACGTGCGTTTTCGTACTCTCCCTTGGCTTCTCGTTCTTCTGTTTCTTAATGCGGCCGTGTAGTTCCGCCCACGAAAATGGGGTGAACCCTGCGGATGCGGGAGCGAGAAGGCTTTGCCGTCCGCCACGTGGACGGCGCAGTGTCTGATGATCGAGTTTGGTAACAGCCGGTAACCTTCGGCAATTCGACGACTTGGAGACCACCTCCGCCAGCCAGGCAATACAACCAACGAACACGAAATACCTCAACACGGAACTGCTGAGGCTCCTGTCAAGCTCAGGTCCCGCAGTGCCACCATCTGGCCAGGGATTTCTCTGATTGACGATTCAGTTTTCCGCAGCAATGTGAGTTTGAATCCGATTTCTGATATGTCATCCATGCCCCCTCGGTCATTCTTTCTCACAAACGAAACGCGAAACTTAGGCCATTACCCGACGAACGACCACGCCAAAGCGTCGCAAATCTCATCGGAAGGTTCGAGCAGCAGACGAAGAAGCAACGCTCCTCGTCACCCGGACCCCGCAGTTCAAGTGTCGTCTCTCATACCACCGGCGACTCAGCCAAGGAGGAAACAAAAGAGAAGAGGGAATGGCCACCGCGTCCCCCCAGTGGGGTTTCTCCACCGAATGATAACAAAGTTGGTGGAAGAGAATGGTCTCCCCGACCTAACACACAGGGCTCCGGCGATTCCCCGGGACAACGATGGCTACCGATGCAGCCGATCATCCAAGCCTCTCCATTCTCCGAGTTAAAGAAGAGTCCGGTCTCTCCGCTTGCCAAGGGTTCGGAGTTGGGTACTCCTCCGGAGGTCGACAATGCTCCTTCCCCCCCTGCGGAACCACCGAAAGTGATAGAGGTCACTCCTCCATCGCGGAAACCTAGCCTTGCGGAACCTGAGCCTCCAAAACCCGCAGAACCTGAATGTGTTGAGACTCCAATGATACCTCCTCAACCGACAGTCACTCCTCCCCCTACTAAATCAGGACCGTCTGTGGTTGCGACCAAGTCTCCGCCGAAAGCGGTAAAATCTACGCCAGCGAACCACACCACCAAGACACCCAGCAAACTGCCACCGTCTTCGTTTACCAAGGGAACCTCGCTCAATGCTCATGCCAACGACCGGAGAACATCTACTACTGCCCGACCATCTTCAAGACCAGCATCTCGCGCGAGCCTGAGACCTAAGACACCAACGTCTGCTCCTGTCCGGCCACCATCATCTGCTCAAAGAAGACCTCCGACGGAAGCACCGAAGCACACACCTACTCCCGTCAAGAGATCCAAGACTCCCATCACTTCTCACCGACCTCCAACCACTCCGAATAAACCCCCTCCAGTAATCCCGAAGACGCCAAACTCGAGACTCTATGCCCCTACCGCCGCTTCACTTGCAAAGTCAACCAACTCTCCGCAACCTCCACCACCAGAACGGAAGAAAACACTCAGTTCTGGAGCGTCGCTGGAGAGGTTGAGCAAGCCCACTGCTTCTTCCTTGTCTAAATCGAAGAGTGCGCACTCCCTCGCTTCGACTACTAGTCCCCCAAAATCAAAGCTCACTCCGACAAGAACGGGGACACTGACTACGGCTAAGAAGACCACAACAACCAACAAGCCCGGTAGTAAGACCAACGCAGCCGGTTCAACTCCAGCGAAGAACCTTGAGAAGGGAGATGGCGACATACACGAGGGGTATCACGAGAACGGGAATGGGGTTGGGTTGGAGGTGTTGGCCACTGGAGAAGCCCTGTATCCTGAAATCGAGCCATCAGACGCGGAAACCCATGAACACGGATCAGACCTCGAACACGAGCATCTCGGAAACGATCCTCTCGAAGTCGGTTGCACCGATGAACCATCGGAAACGGCGGACGAGGTTGGTACTCACGACCGCGAGGAGGTTGCCCACTCATCATCTGACCGAGACCACGTGGAGGGACCAGAGGAGCTCGTTCGTTCTCATTCTCCAGAATCCGCTGACCCTGTCTCGGACCCGCACGTCGAGGACAACGCCACTCCCGAACCCCCGCACGAAGTCCACGTAGATGCCGCCGAGGACGAGGAGCTGAAACAGGATGGGGTGAAGGACGACATTGCTGACATTGTCGGACTCCTCGAGTCAACGAGCTTCACCTCGAAACATATCTTGCAGGGGTCCGACGAGGGTGTTGTCAACGGTTCCCATATCCCAGGCTCGGATAAGGAGCGTCAGAGGATCGGGGAAATTCCTGACGAGGAGTAAGCGGAGTGGGTGGTTGCAGGCACCGCAGGCGCGCCTCGACCCCTTTCCAGACCCAGATTACCTGTTGCCCCGAGGGTCTACAGTTTATTATGTCCCCTTGTTCACCTATTCCCCCACACTGCGAGTATGAGATGGGGCGCTTAGTTCTTTGGTATCCCTTCCGTCTGGCTCTGTTGATAGTTGACTTCGAGTTTCCAGATTCAGGTCCATCCGCTCTTTCTTTATTTCCTCTAGGCCTACCGGTTTTACTGCCTCCCCAGATTTCCTCTCCTCTTTTCTTCTGTTGTTTGTCCATGGACTCTCCTTTATTTGGATGCGTTCCTCGTTGCTTTCCGCATATGCATGTTTTAAGGCTTTCCTCCCTCTCTCTCAACATCCAAACCATTCTCCTCCTCTCTCCTCGTCAATAGGTTCCGGTCCTTTATTCCCCTTGGTCAAATTACTACACGCCCTTCTCTATCCATGTTTGGTACCCCAAAGTCGGATTTACCTCGCGCCTGATTTGGACTGTTCGCCGCTCACCCCCGTATCTCATGTGCGCATCAAAACGCAGGGAGAAGAGATGAGGGAAATGGTATATCCTTCCGGGTCGTCAAGTTGGCGGTCCGCGACAGCACATGATCCAAGAATATATTAACCAGCGGGATCGGCATTTCCCGCATGTGAATCTCATTGCAACGGCGTGTGCCTTCGTCCTTTCGAATTTCATGGCTGTCTTGAATGGTAGCTACAGTATTACACGGTACACAGTGTTCGAAGATACCACTTGAGGATCTTGCCATTGGGATCCTTCACCTCTGACTGTTGACTGATACCGCTACCGTTGCGCCGCGGCGAAGCCCGGCAGGACTTGTATATTGATATGCAGCTGGCGCTCATCGTCATCCTTTGAGCGGAGATCTGATGACTGAGTCATTATTTAGAGAGATTGCTCGGTAAGTTGCTATGGTTAAACAATCCAAAGCGCACCCAGTTCCATCTCAATGTCGCGGCAGAGCCGAGACCCCGTCGCCGCCCTTCTCCAACGAGATCTTTGGCATTTTCATCGAATCGCTCGGAGAAGATCTGTATTCTCTCCGTGCTTGTTCCCTCGTGTCTTCTGTTTTCCGCCACTTCTGCAGTCCCGTTCTCTATCGAGACATTGTATTGGATCGTAAGGAACAGCTGGACACCTTTATCCGGATAGGAGAGCGCTCCGAATCTCTACGGCACGCCAAATCTCTCAGTCTCACCTACTATGGGTTTGAGGCCAAGGCTCATCTACGCAAGCCCCACAGAATCCTCGATATAATCTCACGAAAGGCGTCTCTCGAGACCCTCCGCCTTCACCGGGTCCAGTTTCATGTGGAACCCCTCACAGCGTCATTACTCTCCAAACTCAGCACCGTGACCATGTTGGCCCTACAGGAGTGTCGCTTTGGGGGGTTTGAGGATTTTGAATCCTTCGTCCGGTGTTTCCCCCGTTGCGGGGTTTTGCGCCTTCGTGGTTGCACCTGGATTCACGGCGAGCACGAGAAGCTGAAGTTCAAAGGCTTGCCCACCTACGGCCTTGCCCCCGCTTCCCTCGAGATTACGAACACATCCACGGCGGAGTGGGGCGAAGAATTTTGCGACCAGGGGAAAATCGTTGGGACGGCCTGGTTGAACCTCACCGGTCTGAGGTTGTTCAGGTACGGGATCGAGAACGACACCGCGTTGGAACCGGTGTTGGAACAGATCGCGGCTTGTGAACTCCTCGAAGAAATCGACGTGACCATTTCCTACCATGTGCCTCTCGGTTTTGGTGAGCAAAAACCTTTGCCGTGATTATTCACACCCCGACCTTGTTGAATCGATTGAAATTAGTGTTTACCCGGTTGACCCCATTTATCGCTCGCATAAGATCGCTCACCCTCAGGTCTTTTGGCAGATTCTTTGCCTGGTGTTTGTCGCCCATCGCGGGATTCCCGTCTTCTCCAACCCTTGAGCGGATAAGGATCATCACCCTAGGACCGTCCCATGAGATAAGCGGCTGTCGTGTCCTCGACGCCACTTTCTCAGATACAAATATGTATCCTTCTCTAGAGGTGTTCGAGGTGTGTGCGCCTTTAGAGACCCAGACCGGGGAGAAGGGAAGGGACACGTACAAACGTTTGTGTTTGGACAAAGATCTTCCACGCCTGAAGGCGCTGGGGAGGTTACCTGCCTAGTCAGTGGAGTTTGTACCACCTATTCGATACCTTTGGGTCCGTTGTGGGTATCTACTAGCCTCGATAAATGACTGTGGACGTTTTATTGACTTCCCTATAGTCGCACTCCTTCTATCGTGGACCGGGTCTCAATATGCACACGCTCATGACCACGAGCTTTACCTATACACCTATGTACTAAGCTCGCCCGGATCGAGTTGTCGGGTATGGTTTTGTGGTATCTGCCTTTCTTCGTAATCTCAATTGCGTCGGTTGTACCTGGGCGTGGGGAGATCCAAGCCGATGACAAAGAAATAGATATTAATTGGTGAGCCGCTTACCGAGACCTTTGGTAACCAGGCGTGTGAACTCGACAAGTTCGATGCCAAAGGACTCCATCCACTCTGTCGTTCGTTTGGTCTATTCCCACCACCGGGGATGTCGACTCAGTTTTTGACTAATCCCTTTGAACAGCCCGCCTGAAATGATAAAGACGGGGTCGACTTCGAATCGACCCACGGACTCGTCTCCATTCTTTGTTCCCAACTCGACAATATGCCATTCGACCTCGAAGGCTGGCATCGAAGCGAACGCGCCCTTCATAGCCAACTCGGTTTCGGCGATGATCGATGTCGATGAGGTTCGAATGATCTATACCTACATCAACCCCTACATGCCAGAGAAATACAGGGTTTTTCACACGTCAAACATACCGTTTCTCCCTGTGACGATCCTCGGTGAGAGCGGTCGGCCGTGGGGTTCGATCTTTGCGGGTAAGGAAGGCAAGACCAGGTTCGTCAGGAGCTCTGGCTCCTAAGGGGCCCGAAAAGATGAGAAGGGCAAAGTGTTCGTTGTTGGTATTGGTATTGAGTTACCGACCAGGTGGAGGAACAAAGTTTCGCAGACTGGATCGAGAGTTCCTCCGTCGGGAACAACACGACTGATGTGCACCTGGAGATGCACGTCAACCGTTCCTCGTGTTCATCTGCGTCCCTGAGTTCTATTCTGTCTAGGGTTGACCCATGCTTTCTAGGAACTGTCCGAAGGACATCAACATTCGGGAGCTCACTCCAACCGCCAAGACGAACCCCCAGGAGTTGTCTACCGAAACCTACGATTGAATCAGGACGACCATCTCCCAGATGAACTCATGTCCTTCGTCCACGAAAGCGACACGGTTTTCTTGGGGACCAGTTACGCCGCTTCCACCGGAATCTGCAAAAGACTCCCCATCTCACCTCGGGATGAATTATCGTGGAGGACTCCCAGGTTTCATCCGCGTCAGACCGAGCGATGGTCGGACGGTGGCTCTACCAGATTTCTCAGGTAGGTTTTTTTACACCCATTTTGAGCTTTAAGTTTAAACGCTCGATCGTGCTCCCTGGCGGAACGTTGAAGTGACCCTCGTTTCCCTCACTTTCAAAAACTTCGCCACTGGGGATATTCTGTGTATCACTGGGAAGGCTAAAACTCTCTTTGGCACAGAGGCCGAAGCCCTTATGCGTCGTCAAAAGGTTTTAACCACGGTAACAACTGGTTACACCTTTGTCCGCGATGCTCTTCCTCTTCGCCAGGATCCAAACGTTCCCGTTGTGAGAAGCCCGTACAGTCCACCCATCAAATTCCTTGTCGAAGAAACGTCATCGGCTTCTCACCCACCACTCCGAAGACACCCACGTACTCCTCACAAAGGTCGGCCTGCTCAGTCGAGATTCTCGCCGCATTCCGTTTCGCGAAATCCAAGGGACGAAAATCAAGATGGCCCCACGGTCAAAGTGTCGCGTTGGATTTCACCGATTTTGTAGGTCCCAAACAGTACGCTCACAGGAACCCTTGGAAGCCCGCATCTCCCAATGACGATCGAATCCGGTTGGATCGTGCCCTCCGCGCACATCGACAGGAAGACGCAGACTTTCGAGCTGACGATGAGGGAGAAGCCTGGTGGGGTTGTCGCCTGCGCCTTATTTACTGTCGCGAGGAGGTTGAAGGAATATCCATGCTGTGTGTGATAGAAGACTGCAGGGTTTTGGGAAATGGTTTTTGAGATTGGTCGGCGTGGCCGGAGATTTCGTTCTTCCTCCAATCCAGCACTCGGCCGTGAGGAAGCTGTTGTTTGTGGCGGGCGGGATCGGCGTCACTCCGTTCCCGAGCATGTTCAAAGCCGTTCGGGGGAGGGGCGGCGAGAGGGATGTGGTATTGTCGATCTCGGCCAAGGAGCCAAAGGTCCTTCTGGGTCTGGTCGCGGGGGCGATATCGCCTCCCTCCGCAAAGCTGAAACTGTCGTGCACGTCTTCTCATCGCGGGAAATCACTGACTTGGGCACCCCCGGCGCAGGGCTGAAGAAACACTCGTCCCGAATTTCGCAAAGCTTCTGAGTCAATGATCTCGCAGATGTGGACGAGGGGGAGGTATGCCTTTGCGGACCGCTGGAGTTCACCAAAGCAAATCGAGAACGCTTGGGTTTGGAAGTTGACAGATTCAAGACCGTGCATTTGTACACTTCGCCGCCCTTCTGTGGTATAGGGATAGGAGGGCACGAAGCAACGACTATAACGAGTACAATTCTACATAATGATTATAGGCGAGAACTAGATGTGCGAGCTGGAGCATACAACGAACGAACGCGAACGGAGGAAGGGATGAGAAAAACGCAGGTCCAAAAAACGAACCGAATGGAACAGAAAACCCCAACGAGGGTGGGGTTTGGGAAGGAAGGTACGGGGTGATGTTATACCAGGCCTTGACCGGCCATCTGTATTGTATCCCCGATAACCTTTTTGGTCTCATTCCAAAACCCCCCGAGCAATCCTACACTCCTCTGTTCTCTTCCGACGGTCAGTCGCCTCCTGACTTCATCCACAACGTTTTTGTCACTACTTCCCGCGAGCTGTCCACCTATCGAAGCGAGATGAGCCAACCCCTCCTCTCTTATACCAATGGGAACAGTAGCTGCGGAGCTTCTAGGGATAGCCCTGAGCCTTCGTCGCATTCGTAGGTAATGAACGAGCCCAATTAAAGCGGCGATGGCGAACAAGACCGTCCCCACACCTGGTTTGGCAGACAGCAGATAGGCTCTCCAGGTGTGGTATCCAGATCGGATTAGTGCAAGGGGTCCCCGTGGATATGACGAGGTCGCTAGGGCCACTGACGATGATGGAAGCGACACAGATGAAGGATCCGGGACCAGCGGGGGGGCCTGCAGGGCCCTCGAGCCCCCATTCGGGAGTGACGTGGGATTTTGTCTCTGTGGAGAGGATTTTCCGGGATGCCGCATTTTGTATCTTGGATTTCCATTCCCAGATGTTGAGGGAGGTGTCACTGGGACCGGTGTCGCGGTCCTAGATGTATCCGTCGAACCAGACAAGGAAGATGGGACGCTGATGGATGACATGGAGAGAGGATCAAACGGATTCTTGGCGTTGCCGTTCAACTTTGCATCCTCCTGTGCTTTCGTGAACTTGAATCTGGCGGTGTGTGGGGTCTCTGTCCTCTCGCTAGATTCGCTTGATGAAGACGGTGCAGGGGATGAGGGCCGAGAACAGGATTGTGACCGCGAGTGGGAAGGAGAAAGCGCTGGTGTTGAAGGAGTTCGTGAGCGGTAGTGGGAAGAATGCGCTTCTGAGCGGATATTCTCGAGCGTTGCGACTAGTTTCTGCATATTGCCGGGTTATACCCTGTCGTAAAGCATATAAAATGAGATAGACAGTCGTACCTGTTTCTTTGTAACACCTAATTCCCCTTCGTATTGGAGGAACTCTGCGGCAAGATCCCACTCTTCCAGACGGGGTAGCAGGTGGAGGCAATAGAGCTCGATGATCCTCTCGTAGCCATCGTCCCCCTCGAGAACACTCTCCGGATCACCCCTCCCTGAGAGCCAGTCCTCAACCATCCCCTTTCCAACCTCCGGGGCGTTCAACTTCATACTCGCCAGGATGAGGGTCACGACCACTTGTGGTGGTAAATATCTCGCGCTCAAACCCCTCTGAGACCCTGCATCCACATCTGAGCTTCCGGTTTTAGGTGTGAAGAGCTTGAGGGAACGAGTATGTAACGATGCGAGGAGACTTTGCGGCGAGAGCATTAGGTTAGCCCGGATCGAAGGTGGCAGCTCTTCCGCCCCGCTGGGTGGGGTAGAATAGACGGTAGCTTCCAACGTCAATCTCAGGATCTCCCATTTCCTTCTCCAAATGCTGAGCTGACGGTCGGTATATGTGATCGTCGAGGGTGAGGGTGGTATGAGTTGGAAAGCAGAGGTTATCAGAGCGTGTGTTTGCGGAATGTCGCGGTTAAGGAAGGATTTCGCCGCTCTCGAATACAGCGAACGAAGCGTAGCCTCTGTGCCGGCGGTCGAGCTGGAGCTGGGACCTGCACTCGCGCCAGGTCCAGAGACGAAGGTGGTGGTCGAGGACATGGGGAATACGGTATCACATGCCTCGCGCTTGACTCTTGCCGTTAGCCGGGTGCCTGCCACCTGAGACCGGACCCCCGATGACCGTCACCGTACCAACCGGGTGCGACAGCACGCGTCGAGAGGGTGTGCACAACATTATATTTCCCTAAGCGAAGCTACCGTTCTATCGTTCCTGAAACCAAGCCTGCGGAGGGGGGTTCCCAAAGCTCATAGGACCTCCTGTTGACTCATAACACACGCAGGCCAAAAGACACTGGTGTCTGAAACGGGCTGGCATACGAGCACTTTCCGGCGACCGCGATTCCGATGTAGGGTTCAACACCAATAACCACCGCGAAAGCGATCATGGCAAGAACGTGGAGGGGGTTGACAAACGCGTGCCATTTGGAGAGTCCGCTGGTGAGGGGGAATGGTGTGTTCAACCGTAGGCGAACGGGGGGCTGCACCTGCCACACGCTACCTCCACCGTGTCCATATTCCACACCGCAGACAACTACATCTCGCACAAGGGATTTGTACATCTCCCCGGCGTCGGCGATATTGTACTGGGAGAGTCCCAGCCCAAAGGGAGTCTTGAGTCGGGGAGCACATCCAGCCGTGTCTCGGGCGTCTCCAGCCAACGTAGCTCCCAGCTTCAAGAAGGAGATTTGGTCACAGGAACGATTAATATTGTTCATGAGCCTGCTCATATGGTGTCCGCGATCCGAGACGAGGGTCGCGCAGAGGAAAAGAAGGCTATGGTCTGTGCTTATTCGTCTCCTTACCAATGAACCAACCTAGCCCATCGGCTTTCACCAGGAGAGATACATCATCTCCTTGAAAATCATACCACCGCTCTATCGGGAGATTTGGAAATTGGATCACGATTCCAACACCACTTGGTGTACGTTTTGCCACCCCGCATCCACAATGCGTATCTGACAGAATATTTACACACAGTATCCCTCGATTTCCACCGGCGCCATGACACTTATGCAACTTTCCTGGTCGCCCCTTCTTTAGGAGACAGTTTCAATATTTGGGAGAAATTGCGACAAGACAACGCCCGGCGTACGGATATCATCAGGAGAGGTGAAATGGATCCTGGACGAGATGACAATGCCGACTGGTTCGAGGTGAGGGTCAGGTCTCGCTGTTATCTCAGAATGGATTGACCACCGTTATAAAGGGTACCAAGGGGGAATACGAACTGGTTATCCTCCGTCCCGCTCACTTTTCGCTCGACAATTCCCCTGTGGTGATAAAACATCCCGTCACCAGAAACTTTACGCCCTTTCATGCCTCCGAGCACAAGGATGGCCGCTTACGTGAAGGGGGTCCCACTGGCCTTCCCCTGCCGCCGTTCCGTTCCAGAGGCAAGGCTGGTCGCAAAATCCCCCTCAACCCTATCCTCATCGACTTTGCTGCAGTCCTTCGATTGAGACGTTTCATCCGTCAAAACCCCATGTGGGGATCTACATTGGCCCCGCGTGTAATCGATGTCCTTCAGAGCGTCGTGAAGCTCCATGCAGCTGTCCTTTGGGATCTCCAAGGGTTCCAGAGAGAGCAACTCCGCGTCGATGTCCCCGGTTCCCAGCCACCCTCGCTCTACGACCTGGAGAAGTGGTCATATACCCGCACTTCAACCGTACAGCCCGATTCCTCCTTTCTTGGGCCATATCCAGGAATCGGGAATGATGTACCCGCCATGGCATTGGATCGTGCTTTTGCGCTGATACTTCGGTTTGTGAAGAATTTGGGGAACTCCCGACTTGGATGGCGACGATGACTCCTACCACCGTCCTGACATGCCCTCTGACTTGGGTGTGATGATGTCACAGGAAAAGATGGAAAGTTCCTCACTGCGTCCTGACGTCTTTTTCTCTTCTTGAAGCGTGAAGTTCGTATATTTGTATGTCAACTCGGAAGCTGATGGGCTCGAATAAACTTTTTGAAACTTTGTTGATCCCTTTTC
>Ga0307517_10006234_pt1 | contig 17734 bp, 15 predicted proteins | sample 23_EM_MG_FD_194515 | JGI IMG/M metagenome (GOLD analysis project Ga0307517, IMG submission 194515) | Populus trichocarpa ectomycorrhiza microbial communities from riparian zone in the Pacific Northwest, United States - 23_EM | ecosystem: Host-associated > Plants > Roots > Unclassified | place...
TTTGGTTCCAAAATAAGCGCACCCAAATGAAGGTATAACGTTTGTGCATAACCTTAGCCTAGAATTTACTAATTTATACCATAAAATAAAATACCACAAATTGCCTTCTGTTTTTTTTTTTTTTTTGTGGGGCTATCTTAATTACATCAAGGGGCGGTTACAATATCTTGGTCTCCTCTTGGAAAGTTTTCTTTAGGGGGGTTCGGATATTTCTCAAACCTCCTAATAATTAAATGTTGAGCTGAATTCTTTTTCATTACAGACCCAGCATGAGCGCCATGAAAACACACAGCTTCGAAATGAGAATGAAAAGCTTAGGGCTGACAACATGCGGTACAGAGAAGCTCTTAGCAATGCCTCGTGTCCTAATTGTGGAGGGCCTACTGCCATTGGAGAAATGTCCTTTGATGAACATCATTTGAGACTGGAAAATGCCAGATTAAGAGAAGAGGTCCATTTATTAGGTTTATCTTGTTGTTGGATTTTGTAACAAATCCTGATCATATCTTCAAAATTTAATCTGTTTCCTTTTGTTCGCAGATTGACCGTATTTCAGCAATCGCTGCTAAGTATGTTGGCAAGCCTGTGGTGAACTATCCACTTATATCGGCTCCGATGCCTCCACGTCCACTTGACCTTGGTGTTGGGAATTTTGGTGGACAGCCAGGCATTGGAGGGGAGATTTATGGAGCTGGAGACCTACTTAGGTCGATAACTGCTCCTACTGAGGCTGATAAGCCCATGATAATTGAGCTTGCAGTTGCAGCCATGGAGGAGCTAGTTAGAATGGCCCAAATGGATGAACCCTTATGGATGGGTAGCCTTGATGGAACAAATGCAGTATTAGATGAAGATGAATACGTAAGGATATTTCCTCGTGGTATTGGGCCTAAACCTACTGGTTTTAAATGTGAGGCTTCAAGAGAGTCTGCTGTTGTTATCATGAACCACATCAACCTTGTTGAGTATCTCATGGATGTGGTGAGGTTCCTTTAATTATTTTGCAAAGTATACAACATTTAAGAATATAAATACATTTTGATTCAATATTAATTTTTGATAATGTCTTGGCTTTCAGAATCAGTGGTCTACATTGTTTTCCGGCATAGTCTCAAGGGCTTTGACTTTGGAAGTGTTATCAACAGGAGTTGCAGGGAACTATAATGGTGCCTTGCAAGTGGTAATATACGTAAATTTTCTTCAATTATCTTCCAAATGGCAACACCTTCGCTAACTTGATTAACGGCGGATATAACCCGATACTTGATTTAAAATATAGTCGATATATTTATTTCACATCCCTGACATTTTAGGTGTGGAGTTCAGAATCATGAAACTAAATATGTGAAGGTCATATATGATATCATTCTCTCCAAGAATATATAACTAATTGTTTGAGTTCTATCCAGATGACGGCTGAATTTCAACTTCCAACTCCACTTGTTCCTACCCGAGAAAGTTACTTTGTGAGGTACTGTAAACAACATGCCGATGGTACTTGGGCAGTGGTTGATGTTTCATTGGACAATTTACGCCCTAGTCCGGGAGCTAGGTGTCGAAGGAGGCCATCTGGATGTTTGATTCAAGAAATGCTTAATGGATACTCCAAGGTGAACACTTCATTATTGTTGGAAGTTGTTATACTCTACTTTAGTTAAGCTGCACCATTTCCATAAGCAATGATTTGTTTTTGCTACGTTTGTAATCGAATTTCTTCATACCGTAGGTTACATGGGTTGAACATGTAGAGGTGGATGATAGAGGTGTTCATAATCTATACAAGCAACTTGTTAGCTCAGGACATGCATTCGGGGCAAAACGATGGGTGGCAACCCTAGATCGGCAATGCGAGCGCCTTGCCAGTGCCATGGCAACAAATATTCCTGCTGGCGATGTTGGTGGTAATATATACTACGTAGTTTTTCATTCTTAATAGGTAACATTGTACTGGATGATATGCTTGGCCCTGGACTTATAGCCCATTAATTTGTTTATTCACAGTGATTACTAATCAAGAAGGGAGAAAGAGTATGATGAAGCTGGCAGAGAGAATGGTGATAAGCTTCTGTGCTGGAGTGAGCGCCTCTACTGCTCATACTTGGACTACACTATCTGGAACTGGAGCTGATGATGTTAGGGTCATGACAAGGAAGAGTGTAGATGATCCAGGGAGGCCTCCTGGGATTGTGCTTAGTGCTGCAACTTCCTTCTGGCTTCCAGTTCCTCCAAAAAGGGTTTTTGATTTTCTTCGTGACGAGAGCACTCGAAATGAGGTATAATAATCAGGAGTATTGGATCCTCAATTTTCTTGCTTTGAATTTTTCTTTTATTCCTGTGAAGTGAAATTGAAAGAATAAAACTAGTTTCAATTTGTACTCCCTAATTAAATTATTGGATCTCATTCTAAGACTTGATTGCTTAAAATACAGTGGGATATTCTATCAAATGGTGGAGTTGTCCAAGAAATGGCACACATTGCTAATGGCCGGGATACAGGCAATTGTGTATCTCTACTTCGAGTTAATGTAAGTATCATACGAAAATCTTTGTTCTTATTATGCAGTTGTCCTTCTATGATCATAATTAGTCTACTGTTGTTACCAATAATTTAATTGATCTAATACATGCACAATTATAGAGCGCGAATTCGAGCCAGAGCAACATGCTGATTTTACAAGAGAGTTGCGCTGATCAAACAGCCTCTTTCGTAATCTATGCACCGGTTGATATTGTTGCAATGAACGTCGTACTTAATGGAGGCGATCCAGACTATGTAGCACTTCTTCCTTCAGGGTTTGCTGTTCTTCCCGATGGAACTGGAGCGCATGTAGGAGGCATGGAGGAGGCTGCAGGTGGATCTCTTCTAACTGTTGCATTCCAGATTTTGGTTGATTCAGTTCCTACAGCAAAACTATCTCTCGGCTCAGTGGCAACTGTTAACAACTTGATTGCCTGCACCGTGGAGAGGATTAAGGCTTCTTTATCATGCGAATCTGCATGAATTTGAAGGTTAATTTAGAGGTAAAGTACTGGACTTGTGCTGCTGTGTCCTACTATTCTCAATATATAACTGACTGATTCTCTCTGGATTCATGACCAAGGAATGCAACTTTATATTTTCTTGCAGTTCATTAACCAGAGGAGGAAAAAAGAGGGGAAATTTGAGAAAAACACAAAGATGGTGGCCATTTTGGCTTTTATAGAAGAAGATTAATGGGAGAAGTCAAGAGCGCACCTTGCATGCCTCATGGTTTGCGATAAGGGAAAGACTACTAGTTAGCAACCAAAGCATACCATGGGGGATCAGAAAGGACGTTAGAGGTTCGGGAATTGACTTCGCCAAACAAAGTAAAAAGGAAAGACCTTAAAATATTAATCCAAGGTTGAACTACTGCTCCTTTTCCCCTTCTTTAACTTATTAGTTAGGGTTTTGTGCCCCGATAGTACTTCAAGTTTTATCTGCTCTCTAGATCTCTCTTTTTCCCTCCTCTACTTGTTAATTTGTTTGTGTTTTGAAGCTCACACCTCAAGAGCTTTTGGAATAGACTTCCTTTGTTAAGCCTTGTTCTCTCTTTGAATTTGTTATAATTAGTCTCCTTTTGATTTGTCTTGGCTATGTTTAAACTTGGGTTTACTTTCTCAAAATGCTGCAATCTTGAGTGATTATCAATATCAATCCACATCACATACCAAAGAACAAAATTAAACTATTTCAAAGCAATCATCCTCCTCCTTTACACACACACACACACACACACACACAAACACCCACAATATGATAATCTTTATAGACACACACACACTTATAAGCAGTAAAGTTTTCCCCTAATGACAGTGGCATTTTCACTAGCCTTCCTTTTATTTTTAGTTCGAGTTTCCCTCCACCTTTTTTTTTTAATAAACGAGAGGGAGTATTATTAAAAACGGATAGTTAGCCACATAGATTGTGACTACCTAAGATAAAGTACAAAGCATGAAACTAGAGAGAATTGCAGGTACAGAGGCTGAAAACCAGACAATGGTAAACTGCGTTTCTTAGCAAGGTTAGTCCACCTTCTAATACCTCCTCATCCTCTGGTTAAATTATACCCTGTATATGTGAAACTCCCTTATATGTTGTGAAATTCTATACATTAACAAGTGAAAAAGAGATGGCCAATTCGATCGGCTGCGCACCATTTAACACTAGATTATTCCTTGCTAATTACCAAATAGTCCACAAGGTTGCAAATAAAACTAACTTCCATGCTTTGATTGGAATATTCATGAGCTATAGCTTAGTCAATGACTGTAGAAATCTTCAAGAGATTCCAGAAAAGTGGTTGAAACACCCCACCATTGAATTACTCTATACCAAAAATCATGCCCTCCTCCCATATAGGTTCGAGTAATTCTATGTCAGATTTGTTCCTCAAGTCTAAAAAGGTTGGCTATAAAAAGAAGATTCCCTCATAGAGATATCGAGCCAACGAGTAATTTTATAGTATCAATGCTAATCTCACAAGGGATAGGCTTGTTTTCTTTTATCTTTTTTTCCCAGCCCCATTTAGATATGCATTTCCAATCCTTCATGAACAAGTATAAAAATATGTGCAATTAATAAAAGCACGTGTCGTATCTTGATGGATATCGCGACAAGGGTCGAAAATATATATTGTGAAAAATTAAAGTTGCCATCTATTAATTAAAAAAAATTAAAAAATATAAAAATTAACACTAATTTTAAAGATTCAAGTAAAAGATTAATTATGTTTAAGGAAAAAATGATATTACCTTTAAAATATCATTTCTTATCAAAAGTTATATTTTCTATAAGTTTATAAGATTCCTAATTAACCAAGCCACCAAGTTTGAGAATAAAGTGGGATTTCTAGGTCGAGTGGATGATGAATCATTGATAAAACAATAAATTTTAGGGAGATTTTTTTATTAGTGGCTAGTGAATCATTAATCAAAGAGTGAGCAATTACTAGATTTGATTAGAGGGATCAATAGATGTAATAATCGGTAAACCTTTTTTTTTTCTTCTTCTTCTTTCATAAAAATTCAGATAAAACTAAGCTTTGATGGAAATGAACAAGGTTTAGAAAATTAATGAAAATATCAAAGCCTTCATTTTTAAGAAAATAAAACGAGGTTATTTAGTAGCAATAGCCATCATATGTTTCATTACTTTTCATAAATCCTAAAAATGAAATAAGAGAAGAAAAAAAGATATTGAATGATCGATTCATACGAACCATTAATAACATTGTTGCTACCTAATTTTTGATAATTTTTTTAAAGAAACCAAAAATAGCAAAAACAAAAAACTCAAAAATATATTTTTGATATATTTGTGTCGTTTGCGGCATCTTTTACAAAGAATTTCAAATAAAAAAAAGAGAGAAAGAAAAAATACATTTAATTTGGTTAATGATCTAATTGTAATTGTGGAAGGAAGATGACCAATTTGAAAATTGAAAAACCTTTCATCAAGCAACCAATCTTTTTTAATCAAATGGTATACAATCAATTCTTTTAATTCAAGGGTTCATTTTTCTTTGCTTTGTTTTCAAGTTATCAAAGGAATGATTGAGATTCATTTTTGAAATTCAATGGTTGATTTTGGTTTGCTTTGCCTTTAAGCCAAAAAAAACTTATTTACCTATAAATATGTGGTTATATCGCACACAAAATAGAGGATAAATTTGGGGGGAATTACCAAAAAATAAAATAAAAAAGTAATTTTCACATATTATCTCCCCACACACATACCCACATAACACAAAAAACTCTAAACCCATTATACCCTAAGTCAGCTGCCGCATTAAAAAAGGAGGAGAATCGGACGATCCGTGTTGCCTTCATCTCCCTCATCTCTCTTGCACCAACCCGTAGCCACCCAAACCATTTGCCCCTTTCATCTTCTCTTCCCCATCACTACTGTCACCCTTCTAGACCAAGCAAGCCATCGTCTTCACCTCCACTGTTAAGCATGACCTCTACCACCGACGACTCCCTCCTCTTTATGACAACCCATTCCCCATCGTCAGCTTCCTTTTCTCATCCATTACTGAGCAACTCCCACACACAGAAAAAGAAAACCTTGGCCTTCTGACCATCATCACAGCCACAACCTACCCCTCCAAACTACCAGCCACACAACCCAAAATCAATAGCACCTTTTGTTTTGTTTTTTTGTTGAAAAAAAAAAACCCATCACAAGACTCACAGAATGCCATCCTCCCCACATTCTCTTTCTTCTCCACCAACCTTTTATCAGCCTTAACCAACAACTAAACCATTCCAGCTCTAGCTCACAACCAAACAACAATCCCCCTTGTGATCTTCATAGTTTCTCTTTCATTCCCAGTAGCAGCCATCTATATATAAAAAAAGAAATTGTTTGAGAAAAAAACAAAAAAAAAATTTAAAAAGGGAAACAAATCGAATTGTTTGCGTTGATTTACTCTTTTATAGGTAACGGTAGCTCTCACCACCAGCACAAAAAGAAAAAGGTGAATAAGCAGTTCTAAATCCACCTGTTTTCCACTTTGTTAGTGACGGCGCATGGGTTCACACGCTGCCAGTGGTAATGGTGCGTGAGACCCCTACACCGCCACTGTTTCTCCGCTTCTTAGAAGCTTCCCAACACTATTCCCAGTATTGTTTCAAAATTTTAGGGGGCATACTTTATAAATTATAAATTTCTTTAATGTGTTGTTTGAATTATTTTAAATTTTGAGTTTGTACTGTTTGTAAATATATAATTGTGGGTGTGTGTGAGTAAAACATAGTAAAAAAAAAAGAATGACAATTAATGGTTAAATATTTTGGTATAGACGATGGACTTATAAGTGAGGTTGATATTTGAATACTAGTAGTTGACTAGACAATTGTTAGAGTTATTCTAAATATTTATTAATTTTAATTGGGAATATTTTTCACCGTAATATTCAAATTACAAAAAATATTTTTAATAAGAATTTATTTGAGTACACGAGCTCATAATAAATTATTAACACCAGATTTATTTACACGAATAAATCTCAATCTTAAGCCATAGACAGACTATTGGTTAAGAACCCATCAAAACCTTTAAACTACATTTAAAACCATATAAAGCAACTTACCTTAGGTAGGATGCACTAGGGGCGCTAATACCTTCTTTATCAACAATCAGCCCCTTATCCTTGAATCTCTGATAAAACTAGTACACTCGGATTTTTTAACGACCTTGAATCAAACAATTAGGTGGTGACTCCTTTAAACCTCTCGACACTGCACGTTCATGTGCAACAAACATAAAGTTGAATCCCAAAAGAAAAAGGATGAAGATTATGTTGTGTACTAAAAGTAGAAGATCAAAAACATTGTGAGTGTGGTTAAAAAATAAAATCCTAGTTTAGGGTTAAGAGTTAGACAATCTAGAAACAAAAGAGATAGGTCAAGCAACAAGACTTAAACAATACAAAATTACAACAATCCTTAATATCATATATAAATGAGAATTTTAAGCATAATGAACTTTTAAAGTACCATATTAAAAAACAAAACATTCTAATAAAGAAGATCATAGTACATCCAACATAAGAAGATCCCATTTATTAGACCCATTATATTTTGCACTTTTTGTGAGGTTGTTGTGAACACATTAAACACTTCTCTTTGTCACATTAATTTTTTTTTATCTTTTATTATGTTTTTTTTTTTGTTATGGTTACCTATCTTAATTTAAAAACTTATGTTATTGGATGATACTTTAAGAATAATTTTATGTTTAAATAATTTTCTACTAAACTTGAAATTTATACGAATCTATTATTCTTTTATACTATTTTTTTAATTAGAATATTTTGGATGGTAAAAAACATCGTAATCATTTTATCATTAATTAAAATTTTAATACTATATTTAAAAAAAACATATAAATCCAAAAATTCAAAAGATCCAATAGTCACCAAAGGAGATCATCCTTTATAGTACTTAAATCTACCCATTCCTCGTACTCATAACTCTTTATAGTATGAATAGTATGAATGATGAAGACGAGGGGTTGAGTTAGTCTAACATTTACATACTATTTGGAAAAAAATATTTGTAATGAATGTGTTTAGATTTTGCTACGGGAGTGCTCTTTGTCTTCGTATATTCATAACCAATATCATCTCTCAATTCTTATCATACTCTCATACTCATGCTCATCAATTAAACACTATATTCACTTCAAAATCATATATTAATTACCCAATTCCTTTATTAGAAAAGAAGCAAAAATAGATTTGCTTTCTATAGCTAGCTAGCAAGACTAGAAGAAGGAGGAGGAGGAGGAGGAGGAGATCCAGATAACTCCAGAAATCACTGGGAACAATAATTTCGCAAGCGACCAGTTGACTTCGATTACTTTCATGGGATGTAAGGGTGTTTTATATATATATAAAAGGGGCTTTGCTACGTGCTAAATATAACTTTTAGAAATCAATAATAGGTTCTCCAATGGTGAGATTGCGCTCCAAGGTCCAGGGCAGGTCAAAGAGCTTTGCTGTGATGAATTTGAAAATCTTATTCACATTGATGTTATAGGTCGCACTTGAAAAGAAGAGAGTTGCATTTAGAACCTTGGCATATGCTCTTGCCTGTCATAAATAAGAATTCAAATTACAAATATGTACTATCAAAAAAAAATTACATATATGTAAAAAAAAGAAAAAAAACGAAAAGGCAAAAGGGTCCATTTCATATTTTCCAGTTAAGTTTTTATGGTTAATAAATTTCTATTAAAATATCGATTGATTGATGTTATTTTATCTATTTATCAATCAAGTCCTTGCATCTTAAAACTAAGAATAAGAAATTAATGCTTTCTTCAATGGTGTAAACTTCATCTTCCTTGAGAAACATAAATAATTTATCAAATAATTCTCTTATGAAATCTGAGGTGATTAATCGTTTTAATTTAAATATATATAAAAATAAACAAGCATTTAAACAGGAGCATGCGATCCAGGATTATTTGACCTTTTTTTTTTTCCTTTCAATTTCCGTTCAGGCTACTTAATTATTAGATTGTTTATGCCTCCACTACTAACATGAAAAGTTTGAGTAAAATCTTATCAAAACTTTGGAATGTTACCTGGCTTGCAATTGTCCATTGTAGATCTATCGGGAGCTGGATAAAATCATCAAACTTGGTTCCTATTATAACAGGAACTGCGGTCTAAGAAAATTCAAGAAAGCAAACAAATAACCACAAGATGATCATAATCCTGCAGCAACCAAGAACATATCAAACCAAAGAAAGGTGCGCTAATGCAGATTTATACCTGATTCCATCTCCTTGCTTCTTGGTACCACCTTATAACACTGCAATAATGATGGACTTTTCATAAATAAAGTAAACATTCTACTAATCAATCCTTAATGTCCAAATTAAGAGGGGGGAAGGTGTATAATAGACAATCAAGAATTTAACTAAAGAAACCTGTTTAAAGTGACCCGACTAGTTAGATCAAACATGATCAAAATAGCCACAGATCCCTTGCAAGCCACCGGAATTTGCTGCTCCAATCCTTCATCGCCTACACCGTGAATAACATTTTTTTTGTACCATTAATTGTATATTTTGATAGGAGAAGGAAGTTTTTTTTTTTTTTTTAAATGTGATCTTATTCACAAAGTGCTGGGGAAGTTAACTTACCGTCTAGTTCCCAGAGACTATAAGAAATACGTGCATCCTTAACCATCAATGTTTTTTTCATCAATTTCAAACCGTTGTTATGCTTCACTCCCTCATCTTTCTCATTTCCCACATACTTTGCCTTCAAAATATTTGAGGGCAGAATAATTATTATAGCCAGCCATCGTATGGCTAAAAAAACCATGTACGTAAATATTCTATAGAAAAATCTACAAAACATATATATACTAACCAGAAAACTTGTCTTTCCAATCTGACAATCACCTAAGAGGCTAATCTTTAAAGCTACCAAGTCTGAATCATTATCGTGATGGTTATGACATATCGGTGGTGGTGTTGCGCTCGGCATTGTCTCGTCGGTAGCTAGAGACCGGTGTGACAGCATGCGGCGATAGCGAACAGGCTTCCCTAATGAACAAATGAGAACGTGATCCCATATACGGAGAATGCATCGTCTAATGATTGAAATGTGGCGTTGAATCTTTCGTCTGGGATTGAATCGAAACATAATTTGGCAAAATTGATTCATATTGGTTTTTGTTTGAGCAAGAGGGATGGCCTTGAGAAGTACTGCATGTGCATATCCCTTCGGCCATGAAAGAAATTGCTAGCTATAGCTTGTAGTATATTACCCATTTTTTCAAAGATCACGGGTATTTTTGGAACATGCTAATTAAATTTTCAGTGACAACTGACAGCACCAAACCTTATTTTATTTTATTTTTTGAACAATTTTTTAATCAATCATGTTTCTACTTTAACGGGACAAGACAAGGTCATATGGTCCATATCGCCAGCTGCTGTGTGTTCTTACGTTTCACATGAAATGAAATGAAATGAAAGGTGTAATTTTATTTATTATTGGGTTGTTGCTAGTCTCCGGTTAATTTCTCCTACAATTTCTAGTAGCCACAGCCTTTCCGTACGTCTAGCCAGCAAGTCCCTCACATTTTTCTACGTATACTGGTCGGCCTTAGCTCTCGTGTGGTGCAAGTGGTGCAACCCTTGCCATCACTAGATCGTAGCTATGAAATTATTGTACGAAAGAACTATTGCAGTAGCATCGGTTGCAGAACGGAGTAAAGAAACATAGGGCATAGAAATCCTCTTGGAGAAACAATTGATTGCTGAGAGCACAACAGATGAGGAAGAATTTGTTGATAAAGTCCCAGTTGAAAGAGTTTGCTAGTTGGAGATTGAAAGTCCCAGCTCATCAATGGCCAGGGTTATTAGCAGCCACGGTCTGCTCTTCTTCGTACAACAATGTGTTGATCTATTTCAGCAAGTAAGATCGATATTGGTATCCAATTTTAGCACAGCATTATCCACAACTCGTTTTCAGGCTTCATTGCAAGAAATAATATATTCTGTTGAAGATAATCCTTCGCGTGGATCGGTAGCAGAATTCGTATTCTGTTTGCTGACTAGCTAGTTATAGATCGTTACTCTTAGACTTGTAACTAACATTCCCACCCTAAGAAAGTAGCTCTTTGATCAACTGGGTTCATCAAAATGATTCCAATTTGAACTCGGAGTTACATTTACTGGAACATCTTTGAAAAGGAAAGGATCAATTTAAGAATGAAGGATGTTAAAGCTGATCAGAAGTTCAATTCCTTGGGTGTGTGTGTGTGTATTTGTATAGAATACATAACAGCCTTGTGTGTTACAGAACAATCTATCTCTAACCAGTTCTAGCTGCCTAACATTTTTGTATCACAGGAAAGGATGGGAAAAATCAGTATTTCCGACACTGTTGATTTTATTGTTTTGCGATAGAGGGAGTGCTAAGAAACTTTAGCAGGAGGTTTTTTTTTTTTTTCCTCTAAGCTGGTGAATTGGCGTGCACATCTGAGCTCGGGCTAGCTTGTCGCTTGATATCAGTACTACTCTTCCGTTTAAGCATCTCCTTAATCTCTGCCTCTTTCCTGTCTACAAAATCAATCAAATCCTTGAAGCTAGTTGAGTGTAAGGAGCGTCTAGGCCTTCCTGGCTGAATCTCATCAACCTCTGCCTCCTCACCACCTTCTGGAGTAAATCTACGGAACTGGAAAATGACCTTACAGCAGAATGTGGTAAGAGCAATGAAGCATGAAATGCCGCAAATAAGAAACAGACCCCAGAAACTCGTCAGGGAGAGACGGCTGTCATCGATTTCATTGATTTGCTCCATGCAATCTCCATGTGTCAGCCATTTGTTGTGGATTTTTTGGAGATCACCATTTTCTGATAGTTGAAGAATGGCAGTTGACAAGTCAACAGCTAGAGGAGAGTCCCTTTGAAACGCCTGCAACAAGAAAGTCTTATTGTAAGAAAATTACTGGAGTTCCCACACGGACATTTCATAACGTATGCTGGACTTTACTACAAGCATTTCAAATTCCTTTTGAAAACATACCACCAGTCCTCTGGTCCAGGTCTCTCCCTTCATAACGAAGGAGTTTCTGTGCTAACTTGCAAATAACTAGTTCAAAATAATGTTCTATATAATTATACATATCCTGCCATTTCCTTTGGTGATTTGGTCTCTGTTGTTATACAGCAGCTATTTAGTGTTACGCTGTAACAGGTGTCAAACTATAATGATTTAATACTTCCTAAATATCATGATTCAAGTAAATATTATTAGTTAGCTAGTATACCAAGTTTGCACCATCCTATATGCTACTTTCATGTCAATATTCATTTTAGAAATCAAGCTAATCCAAACTGCAAGATTTTCTGGAGTAATGATTTTTTCATTCTTAGACTGAAAAATAATGTAGATAGTACTTACAAATCCCCATCCACTTTTTGTGAACTCTTGGCCCACGGTCCTAAATTTACAATTGGTGGAAGACAGGAAGAGCTCAATATAAGGAAGCTCATCAACAATTGCAGCCACGCCACCATTTTTTGGTCCAAGTTGAAGGGCAGTACTGTATTCCTGCTGGCTTTTCAATATTACGAGTCTAGATCCTGCTATGTTGAGCTCGTCCATCAGGTAGTTCCTTGCAAATGACCCATCTTGAATTCCAATCGGTTCATTACTTGAGACCAAGCTGTCAATCCCTTCGATCCGTGATGTTAACTGCTGCACTGTGAGGATTGATGTCAAACTAGCTGTGTAGCTTGAATTGATAATCAACACTACAAATAGCCATATGATCAGCACAAAACGTCCCAAGGTGCTCACTGTATTCTCTCCTACACCACATCCAAGCAACTAAGATTATTAGGTGTTTCCCTAGAAAGCTTATGTGAAGGAACAAGTAAAGAAAGAATAGATGAATAGGCGTAGCTCACATACTGTGTGAAAAAAACATTGTTGAGAAACTGAACCTGCAAGATCAGTGCAAATGTCAGTTCGAAGCATTCCAATATTTGTGAAGCAAAGCGCATAATAGCAATGTACCTCCTCGGCAGGAGAACGCTTAAAACAAAGGCTTTGAAACAGCTGATTACATCTTGCCTACTACTGCCTAAATATATTTGCTTTGCCTTAATTACTAAAACGTTCCACATTCTATCATGATCTGTTTGACTGCATTCTTTGAAATAATATGCACCAACATCCTGATCTCTCAGCTACATCAATGCTATATGCATACTAAAAAAGTGATTTTCATTGCATGTACTTTTATTTCTGTATTAGTTCCCCTGTATCGCCAGGATATTTCAAGGCATCTATGCAACAGCAAGAGATATTTGCCTAATTGAGCTGAAATTGTCAGCCAGAAGGAAATGCAAGTTTAATAAATTCAGGGGCCTACAAATGCTTTCAAAGCATGCTAACCAGAATATTGTCATAATTTGCTGACTAGGAGGACCCCTGAATTCATGATTCATTCGGTGCTCAAGAATCCAGACTACAGCTCCCACGAAAAGAAAGAAGGCACCTGTGACGAGCCACATTTGGATAGTAAATGGCTTGAGGAACGCCCAAGGGCTAGACTTTTGTTCCTTGACTGGAGCAACTACAACCAGCCCTGATTCCATAAAAGGCTGCGTAAAATCTACAATCTTTGTCCTATTTGTGACTATAGTAACATCTCCAACAGCTGCATCATAACGCTGAAGAGGAAGAGATCAAACAGAAAAACTACTAGAATGTAATCATCAAAGAAGGTATAGCTCCAAAATAATGAAGATACCAAGTTACAAATTATAGCCAGATACTCACATCTTGAGCAACCGCTTGGACAATCTCATTGTACTCTGGATTTCGCTTGCCATCTCCATGTAGCATATATGTGCGTGGGACAGGATATGGCAGCAAGTTTATTGCAGCTTCGAAGACATCAATGCAGTATCCCCTAACCCCTGGGGGGTTTTTGTCTTTAGCGACAAATTGTTGATAACTTATGCGATTAGGCACAGCAATTCGCAGTGGCTTACCGTTTTCAGGGAATACCCATCCTCGAGGTACAAGCGAAGTTTCACCAGGCCATATTACACTGGAAAGATGTTGATTACTGGAAGAATTATTCCGAGGCTTTGTATACAAGACCTCTGGAGAAATTGTTGAAAGACCAGAGTAATTTGACCAATAACCAATCCTTCTAGACCCTGTCCCACCAATGTTAAGAACATCATATGCTGGACGAACCAAGTTCTTATCCAAATCAAATTGAATTTGACCACTTGGACCACTGAAGTTCATCCTGAGAAGTGTCTGGAGAAACTGTTGGCCTCCATCAAAAACACGCAGTGATGCCAAGTTCATTGCGCTTCCTTTTGTGTCGCTCAACTTTGGATCAGTAGAGTGTGATAGATTTCCACCTTCATTGAGAAAAACATCAAGAGCTCGGGCAGCTAACCATACTGTATCATAAGCATAAAGTGCATAAGAATTGAACCCAGAAGCACCGATGCTCTTCTTGTGGTTTAGGTTGCTCCATCTAGACATAAAACTTCGTTTGAGATCAGTTTCTGGATTGTGATGGCGAAGAGAAACAACCCCTTGTAAGAGATTCATTGTGTCAGTGTCATCTGGTTCTAATGAATCTAAAACCGAAGGGAGCCAATCTGTAGCAATCCAAACATAGCCTTTGGTCATCATATGAAGACTTTTAGCTACAGAAAAAATTGACAAACCGGAATCTGGATTTACATGTACAACATAAACCCGAGATTCCATCTGGTTAACTTCAAGCAACAAGTCGGAGATCTGACTTCTGGGCGCTCCAGGGGTCAAGGCAGCCTTGTAAGCGATCTTGGCACGCTTTTTTGCCAGGGTATCACCCAATATAGATATCCCATTCCTGCCACAATCATCATCCACAAAAATGGCAATTACCTCTCGCCAACCATAAGACGTAACCAGATCAGCAATTGCATACATCTGGAAATAGTCATTCTGTGTAGTGCGGAGGAAATATGGGTACTGTAATGCTGAAAGGGAAGGATCTGTTGCTGCAAATGATAAAAGTGGAACATGAAGTTCGTTGACAACATGAGATATTATATGAGCTATTCCAGAAGATTGGGGGCCAATCACAGCAACAACACGGTTTTCCATCAGCTGCAAAGCTGCATCATGGGCAAGGAAACTTTCATCAAAATTCTCATCATTATGTCCTTACTTAATTACATAGGTGCGGATAGTCACGCCTAGCAGTTAGCTGGCATGAACATCTAAACAAAGTTCAAGCTAGAAATATCTCACCATTCCTAAATTTGGCTTTAATTACCAATGGACATGAACATCGAATTTGTTCTGCATTATAAATTACAACATTTCAATGGCTTTCAAAGTTCAGGAAAAAAATTTTTTTTTGCTGGTGTGGATAATAAATGCGATCAATACAGCCACACATACAGAACTAGGCAGCATCTTTAGTGCTAGAGACACCATTATTCATGTTTAGTCAAAGGAAACTGTAACTGCAAAGCTAATAAGAGAAATGGAGATTGAAAAGTAAACCATAGCGGGCAATGGAAACAGAGACTGCAATTAAAACAGGAGTGCAGGAATTTAAAAAATGAAAAAGAGGCAAAGAAATCCCAAATTCAAATACAAAAAGAATAGTATCTTGAAAATGATTTTGAGGAAGAAATACCTTCGACAGTTCCAAGAAATCCACTGCAATTAGTGTTGTGAGAAATAAGGTTCAATCTAGTCCCGGGAAGAACGGTTGGATCAGAATTGACATCGTCAACAGCAGCAGCAATAGCTGGCCCAGCTGCTCTCCCTATCACTGAATCGAAGGTAAACAAACTTCCTATATTTGCAACACTCGGTCTTGGAGAAGAAGAAGAAGAAACACTAGTTCCATTTCCATTTGCAGCTGCCTGACCAAAAACAACTTCCATGGGCACACAAATACCAGTAATCAACAGCAGCAGCAGCAGCAACACTCTTTTCATCATCAAAAATACTCTAGTAGCACAACCACCACCAGCAATATTCAAAGACACATCCATGGTAACTAACCAAGCTTGCAATCAAATTAAAAATAAATAAATGATTCTCCACGTCAAGCAACCATTTTGTTTCTTCAATGTAATAAGTACCTGCCAATGATGAAACACAAGCATAGACACATGTTAATGAACATCGAAAGCCGAATTATGAATAGCAACAAAATATAATAAAGTAGAAAAACAAGCTGTGGAGCCCACATGCAAGGGAGGAAAAACAAAGAAGGAAGGATGTTGCGGTGTAGTGGAATATTTTGGTATGGCTTTAAGCTTTAGCTTAGATCAGATTAGATGTTAGCATATATTAGTGATTACCTTGAAGCCCAGATACGGAAACTAGTTTGAACAGTTGAGTGCATCATAATTAAGCTTTGAGGATGTAATGAAAAAACAAGGATCAAGAGAGTGGACAAAAGCTCTAAACAGTCTTGCAAGCTCAAGTAAGGAATGATTCTCTCCTTTTATGTCTGCTTGTTTTATTATTCTCTGGTGTGTTTAAGCTTTTTGCAAAGGACGATGGCTAGCATTTACTACAATTTAATAATTATAATAATAATAATAATAAGAGTTAAAGTAACTCTAATATAATATCTTTGGGATTCCACTCCAAACATATATCAGTTAAAATTAATTATTTTTTATATTTTTAAATCATTAATATATTAATATCAAAAATAATTGTAAAAAATAAAAAAAAATATTTTTTTAATATATTTCTGTACAAAATACACTTTAAAAAACAATTATTATCACATTCTCGAACACCTCTGTAATCTGATTACGAACCAAATTTACTATTCTATATTTCTTTGTGGAGTAGAAATCCATCATGTGATCCCTCAAGTTTTAAAAATTAGCTAAATCACCCTCTTTATTTCAATTTATTTTAGGATTTCTTTTCTCTTTTTTGTTATTATAAAGGAGAGATTCAAACTCAAAGCTCTTAAAAGAGAGAAGACAGTGATACTAATTGAGTTACAACTCTCCTTTTTTTAAAGAAAATAAATTAATATGTGATGTTAACCCTCGTGTTTTGAATTTGTAGTCAAGCATGTATGTGGTCAACCCTGGCGACTACAAACTGAACTGTTGTGCCTAAAATTAAAGTGTAATGGTCGATTTAATAAATTTCCAAAACTTGAGGTATCAAGACATGAATTTACTTTTTAGAAGAAAAAAAATACATCGAATGACCCTTCTTGTTATAGTTTTGAAACCCGTCCCGGCCTGACGGGTTGACCCGGGGCTGGAACCGATCCAGATTAAAGAAAAAACAGGGAAAAGAAAAACTCGGTGTGACCCGGCAGGTTGACCCGGCTACCCAGTCAAGACCCGGTTGCAAACCCGTTGACTTTTGTTTTTTAACTAAAACAACATCGTTTTGATTTAAAAAAAAACTGACCCAGCCGACCCAGTGATCCAGTCAAAACCTGGAATCCGGATCTTAGACCGGATCGGCCACCTGGCTGGGTCTTAAAACTATACTTCTTGTTTTTAGAGTAAATAATCATACTCGTAGAAGTTTAGAAGCATTTCCATTTATTCCCAAATAATCATGCCATTCACGTATACTTATCGTGTCTACTTGTAATGTATATGTAATAGTGAATGTACCCATGCCACGCTTTTGGTGGAATTCCAAGTTAATTTCAA
>Ga0307517_10006235_pt1 | contig 17732 bp, 16 predicted proteins | sample 23_EM_MG_FD_194515 | JGI IMG/M metagenome (GOLD analysis project Ga0307517, IMG submission 194515) | Populus trichocarpa ectomycorrhiza microbial communities from riparian zone in the Pacific Northwest, United States - 23_EM | ecosystem: Host-associated > Plants > Roots > Unclassified | place...
GGGGTACTTTTCGTATTGGGTATGCTTGAAGGTGTTGAACTGTTGCCAGACTATGTATGAAGCGCTGGTCGAGTTGAACAGTTCCAGACTCACGATTGTGCTGTTCCTGACTTGATTCCATACTTCGCAAGGGTCGAATAAAGGGAGTTTATGGTGTTGGCCCTCTTGGGAGGAGACGGCCTGTCTACGTCTGGTCCTGAACTGGGGTTAACGGCGCTGTCGAGGACTTGAAAGGCATCATTGAGTTTGCGCTAAGTGAACAGGTCGGGACAGGTTTTCGCATAATACACAAACGACAGACCTTTGTTGACCGAATTCTGGATTCGTTTGATTCTTGAATAGTTGGAAGTGCTTGCGTGGTCATCTCGTTCATCCACAAAGTCGCCACCGGCGCGACAACACCAATAATAGTTGGCTTAGTCAGCGAATTAATTTAAACGCCTTTCATTCGCCAGAACCAGCGCCTAGTACTACCGTATGTACAGAATGACTGAGAGCTACTGCTATGACCCACCCTTTCCATTGGGGTTCTTCAGCTTCATCTGTTTCTTGATGACCCCTTGCCTCCTTGCTCGATTGCGCTTTTCTCTTTCCTCCATCTCGTCCCGCTGCACCTCTTTTAATATCCCAACCACCGTCCTCGCCGCAACGCGGTCATTCCGCAGGAAGAACGACTTGATGAACATCTTATACATCGGTCGTACATGCCGTGAAAACGAGATATGTGCAGAGAGCGACGGTATGGAGAAGCTGCCAGCCGATGCACCCTGAGGGGGCGAACTGAAGGGAACTCCATGCTGTCGACGCCAATGATCTGGAACGGGATAACCATCGCGCACCATTTGGTCGAATAGGCGTCTTACTCGACCAGCGTCAACCATGGCCTTCCATCGAAGAAGAGCCTTCAGGATGATGTTAATAGTCGTCCTGTCAGGCACAAAGCCGTAATCCTTGGCTAATAAGTCTTTGGTCTGCAGAACGTGGCGAACGAGGCGACCGTTGCGAAGGCTGGGTTTCAGCAGAGAGCCATGAAGAATGATGTTCCCAATAACCACACTGGTCTTGGGGTCAAGGGAGGCTCGAACCTTCGCATACAGTGCTCTTGCTGCATATAACCTTCTGTGTTTAACCAGCGTCGAGATGGCATGACGGAGTGTAGGCCCTTGGGTTCTAGCACGAGCCACAAGAAGTCGAACAGGGAGATGAATTGAAGATGACGAGGGAAATCCGCGTAAACCAACAGCTTGCACAAGGGCTTCGCGTCGAGTTATGGAGGAACTTTGGGTTGGACTCCTCCCCTCAAGTGTTCTGGCTTGTTTATAGGCACCCGAACGGAGAAATTTGAGAGTCAATTTGTGGCGAATGTCATCTAGAGTTCGAGGCTGATTTCCCACTACACCACCACCACCGAACTCACGATACAGTTTGACAGCACTGGTAAATTCTTGACAGCGAACAAGTTGAAGTTGAAGGCGGCGAATCAGATGAATGGTAAAAAATTCCGGAGCCATCTTATGAATGGAGGTGATGAGCTTCACCGCAATAGAAGTATTACGCGTCCAGATCATCATCGAGAAGAAATATCGCAACGGGTACTTGAGTGATGCTGGTGGACGTTTCTCCGCATATAAGTTGTAAGCAATTCGAGCCAAATGTTTCACCACGTTGGTGTCTGCAGACTCGTATCTTCGAACCTGAAAAACGCGCAAACTTGCTGTGAGAAGAAATTCAACGTGCTCTCTGAACAACGATGGGTCGTTCAGCAGTGGGATGATCATCGTCCAACGTTCATTGGCAGCAAGTGCCACAAACATCGCTTGAAGGGCACCGGAAGAAACATCGATTTCTTCCCTCTTGCTATGAAGGTAAAGGCGGTGGGCAACATTGACATCGTCTGAGGCATAATGTCGGAGAAGAGCATTCGTGACATCACTCTCCCAGGATGGGTTCGGTTCCGCTCTTTGTATGATCGTGTAAAGTTGGTTCCAGTCTTGGCCATTGCACGCAACAAAGGCCGATGTATAAGCAACGATGGTATCTATCGCCTGGGCCTTCGTTCTGCGCGCATCGCCTTCGCAGTACTTCCATAACCCGAGTTCTTGGGTCAATTGATAAGAGGCTGCCTGGATTTCTCCGTCGGCGGCCGTGGCCGCAATTCGAAGGAAGGTTGCCATAAATGCTCTAGTAACGTCGATGGGCCAACCTTCGTGCGCAGTCTCCGCGAATGTTCTCCATAAGGGGTGGGTTATCTTCTCAATGATCTCACAGATCGAACCCCGGTCAGAAATTTTAGGAGGTAAACGCTTCTCCACATTGTCCAGAGTCAAGGCGGTGCGCCAAGGAGTATTCCAGGGTTCGAAAGATTCCATCCTTGTGGAGAGAAGTTGCTGTGGTATGCCTTTTGGGGAGAGGTGTATTGCGAGTAACGTGAGGTTATTCCATCGAGTGTCAAGAGAATGTGATGGTGCAAGAACGTTACGGACTTGCTCCACTGCCCAGCGATTGATGCAGGCGGAGGAATGACGAGAAGTCGAACTCGGTAGTAACACGGCAGCGAACTCTGAAGTGATATGGGACATCCGTAAAACATTACTGCGAACAGTGTCGGTCTGTGGGGACGCCACACCCACTGGGTCGTGCGCTGTTGCTGCTGTGTATGAATGCGTACGGTGGAAGGCGAAATTACATAGCAGCTCCCTGGATTGGGGAGAAAGGGCGGAGCCTCGTGCGGAAATCAATTGCCAAAATATGCCAACAAGTTGTGGATGAGGGTCCGCGATCCGTCGAAGAAGGTCGCAAAGGTGGAGCACAGCTTCATGAATGCATTGGGAATTATTTGAATTGAGCAAGGCGCGGAGATACGGTATGTGGACTTGAGGATCCTCTGTGCAGTGTTTGAACCTTTCGTAGTGGGAACGAGCAGAAGGTATAATTTCAAGCATCGCTAAGTACAGGATCGTTAGCATTTTCCATTGCCTGATGAAAAAAAAAAATATACCTGGACGCGATTTGCCAGCATCGGTGCACCCAGCCTGCGCTAGATATGCTCGCATCATCCAATACTGATCCGAAGGAAGTAAACCAAATCCCAACCTCTCCTTGTCTTGTGCAACTCGTAAAACGAACTCCCACAAACTCGGGGCTGTTGTAGGGGAAATAAAATATGGCAGAAGAGAGCTGTCGAAGACATGTGGATCACGCGTATGGGCCTCAGATATAGTGCCGAGGATGGATATAAGCTCTGAGAAAAGTCCGCCGTTCAGGTGCTGCAAAACGGATTGCTCTAGGGCTTCTTGGTAAAGCGAAATGAGGGAGTCGATTGAACGATATCCTTCCTGCGTGCCGCCTGGAGATAAGAGTTCCGCTAATGATGCGACGGTAACCGGTAGCGTAGTGGGGATATGTGGTGGAATGGAAGATGTGTGTGACGAAGGGCTTGAAGTTGGAACCTTCGTTTTAGAGATATAAACGAGTCTCGAGGCATTTACAAGGCTAGATGTCGCGTCATGTTTGCCGGTGGCGTTCATCCCGTAAGGTGGTGGTGTTACATGGGAACATGGGCGCGCGCTGGCCATTTCACGGGAAAGTGCATTTCGCCGTGTAAATTCTCTCGTTCGGTGGGTTAGGTCAGGCGGAGTTCCAACCGCCAGGGTTACGACTTGTTTGCTATCCTTTGAGATATTGTCAGAGGGCAAACGCGTCTGAGCGGCATGGTTCGCTATGGATCCAGTGCCTGTCGTCGAAGAACAAAATCTTCGGAGTCAAGAAATCGGCGTAAGAAACGGAAAACGCGGGGGAATAAGCACAAATACCGTATTCCTGAGGTGTAGATGCAACCGTATCCGTCCAATGCTCGGGGGTTCCATTGGCACCATCGCAACATTCCATTGCATGGAATGATATTTCAGCGGTGCGTGTCTTTCAGACCGCGTCGTTCCTGCAGAGGAACAACCGATAATAGATGTTCCACCTCAGCTCTCTGGCAACCCACAACACCAGCACGAAGGATAAGTTGAAATTTTTGAAGTCGAGATTGGCCAGCAAAAGAGTAAATCGACATTTAAATCGGAGTTTAATAGTTGGGCATCCGAAACTCTAACCTTATCACGCATCCACACGAGTTTTCGGGATCAGTTTCCTTGTCATTTACGTCGAACCAGTTGCCTTGAAAAATCCATTGGCACTACCAGGTGTGTTCTCATTGTTAAAGATTGGTTGTTCTTTGCTCATTTCATTTCCTCCAGGCGCAGAGGTCAATCGGGAGGCACTAGTCAAAACTTACGACACACTTGTCAGTGTTTCGATCTACCCTCCTCATATCATGTTGTAACGGTATCTTAGCTAAACAAAATCTACAATGGGTGCTAGCCGTGCTGACAAGGCTATTTACTTTGATAAGCTCAAGGAGCTCCTCGCCAAATATCGTGAGCATCCTTTTTGTTTCGTTAAACATCCCGAAACCAACAAATCGCAGCCTCCATCTTCCTGGTCAACGTCGACAATGTCGGATCGAACCAGATGCATCAAATTCGTGTCGCTCTCCGTGGCAAGGGTATCGTCCTGATGGGCAAAAACACCATGGTTCGCCGTGCTCTCCGTACCATCCTCGCCGAAAACCCGCAATTCGAGCGTCTCCTACCCTACGTCAAGGGCAATATCGGTTTCGTTTTCACCGACCAAGATCTCAAGGAAGTCCGCGAAGTTATCGTTGCCAACAAGGTCGCGGCCCCTGCTCGTGCTGGTGCCTTTGCCCCCAAGGACGTCACCGTCGCTGCCCAGAACACTGGTATGGAACCCGGAAAGACCTCTTTCTTCCAGGCCCTCGGTATTCCTACCAAGATTGCTCGTGGTACCATTGAAATCGTGTCTGATGTCAAAGTCGTCACCGCTGGTACTCGTGTCGGAAGTTCCGAAGCGACCCTCCTGAACATGTTGAACATCTCGCCGTTCACATACGGAATGACTGTCGTCCAGATCTTCGACCAGGGCAACATCTTCTCTCCTGAGGTTCTCGATGTTGATGAGCAAGAGCTCATTGACCGGTTCTTGTCCGGCATCAAGACCATTGCCGCCATTTCTTTGGCTCTCAACTACCCCACTATTGTCTCGGTCACTCATGCCCTCGTCAACTCATACAAGAACCTTTTGGGTATTGCTCTCACTACTGAATACTCGTTCGAGGGTGCCGAGAAGGTGGGTATTTTTTTCTCTCTCTTTTTTGATCCAACACGTTGGCGTCTGTGATTAACTTATATCTTACACACTGAAAATTCTGAGCATCTGAAGGATGCAAGGCGGAATCCATTCTTTTATGACACGCCACGCTTCAAACTATTTTTATTTTTATTTTTCGCAAGGACACAAATGCTCACCCTCTGAATAGATCAAGGAGTACCTTGCCAACCCCGAGGCATTTGCCGAGGCTGCGCCTGTTGCCGAGGCTGCTCCTGCCGCTGATGCCCCCAAGGCAGAAGAGAAGGAGGAAGAAAAGGAGGAATCCGACGACGACATGGTAAGTGGAAAGCTCGGAAAGCATAGAAATCTGCTGAAACACGTTCGTATAACAGGGCTTCGGACTGTTCGATTAAAAGTAGCTCTCCGTGATTTCTCCGCGGTATATACGACGCCTGTATGTAGTAGATGCCCAAGTTGCTTGATTAAGAGTCGAGAAGTTTCCGTGTGACTTTCGCGGGAACAATATTGGAATATACGGGCGAAACAGGATACGCGCCTTGTATCATGTCGGACACTGGGGATGTGGGCGATCAAGATACCACCTAAATTGTGTTGTATCCAACGATTTTCTGAGCAATTGCAACCAAATTCGCATATTCTTCCGTGGTGTCGATCAAACGTTTCCCGGTGGTCGTCAGTTCACGGATCCGATTATCTTTCCGCATCTGGTACTGCCCGCCCACTTTTGGCCACTATTGACTGAACCGTCATCTCCCCGCGATATATATTCGATCTCTCCATGGAATCCATCCCTCCTCCAGTTCAACCAAATATGGACATCGGCAAAGGCGGTCACCTCATCGTCGTCTCAAATCGTCTTCCTATTACCATCAACAAGGACGCCAATGGCAAGTACCACTTCAAAATGTCCTCCGGCGGTCTCGTCTCTGCTCTCTCTGGCTTCAAGAAGTCCCTCAACTTCACATGGATCGGCTGGCCCGGCTTCTTCATCCCCCCAAAGGACCGGCCTCTCGTAGACAAGCGCCTTATGGAGGAGTACTCTTGTCAAGCTGTCTACCTCGACGATGACGTAGCCGACCGACACTACAACGGTTTTTCAAATTCTATTCTGTGGCCCCTATTCCATTACCACCCCGGCGAGATGAACTTCGACGAGGAGAATTGGCTCGCGTATCGCCAGGCCAATATGCAGTTCGCCGAAGTCGTCCGTCAGCAGATCACTCCTGGCGCAATGGTCTGGGTGCAAGACTATCATCTTATGCTTCTCCCAATGCTGCTACGTGGTATCATCGACGGTCGCAGCAACCTCGGTGCATTTACCAGCAAAGAGTTGTCGAAAATAACTGAGGGTATTGACGTCACCGCTTACGCTGCCACACACCCTCCCACCCCTGGTGTCAAGATTGGGTTCTTCCTCCACACGCCATTCCCAAGCAGTGAGATCTACCGGTATGAACACGCTCCTTGCGTCATTCTTTCAAAACGTGATTCCTCACATACGGTTATAGTATCCTGCCTGTACGAAGAGAGATCTTGCTTGGAGTATTGTACTGCGACTTAATCGGTTTCCACACCTATGACTATGCTCGCCACTTCCTGTCGTCATGTACCCGGATATTAGGGTTTCCTACCATGCCCAACGGTGTCGAATTTGAGGGTAGGCTCGCTCATGTGGGCACCTTCCCCATTGGAATTGAACCCAGTAGTTTCATCGACGTCAGTTTACAACATTCCATGAGGACTCCACCCTTTGCTGACGCCATTTTTCAATTCAGAACCTCAAAAGGAAGTCTGTTGTCGACCGCATCGCCCAACTCGAGCAACGTTTCGGCGGCGTGAAAGTCATCGTTGGTGTCGACCGTCTCGATTACATCAAGGGCGTTCCACAGAAGCTGCATGCTCTCGAACTCTTCCTCACACAACATCCGGAATGGATTGGCAAGGTTTGTGATATGCCCCACTAAATGACACCATTTAATCTCATCACACCTAACCTCATTTACCCCAGGTGGTCCTCGTTCAGTTGGCTGTGCCATCACGGCAAGACGTGGAAGAGTACCAAAACCTGCGATCCACGGTAAACGAGCTAGTTGGGCGTATCAATGGACGTTTCGGCACCGTAGAGTTTATGCCTATCCACTTCATGCACAAAAGTCTGGCCTTCGACGAGCTGTGCGCACTATATGCCGTTAGTGACGTCTGCCTGGTGTCAAGTACGCGAGATGGTATGAATCTCGTACGTGTACCATTCCATTCTGCTATCGCCTCATAGATCTAAACTCGTATCCCTTCTAGGTGTCGTACGAATATGTTGCTTGTCAGCAGGCCCGACAAGGTGTAATGATCCTTTCTGAATTTGCGGGCGCCGCTCAGAGTCTGAATGGGTCAATCGTTGTAAACCCCTGGGACTCGCAGCAGGTGGCGGACGCAATCCACGAGGCGGTAACAATGGATGCTGCGGTGCGGGCTGAGAATCACCGCAAACTATTCAAATACGTGAACAAGTACAGCGCTGCATTTTGGGGCAGTAGTTTTATTAAGGAGGTAAGCAAGATCGACACCAACGATGTCAGAAAGGGGCAGGCGGAATTGGTGGTCAAGTCTCACGATGAGGCTGGGGATGGAGATGTCATTGTCGAAGGTCAGGTCCCCATTTCAGCCTAAACGGTGCTGAGGGTGACGCACAAATCTCGCTCGGAAACGCAAAAAAAGGCGGGGAAGTCGTGCAACCCATAGATGGATATTGAAATATTATTCTTTTGGGTCATTTATTTTCATAGACGGTCTCCTATATACGCTATGCTCGCTTCTATCCTGTAGAATTTCTCCCGTATCGTTGCCCCACTCTCCGATATTTCTCTTGGGGGGGAATCTGGGACAAATGATCACATTATTGTCTCTGTAGTTACCTCCCTGTTGCGCTTTCTCTCTGTACATCTTCAATGGCATACCTCTTAAATAATGAAATTAAATTCTCCAGTTTGCATATTTTCGTAATCTACACTGACATCTTCTGCCTTGAGAAAGGCGGGTAAAGGCAGAATAAAACACCCCAATGGCTCTAGATGCCCCCCACTTCTTTTTCGGAATATTTCCTGTCACTTTGGAAACCCGGAATTCCCAAGGAATTCCCCACCTTTCCGAATGTCGTGGTCAGAGGATTTATTTAAAGATTTTATGGTCAGAGGGTTATCCAAATATATATGATTGTAATCTGAGCGTCCAAAGGTTTGAAGAAGCGAGATGCCACGGCCAAAAGACCCAACGAGTTACGAAAACTTGCCCTGTCAGCATTGTCATCTGATCTATTCCCCTTTAGGCATGCAGGTTCCCGAATTGGGGTTTGGCCCCTGCACACACGCGCAAACCTCGTTCTTCTCTCGTAGATGCGAACGAGCGGAGCATGCAAACTCATTGTTAGCCATAAAAAGAGTATCCTCAAGAACTTTATCGGTGATAACGGACCGCTCGACTCGTGTTCTGACTCATCAGAACAATGCAAGCACAGCCTTGAAACTGTCCAAGCTACACGCGGCACTTTTTTACCACAAGCCAAAATGGGTGGCCTCGACTTCTGGTACATAAAAAAGCATCATGCGACCAAGTGGTACGGCATGAGGAACCAACCACTCCCAGTGGTGTGCAGGAACATATTTCATAGACACCTGCCACCAGCGGTCAGTGGCCCAGAGAAATCTACAAGCTTCTACAAGTCACCCACGATTGGTGAGTAGCGTGTTCCTGTGGTTCTTACTTCCGAAATTTTACAACACATGTTCGTCGAAATAAGTTACCGGAGGACTGGATGCATGGCCTCTCCAGGGGCACGGGTCGGTAGCCGAATCAACATCCTTTTGGAATTTTATTTTGGTGGCTGAGATTACGCACCCCTTGTAACCCGTGGCGAACCTATGGAATCTTGACTCACTGTGAGAAAATAATATGTACACCTATGCATACCCCAGATGTAAGAGTCATAGGTTCACCCCGTGTAGTCCGCTGAGGAGCACATTTGGGGGGGGATAACGAGATGAATACCAGACATTCTGAACCTTTAAATAATTCTACTTGGAATAGGAGTATTTTTTCTCCGGATTTTCGGCGCGTTTGGGTCAATATTTTTACTTGTGACATGTACTTTCTTTCAGCAGTGAATTCAAAATTCAAAGGTCTATTCGATTAGCTAAGTACGAAAAATTTCCAAAAACGAACTGACACCGCCGACTATCAGTAGATTCCTACTAGTTGCTCTTATTAGCAACTTTTTCGATTTCCATTTCGACGTACTGCAATCGGAGGATAATACGAAAAATTTCCAAAAACGAACTGCCGATGACACCGCCGACTATCAGTAGATTCATACCAGTTGCTCTTATTGGCAAATTTTCGATTTCGCACTGCAATCGGAAGATAAAGGCCCAAATATCCACATTAGGGCGGTCCCATCGACAATTTCCTAGATTCTATGTGGGTTCAACAACCCGGAGGATCCAGTGTGTGCTAATATACATTAAATGAATCAACTTCTCATTTGCTTTTTTGCTGCGTCATATTAGATTAGAGTACTTTTTCGGGGTCTTGTTGTAATCGGCGGGTCACGGAGGTTCGCAACTTGGGTACAAGGTTGATTATTCATGCATAATTTTAAATAAGCTAAACGGTACCTGCATGGACACATATCCGGTGGATGTGGATCCAGACAAATGGTGCATTTACTTACCACCTGGTATAAGGAATCGGGAACAGATTCCCAGTACCTCCATACTCGTGATGCAATACGAAGGACATTCTGTCAACTGACCTACCGGCACCGTAAGCGCGATCATAAGTAAAGGGTAATGCCTCTCTATTTTTTCCCCTTACTGTAACCCGCATGTTGTATACAACCTTGTAGAGTAAGCGCCCACAAGTATGTTGCGGGCGGAGTGTGAAATATGGTGGTAGATAATCAACTTTGGATTGCAACACGGCAGTCGTTGTTCTTGGGTTGTTCTCGTACTTTCCACTGCCAGTGGGGCCTCTGCTACTTCGTTTGTGCTGACAGGATTCACTACTGTGCTTTGACTGCTGTGCTTCTTTCCTACTTTTAAAGAGAGCTCAATCTCAAACGTCGACTGATTTGGAAGATTCGGTGAGCCTGTTCGTGGTACTTGCACTGAGTAGAAGTGATTGAGATAAGTTGATTATCCAGTCACTGCGGAAGCAGAGTCTACATGGTTTGGTTAGTAGGAATCACCGGCTTTCAAGCTTCTATTTCCATCTACTGACAACGTTGCAATTAATCTATTGCAGCCCTGATCTAGTGGCCTTATCTCGCGACATGATCGCTTCGATTCCCTGGAGATGCCCTTTAAGTTAGGTTCTCGAAAAATCAAAACCGTGTACTCTCCTGACCCTCTACCCGTGAGGCGATGCCTATCGAGCTAAACCCTCAAGGGATCTATTTGGTACTGTGCCGCTCGGGTTTCAGCCTGTAAATTTTTCCCCTGATATAATATTTGACCCAGGTGGACAAAATCTAGCTGTCAATGTGGCGTTTTCCCGTACTTATCTAGGGTCAGCCTTCAAAAGTCTTGTGGTCAACTAAAGATTGAATTTTTGAAATTAGGCACCAAAAAGAATTTCTTGGATTTCTTGGACTTTCTCGGCATCGATGCACGTTGGTGAATTTTTCGTTGATCAATTTTTAGGCAATCCAGCAATCTATGGCGGCTGCGATGGTGATATAGTGCAGGTAGATACATGAACCCGAAAAAGGGAAGAAAAGAAAAAACTTGAACCTCCACAATATGGCTGTTGGTGTACTAGTCTTGTTTGAGCGAGTGAATTTACTTCCTGGTTGGAAAATTGTGAAAAAATTTCTTCGGTTCCATCGACACAGCTTGCATAGCTTTTGCGCAGTCTTCAATTGAAGGTTGAAATCTCATCCGTTGAGTTGAGGACATCCTGCTTCGGCTAATGGCCGAAGTCGGAAAGTTCCATGACCCGACGACACATGAGATCATTCTACATTTTGTGTCATTTATAAGACTGCGAAAATGAAACACTGCCTTCTAGCAGAACGCAAAAGAAGAGGATGCACCGTCAAATATTCCAATGCGGATTTGCAAAACGACGGGCCTGGGACTCGAACCCAGAATCTTTAGCTGGCTTAGAAGAACCGGAAACTAACGCGTTGCCATTACGCCAACCCACCAACTCTCGTGATGGCGATATAAGAAACTATAGAAGCTGCTGTCTCCTTTTCGGATGATCTTTAAGGTCCCTTATTGGCAGCCAGATCCTTTGTGCCGTGCCTTATCTCGCAACGCATCACAAGGAGATTTTTAATGCGAGCCGGGAAATTATTGCAGCGATCACGGGGGATGAGTTTGATTATGAGGTATTTATGTAACGTGCTGTACCTTTTTTGTACTATCGAAAATTTTCGAGATTTTTTGACCAATTTGGAGCATTGCATGACAGAACCATGCCCACAAATGACTATTTTCCACGCCACGATCGAAACTAATTTGGGAGCAGGGATCCTGATGTGAGAAATCGTCAGTGGGAGCACAACGGTGTATACTCGCCTTTGCGCAGCTCCAGCTCCAGTGGAAACTTGAGACTCCATTTCGAAATTTAACAGCATTGGCTATGTAACTGAATCCTCTCCTCATCTTTATGACGCGAAAAAGGTCTCGGCGAGATCTTAGTTAGGCTCGGGAACTCTTGGGGTGTAAGCAATCGGAAAGATCAGACACTAAAATAGCGAGGCTGTGCTTTCTTCTCCAATGCATTGGGGGGCTTCAAGCTGTCGAGGAAACATGCGGAAAATGCATACATAATTATTGCACACCACCTGGCGTTGCCGATGAGGGCTTTCATTTTAAGATGTGCAGTTTTAACCCGGGACTTGCGCTACGTAAATTCCAGGTGGTTGGCGTGAGGAACTGAGAGTGTGTCAATGATGCGTTTTTCCCGTGAGGCTAAGAGAAGCTGTGCCATGTTATACAGATAGCACTCAGTATAGCGACCTTGGCGACAGTTATCGTGGACGAGCAAAGAGAAATTGAGGCTTGGGCGAGGTAGAGCCAAGAGTCCAAGAGTTTGACGCACGTTTGCTCGCGTCGTACCCCGCAATTGCTTCAGTATTTTGGGTTCTTCCACCACCAACTAACCGTCGAGCACTCCAGGTTAAGCGCCTAGTACCTATATAATTCTAAGTCCGTACCATATATCGCGGGACTCGGGATAGCAGTGAGGACAGGCTAGTCCGAACAGTGAATCTGCCAAGCCGAATTCAACGAGGCTGTGCTCGACCCACTATATTAACACGGTTCACTTGGACTTTTCCCTCTTTTTTTCAACCGCCAACATGTCTGGCGAGGACAACAATAATATTCCATCCATAAACATCATCACCGATGTGGTCCCTCCACCTTCCGCCACGTCGTTGCCGTCCCCTGCTTCTGGTCTTCTCTCCCCCACAAATGCATATGGTCCCTCGTCACCCACTGCGTCGGACGCAGGTTCAATTCCACCTTCACCAACTCTCTCGTCTCACTCCGTAACACCCTACAAATCAACCGTCCAACTACGCGACAACGTCCCGGACCAAAATTCGGGTCTCACCTCCCTTGGGCTCTTAAATCCCAACTCACACAGTCGGAAGCTGAGTAATGCCACTTCTGTGACGGAAACGGACCTGCGGCACGTCTCATCAGCAAGGACATCCTTTACTCATGTTGACCGTCCCACTAGTGAGAAGATTTCTCTGGAGGCTAGAAACGAACACGAACACGAGGACAAGGACGAGAAGAAGAAGAAGAAAAAGAAGAAGGGGGAAAGTGACGAGCATGAGGAACCAATGAAAACCAATCACCAGCTAGAGCTCGCTCAGGATGAGGCCATCGACCCCAAGCCATTCCAATTCAAACCTTACCAACTGGCTCACATGCTCGATCCAAAGAGCCTCGAAGCCCTCATCGCTATGGGTGGCATTAAAGGCCTTCTACGCGGCCTCGGAACGGACGCTGCACACGGTCTCTCCACGGAGGACGCGTCGACAAGGATCCACGAGAAACATGGCCTAGGATCTGGCGCGTCTCACTCGGAAAAATCTCACAACGAGAAACCACCTGAGATTGTCCTGACGGAACCCAGTGGCAATATCGGTGCCCCAACCGATGATCGGTCCGCTTTCATGGCCTCCTTCGATGACCGGAAACGCGTTTACGGGAACAATATTCTGCCCACGCGCATCAGCAAGACCCTTTTGCAGCTAATGTGGGCAGCCATGAAGGATAAAGTTTTGGTAAATCGTTTTTTTAACCGTTTATTTTATATCATTTTCTCACTTTTACGCCTTAGATCTTGCTTTCTATCGCCGCTGTCGTCTCACTAGCTTTGGGCCTCTTCCAAGACTTCGGTACTCCCCGTGTAGACGGCGAACCACCAGTCGACTGGGTAGAAGGTGTTGCTATCATGATTGCTATCGCTATTGTTGTATGTGTCGCATCTCATGATTCAGTTCAACTATTAATTGTTTTATTATTATTTTAGGTTATCGTTGGCTCATTAAATGACTGGCAAAAAGAACGCCAGTTCAAGGCTTTGAATGAGCGTAAGGAAGAACGTGGCGTCAAGGTTATTCGGGATGGTCAGGAGAGGATTGTTGACATCAAGGTTCGTGTTGTGTGATTCCAGACAGATTGAAACGCGTTCATTCTTACCCATCTTAATAGGAAGTTGTTGTTGGCGACATAGCCCTTCTAGAACCCGGTGAAATCGTCCCAGTCGATGGTATTTTTATCTCTGGACACCACATCAAGTGTGACGAATCTGGCGCCACTGGTGAATCTGACGCGATCAAGAAGGCGCCCTACGACGAACTCCTCCAAATATATCGCGACGCGGAGCTTCAGGGCAAGGATGCAAGCCTCGGACATACCGACTGTTTCATGATCTCTGGTTCTAAAATCCTCGAGGGCGTCGGCAAATATGTCGTCGTTGCGGTTGGCACAAAGAGCTTCAACGGCCGCATCATGATGGGTACGCTCACCTCATCTGACCACAAGATGATCATCCTGGACTGATTTCTTCCTTCCAGCCCTTCGTGGTGACACGGAAAACACGCCCCTGCAGATCAAGCTCAACCATCTCGCCGAGTTGATTGCTAAAATTGGTTCCGCTGTTGGTCTTGCCCTCTTTGTAGCACTCATGATCAAATTCTTCGTACAGCTCGGCAGAGGAGTTCCTCCTCGGTCAGTTTATATCTCCAATGTTCGGGAAAAGAACTTGTCGCTTACGTAACCCATAGTAACGCGAATGAAAACGGCATCGCATTCGTCAATATCTTGATTATTGCAGTTACCTTGATTGTTGTCGCCGTTCCTGAAGGTATGCCACTTGATTCTCATGTTCTCGCGATCTGCACTAAATGCGCATGACTTAGGTCTTCCCCTCGCGGTCACCCTCGCGTTGGCTTTCGCAACCAAACGCATGACATACGAGAACTTGCTCGTCCGTGTTCTTGGGTCCTGTGAAACCATGGCTAATGCCTCAGTTATTTGCACCGATAAAACCGGTACGTTGACACAGAACTCAATGACGGTCGTCGCTGGCTCGGTCGGTATCCACGCCAAGTTTGTGCGCCTTCTTGGGGAGAACGCTGAACGGACAAATGCCGACGAGACGGAGAAATCTGGTTCGGGGAATAATGTCTCACGGAAACACCACAAGGATTTCTCCATCGACCAATCGCAGCTCAATACAGTTCTCTCACCTGCACTCCGTGATCTCTTCAATGAAGCTATTGCTATCAACTCTACCGCCTTCCAGGATAAAGACCCTGAGACTGGGGAGGTCATTTTTGTCGGAAGCAAGACTGAGACCGCTCTGCTCCAGTTCGCAAAGGAGCTTGAGTGGCGGGACTTCAAGGAGACACGCGATGCTGCCGATATCATCCAGATGATTCCCTTCTCCAGTGAGCGTAAGTCCATGGGGGTCGTTATCAAACTTCCCAAAGGAGGATATCGCGCGTATTTCAAGGGCGCTAGTGAGATCCTCGCGAAAAAATCTACCAGCCATGTCGTGGTCAACCAGGATGGCCAATATCCGAACGGTATTGTGACTCAGCGCATCGACGAGCTCGCTCAGGAGAACATTGATCGCACTATCATTTTCTACGCCAACCAAACCTTGAGGACTATTGCCGTTTGCTACCGGGATTTCCCTTCGTGGCCTCCACCCGGAATGAGACGCGACAACGAAGGCGATGTGCGTTCCTCCCTCTTCGTTCCTATTTTCTTCTCTTAATTACATATTCTTTTAGGTTCTTTTCGAAGATCTTTCGCAAGATTTGACCCTCATTGGCATCACCGGTATCGAAGACCCCCTCCGCGATGGTGTGCGCCAGGCTGTCATCAAATGCCATCTTGCCGGTGTTACTGTCAAGATGTGCACTGGCGATAACGTCCTTACAGCTCGCTCCATCGCCACGCAGTGTGGTATCTTCACTCCTGGTGGTATTATCATGGAAGGCCCCAACTTCCGCCAGCTCTCCCAATCTGAGATGATCGCCATCGTTCCTCGACTCCAAGTCCTTGCTCGTTCTTCGCCAGAAGACAAGAAGATTCTCGTCGAAACTCTCAAGATGATCGGCGAAATAGTTAGTGTCACTGGTGATGGAACGAATGATGGTCCGGCGCTTAAGACAGCCAACGTCGGTTTCTCGATGGGTATTGCTGGAACAGAAGTCGCTAAGGAAGCATCGGATATCATCCTCATGGACGATAACTTCTCGTCGATCGTGAAGGCTATCATGTGGGGTCGCTGTGTCAACGACGCCGTGCGCAAGTTCTTGCAGTTCCAGATCTCGACCAACGTTACCGCCGTCGTTATCACCTTTGTTTCAGCTACTGCTTCAGAAACGGAGACTTCTGTACTCACGGCCGTTCAACTCCTCTGGATCAATATTATCATGGACACGTTCGCCGCTTTAGCTCTCGCTACCGACCCCGCTACCGAGAAGCTCCTCGAACGCAAACCCGACAAGAAGACTGCCCCCCTTTTCAGTGCCGAGATGTACCGCATGATTCTTATGCAGTCTATTTATCAGATCACCGTCATCCTCGTCTTTCATTTCCGCGGCATTGAGATTCTTGGTATTGAGGATACCGATGAGGGCAATTTGATCGTCAAGACTCTCGTGTTCAATGCTTTCGTATTTGCCCAAATCTTTAACTCGGTCAACTGCAGACGCCTTGACAGCCACCTTAATATCTTTGAGGGTATCTTCAAGAATCGCTTCTTCATTGGTATAACCTTGCTTGGTTTGTCTATCATTCTATCGATCTCTGGCATGTTCTGACATGTGATATAACAGAAATCCTCATCCAAGTCCTCATTGTCTTCGTCGGAAACGCTGCCTTCCAGGTAACAAGGATTGGAGGACGCGAATGGGGTATTTCCCTAGCTCTCGGCGTCGTCTCTATCCCTTGGGGTGCCGTCGTCCGCCTGATGCCCGTCAGGTTCTTCGAAAAATTCTTCAAAGCTATCAGGCTCATGAGCGAGCCCGAGGTTCTCCCTACCGTTCAACCCGACAAAGACAAGGACGGTTGGCCAGGCGCCATTGATCGTGTCCGTGACAATCTCAGTACTTTCGCCAACATCCGCGGCGGTCGTCTTCGTTCTTCCTCCTTTGTTATTAAGAGTCGGTTGCAGCGTCTAAGCCAGGATAAACAATTGACAGTGTGGGTTTCTTCTTTTGTTCTTCCAGTTGTATAGATGCTTATTGAGCATTCTTTAGATCATCAATATTGGCTATGGGGCCAACACTCATCATCGGTGCCGTGGCTGCTAGCGAGGCCTACTTAACCCAGGGCTCGCTGTCAGATCCTGCGCACCACGATCCATCCAAATCATCTGTCGGACTTTTCCAGGGGAAAGTCCTCATCCACCCCGACACACCAGCGGACGACCCCGTCTACAAGCAATTCGGTGGCAAAGATAATATGGCGTGATGTCATAATGGCTTTTTCTCGCGCTTGCTTTTTCTTTTTCTTTCTTGTGCATGCAAGCCAGCTCGAATCCTAGAAGATAATCTATGCTTAGAGCCGAGGCCACACGTCCAGGTGGTGATCGACGCAAACATACCTCTGGGCGCCTTTCATACCCCTATTATGATGCATCTAATAACCAACCCTACTTATAATTATGGTTTCCTGCAGCTCCTGGTTCCCTCGGCTCTCTTCATACATATCCATTCGGTTTTTGGTACCGCTTTTTATTAGACTTTGCTTCCACTTCGATATCCTCCATGACGACATTTCACGCATTCTCTGCATTCTCTCAGCATTTCTCTTACAGACACGGATCCAATAAACATGACATGAAAGCATTTTGCAGGAGCCTCTTTAGAGATCGGAAATTATCGAAATGTAGCGATGGCAGCATGATCGTCTCTCTCTTTTGTTGGTTTAGATACCCTCATGTCCATACATTTTATTTTACTCAACCCAATAATACACGCTTTATGCATACCTACGCCCTGC
>Ga0307517_10006237_pt1 | contig 17731 bp, 24 predicted proteins | sample 23_EM_MG_FD_194515 | JGI IMG/M metagenome (GOLD analysis project Ga0307517, IMG submission 194515) | Populus trichocarpa ectomycorrhiza microbial communities from riparian zone in the Pacific Northwest, United States - 23_EM | ecosystem: Host-associated > Plants > Roots > Unclassified | place...
CCCCATGGGCCTTTAGAAAAGGACGGAAAAATGAGAGGCATGGGGGGTATAGGGGGAGATGGTATTACCAGGTGATACAGGGAGATATGTATGTAATACATGAGGGAGAATATTTTTTGCTGATGGTTGACGCCTCAGTGCCGGCTGCCTCCTACGCTCCATACTTTGAGGCTCTTACGACCAAGGTCAACAATCCTTCCCTGTCGGGAAAGCCCCTGGCTCCATTAGCAAAAAAGACTTTTTCTCCAGCCGGACACAGCCCACTTCCGGACGAATAGCCTCTGCTCTTTGCTTCCTGTCCTCCCGGATCTCCCGTGCCATCTTGGCCTTTCATCTCTTGCGCCTGGTACACTCGGACGCCCCACTTTCCCTCTACAGCGTCCGACACGCTTGTTGTGGCCCCACCACCTCCTAGTGCCTCCGCCTTGTATCCGCTCTGTTAACCTCTCGTCTACTGGCGTCCTGCCTACTCCTTGCAGTTGAGCGCGTCCGGCGGCCATGTCTGCTACCCTCCCACCTCTGGCGACATAGATCTGTCCGTTGGCATCCGCTTCCGTCCGCTACCATCCTACGTCACTTTTTTCTTAGTCTGCACCCTACAGTCACTTCCACAATTCCCTTACCGTTCACAAGAGGCCCGGTGCGGCCGCCATGCAGACCCCCTACTTTGGTTGGCTTCTCTCCCCGCAGGAGAGTATAGTTTCGCATTAATCATCCGCAGAACTCAGGCGGCCAAGTTGAAGCCAGACACTTTCTACGGGAATCTCTCCCTTAAGTTGCCGGCTTCAACTTGGCTGCCTACCGTAAAAACTTGAATAATTGAACCTTGTGCTATGAAGTCTAGAATTTCCTTCTCTGGAACGTGGGAGAAAAATACAGCAAAAGCACAGCCCCTTTTCCCGTTCCGAGACCGAAAAAAAAACAAAAGTTTCTTGACCTTACCGACAGAGGAAAGTCCAACGACATAGCACACGGTTCAATTATTAAAGTTTCTACGGTATTCAATTCAATTTATTTAAAACATTCCCTTAAACGCCCACGGATCATGTAGTACTCCTGCAGCCGAGTGGAAGCTGGACACTCAATATGAGCACTGCCACCATAAGTGTACGGCTTGAACTTGGCTGTATATTCATACAAAACAATTCATCCTATTTAAAACATTCCCTTCAATGTCCGCGAATCATGTATTACTCACGTGGCCGAGTTGAAGCCGGACACTCAATATGGGAACTGCCACTTAAGTATCCAGCCTCCACCTGGCCGGATATTCGTGTAGAGCAATTCAACCTATTTAAAACATTGCCTTAAATGCCCACAGATCCTGTAGTACTCCTGCAGCCGAGTTGAAGCCGGACACTGAATATCGGCACTGCCACCTTAAGCGTACGGCTTCAACTTGGCCGTATATTCATCAGAACAATTCAACCTATTTAAAACATTCCCTTAAATACCCGCAGATTGTGTTGTACTCCCGCAGCCAAGTTGAAGTAGGATACTCAATACGCGAACTGCCACCTTAAGTGCCTAGTTTCAACGCAGCCGAATAAATACTGTACATAATTAGATAGAATAATTTAATATATTTCATTAAGCGTACTCAGATTAATCCTGTGATTCACTATCCATTGCTTCTCACCGCTAGAAATTACCTACGCCTGTGCAATCACTGCCCCTATACTGACCGTGACTATTCACATGTCTCGACCATTGATCCAGTTGCCGACTAGAATATGTCCGCTGGGAATGTGAAATCTGCCACCGTTGATCAGATTGAGTATGCGAACTAACGCCAGGCGATTGACTGCTCCGGCCTCACTTAGAATATTTCTCTTCTTGAAAAGAGCTAGCAACCTAGCCACCACCCGTCATAGTAAATCTCCATAGTTCGCTTCCCCACCAGTCTGGACCCACACCCAATCGTTTCTAGAGCCACCGTTGTGGAATGCCTTTCTTCCAGTACAGCGGGCCCGGTGGATCTGGAACCTGTCAGTTTCCTGAAAGTCAGGCACTGGGATTTCAAGCTGAACAAATCCTTCTACAGGAAGTAAGTCCAGTTCAGCGGGGTCCGCAGGCAACCGCCGGTCACCCACAGCAGTCTGCCTGATAAAATGCAGTATCTCCTCCATCGTGTTGGAATAATGGATATCGAGGGCTCTGCATAATTCAGTCAGCATGCTGGTGTTCTTCTTACGCCCTTTAAGAACCCGGCGAGGTGTCCTGCGACTTGAAACAGTCCGCATTTCCATCCCTCTATCTTCTACCACGATTACACCTTCAACTTTCGAAAGTGCTTCTATTGTCTGCAACATTATTCCTAGTGCGTGCTGGAGGCCCGAGTGCGACAAGATCTGTCCGGCGGCTTCATTCTTGTTTGACCTGCGGTAGTCATCTTTAATCTGATCCTTATATGCTAGTTCACTGATCTTAGTTGAATACATCGATATAAATCCAAAATGCGGTATGTGGGAGGCAAAGTCACCCACGTAGTGCATCTTGATGAAGTTGAAGTGGTTCTCACGCCGTATCAAATCTGCCCGCCGATCAGACCTTTCAACCCTCTCTTAATCAGCCAGCCAACCGCGATTAGCGACGCTTCTATAGTGGACTTCTATTGCACGCTGATCAGCCATTAGTTCCCTTAGCTCCGCATCCTGGGGATTTGCTTGAGCACGGGTAGCTTTCGAGGTACAGAACTCAAGAAAAATGTCCTTTGTCTGGTAGAATGTCTGCAGGTAGCTTTCCATGTAGGAAAGTGTGTCTAGTGTATAACTGCGATATTGAGCCATGAGGGTGAAGTCCACTAGCGCGCTAACACACTTCAAAGGGCGCTTGATATCCTGATACTGAGAACTGTCCAGATTTCGCATTGCGGACGCCAATACGGCGGAAATACAACGGCCAAGATTGCGCATCTCCTTTCCTTGCCCTTGTGTGATTTCGCTATAGGCCTTTTTCGGTACGCTGCATCCGGGGTAAGCAGGAATTTCTTTCCAAGTATCGTTGAACGCCTGCTGCCGTTTATGCTTTTTCCGGAATCCTTCCACCCATTCCATCATATGTTTTAATAAGCCATGGTAGATGTTGAGCAAGAGGTGTGGCTTGTGTAGGTCCGGGGAGCTTACTTAGTCGAGTCCGGTGAATACATTGTTTCCTATTTTCACGCCCAACCGCAGAAAGTATTCTGCAATACCGGCCGCTTCTGCCCTCTCATGCCTCAAGGCTTTCTCTCTATATAGCATGTAGTCGCAGGTCTCATACATCCGCCGCAGATCCCCACCGAGCTACTCACATGGAACCTCCCACTTTGGGGATGACTTGCTGCCTATTCCTTGCAAGGCTGCGTGCTCAGCATGATCCGCGATCCAGGCCGACAAAATCGGAAAACAAAGACGTCTTTTGCCGTCTGCATAATCCATTACCGTTTCTTCTCGGGCAACCTGGTGTAATGGTGCCAGGACAAGATCGAAGACAGCCCGCAGGACATCCGCATTGGTCTGCTGCTGGGCTTCATTGGCACGGGCTGATTCGCCAGTGCACTTTGGCGGTACTGGAAGCAATGCTAGAATCTGGATTGGCCTCTTGGCAGGGCTGCTTCTTGTCCTTGAAAGGATAATGCCGATCGTCATGTATACCGGCCAGGCTTTGTTATCTCCGGAGAAATTGGTAAGGTGCCTCTGGTCCGACAATCCGATAATGGGCACCTCTGTGGACCCGGCGAGCAAAGCTTTCTACCAAGAAAAGGAATGGGCTGTTAGCACTGGAAACACCACCCCAAGAACTTGTCAGGACCTATCTCATACCTGAATATCCCACAACCAGTCCGCCGTATGCATCTCTGAATATAATCGCTCCCCACTTGAATCATATTCTCGAATAGGTGCATAACCCATATCTGAGCTATACGCGACCTGACGGATCAGGTAGCGGACACTGTCAATAATATTTGGATAATAGAAGTTTGTTGAATGTCGACCATCATCAATACTGGCTTCCACCCACACCAAGTATTCACTAAATGGGTCCAGTATGTCGAGGTGTTGTCGCAAGGTATAGGCTGACCGGAATGATCTGCTATCCGTACAGCCTAAACCTTCCGCAAAGAACCCGTCGATCGGCCACCTGGCTACCTTGCTCTTGACAAACCAGCTCGCCAAATTAAAGTCATTTGCGGATGAGAAATGGCGCCAAGGGTCATCGGTCCTGGCCTTGTTAAGCTCTGTATAGCCAGCAACTTCGCCGAGTGGTCTGCCGGCACCGGGAATGGTTTCTTGATCCGAAGAGCGCACGCGGACTGGTGGGTGACAAACTTCTTCCGTGACTGAATCGTTCTGCATATCATCTATCTCACCACTTGCTGTATGGAAATCTGGGATCTCGAGTCTGCAATTAGATTTGTAGTCTGAGTCCATCAGGTTTTCAAGTTCATCACCGTGACGAACAAAAGTAGGTCCTATGGAAGCCGCGTCCGGAATCACGCTGAGGGAACAAACGATATCACGATGCATTGTCTGAAGGTGTTTTCGTATGCAGCGGCTTGTTGATAACGTCGCCTGCAATAAGGGCACTTTGTTGGCTTTAAGGTCATCGTGTGTGCTCTTTCTCTTTCAGGTAGTCTGGCGGATGGGCTAGGGGGCTGCAGCGGACTCACTCTTTCAAAGTGAAGGGTAGGTTTCTTTCAAGGGGTAAATTGAGAAAATTTCAAGCTTGTTTAGTCGGATGACGAACAGGTCCAGACATTCAAGCTGCCAACTGTTATTCACGGTTTAACTTGTGAAAGCTGTTCTTTGTTGAGATAAGACTATGGGAGCCTTGGCTCATGGGTTGTAGCTCCCATGCGGCTCCCTTGCGGCTTAAAATCTTATCTGAAACCTATCGTCATTGTGGGTGGGTCACGTGACCTTTCAAGATATTCAAGTTTGAACAGCGTACAATCCTGCGAACCCCACTAAAACCGTCCTCCTGCGGCCTATATAAGGTCTCTCTTCCCCCCCTTCCATCTTCTCTCCATAATCCTTTCCCCAATCACAATCAGGTCCTCGATCCGCCAGCCCATCCTAACAGGACCCACAAAGCTCAGCACAACCTCTCACTCGTCCGCTGTATCACCAGTGTATCCTCAGCTCATTTCGGATTATCTATCTGCTTTTCCCTAGCCAATAACCCCTTCACAGCCATTACCATCCGCAGAACTCCCTTAACTGGTCGCCAGGCCCGCACTATTATTTTCAGATCTTCCACAATCCTTCATCCTCAAAAGTACCAGCATCTACTAGCAGCCATCCTCCATCTGCTGAGGGACCATTTAAACCCCCCCAAACAACAGCCTCTTTCTCATCCATCAACTACCCCCCACCCCAATCACGATTAGAATGGCAGCCTCAAACGTTGGTCTCATTTTCGAAAAATGGGCATCCTTTAAAAATGACGGCGATGTTACCTGGTGTAAGCACGTTCGCGGCTTCCCCAACCCACGAACCTATAGTCTGGAGAATAAAGCCTGGCGAAATGTTATAAAACGTAAGATGGAGCAAGACAGGATCCCAGGGTGGAAGCAGAGTACTGCCGCTCCATGGGCGACCATATAGGCACATGCTCTAACCCTGCGGCCTGTTAGCCAGATGTCGGGACTCTGGCAGGCTGATAATTCCCGTTGCGAACATTTTACCAAATGCCTCGACCTTTTGCTAAAGGACATAGCAAAAAAACATGAAGGTGTCTTAAGAGACATGTTGAGAGCACCTATTGCCGCTATTCCAGTTGCGGACCCCACCCCTGCCAGAAATGATCGTAATTTATCCCCAAGCGTCCCCAATAAAGATGTACCATATATGCTAATACACCTCCTGCAGCTCTCGCCGGTCCGCGATCTGTTCGTCTCTGGATAGCTGAGCCATCAGTAGTCCGCCCAACCTGCCCACTTCCTGTCGGGATAGACAAGATCCAGTGGCAAAGTCATGGACATATTTACTGGATGGAGCTAACTGAGCCCACCTTTCCCAACCTGGCAGCTGGCATAGAGAAATCCATGGCACCGGGAGTCGGATTTCGTATCCTTATTGGTGCGACGAGACAGGGTACACGTCTGCTGCAGGAGGATTCAAAGGAGCCGCTGCCAGTTGCTGAAATGATCCGAATCACAAATAGCTGACTTGTTCACATATCGTGGTCTTTGAATCCGCCAAGCGAACCAATGTATCTGCTCTTCTGTTACCATCGAAGGAATGATACAGAGGATAGCACTCCTCCTCCCGGTCAGATCAGGTTTGCTCCACGTGATAACCGGGGCCCCGTCCAGACACCTCGGATGGCGGGTCAGCCAGTAGCGATGATGGACCGAGCTCCGATGGCCACCAGCTAGAGTCATCCGCTGCAGCCGCAAAGCGAACCACCTCATCAAGGACCACCAGGAGCGGAAATACCACAAAAATGAGTATGTGAACACACCGCATCAATTAGACGGACGTTGGCGAATCAGAGCCAGAGTCTGCTGGTACGCAAGCTTGTGTCCCTCGTGCTTACTTGGGCACTCATGTTTTGAGGTCTAGTAGACAAGGAGAATGGGAGACTGACCTAAAGAAAGCATTCCGGACCCCAGCCAATAACAGTGGTAAACGCAACCTCACGGTCATGCAAGTGGCCGATAAGCCATACGGTTCGGATGGGAGTCCGGAACCCCAGAGCAAGGTGGCCCACCAGGTGGGGGTAATTTATGCCGGCATTGAGGTTCAGCCTGACACACGCGATAGGGAGCATAATCTGAGTCGGCAACTCACTGTCAGCCCTAGTTCGACAAATGGTCCGTCTCTGTTTACTCCCAATCCGGGTCACCATCATGCGTCTGCAGCCTCTGAGCTGCGAGAGGTGAGATGGTCAGCCGTCCCTCTTTTAATGCTGGCCTCAGGGGCTGAGCAGCCTGTCAACACATTGGCAACACAAGTCGTTACGCCCAGCAGAAGCCATTCCCCCTCCGATCCACGTACTGGCGATGTGTCTGCAGACTCGGATATTCCGACAGCTGAAGAAGTCGGACGAGAATTAAGCCCGGCCGCTGACTCCCCAACCAACTCGAGTGTATTCTTTACACCTGGTAAGTTCCGGTTACGACTACCAGGTTTTCCATCCATTCTGTTGGCAAGGTCTGCCGCAGTTCTGGCAGAAACAGGCGTTGGGAGTCCGCTCAAGCTCGTTTCTGTCCTGGCTCACTAGGTCTGCAAACCAAGCTCTCCTGCCCTGACCAATGTGGCTAATGTCTAGCTAGCTGAGGGCGCAGATCTATTTCAAGCAATTTACAAGTACGAGGCCACGATAGACCCTTCGACTTTTCCTTTTGGTGTTTTCACTTTTGTTTCTATAGTTCCTGTTATTCTCACTGTTTCCTGACTATTTCTGTTTTAGATTAGCCGGCTACGTCTGGGCTGCTTGCCCTGATCAATATACTTAATTTAGACCTGCGACTGTCTGCAGATCCTGCAGCTGTTTCCTTTGGGTGTTTTTCATTTGGAGTTTAACTTTTAGAGTTTTGCGAGCTATCCTTGTATTTTTTCTCACACATTTCTTGTTTGGATTGGCCCAGCTGTTGCCATTCCGGGTTGCCCAAATCCAATGTAGTCTACGGACACTTTGTTGCTCTACGGGGTCCCTCTTAGATTTTGCAGACCATCCTTGTTTTCCACTAGATGTTCTGCGTTTACCGGGTGGGCTCGTGGGACCTGCTCTCGGAATCTTGGCAGATCATTCTTGCTCTCATTCAGCTCTTTTTCGTTTGGTATATGTTCTCTCTGCTGGCTTTAGCGGTTTGCTCTTTGGCCTTGTGCAGATCATCCTTGTTCTTCTCTGACTGTTTTTCGTTCGGGGTTGCCCCTTTCATTACTATTCCTATCCTAGCTTTTCATCTTATATCATATCCCTTGGGCCTTAGCAGCAGCTTTCCCTTTCTGAGATTAGCGTCCGGGCTGGAGCCCTAGCATTACCTGCATTTCTTTCTGTCCACTTGGCAGACCTACTCAAACTAGATTAGTCCGTATCTTCTGATAAACCTTTTTTCGTCTGGTTCAGGAACCACAAGTACCTAACACTCGTATTGCCCCAGTGAAATCGCAGTGCAGCCAAGTCTTCGGGTGCAAATTCCCATATTAGGTATCAAGCTGCAATTTGGACGTGCGGTGTGTGCTGACGCTAGCGGACATGAAAGCGAGTGATGAACTGTGAATGTTCTTGGTTCTTCAGGAAGCTGGGCCGACTATTTCGATCTTCCAAGTTCACACCCCATATCTTGCCCTTAGCTACCTTCCAATTGAGGCTTCCTAACACCACCTGCACCTCAACGTCATACACTGCAATTCTCTTCTATTAATATTCACCTGCATACCATGTCACAACAACAGGGGCGGCTTATGGCGGACTGAGCGCATTCATCGAGGCAGGAAAGGTAAAAGCAAAGGGAGGTCCTTCGCGGACCTTTCCAGGGATCGGGGTCCAGGGACGGATTAAGTATAATAACATCACCCAGTGTTGAGTCTGTTATGGCTGGGTCCGCTGTAGGTAGGAGGAGGGATGACATGCAGGAGCCAGCTTCTTCATGACTCCAGGTACCCAAGCCTGTCCTGTACAACCGGCAGCAGGTCTTAGAGTCAGCAGATGAGAGTCTAGACTCTAATGATGGACAATATGAGGGTAATGATGGCCAGAGTGAGGAGAGTGAGGAGAGTGAGGAGAACGAGTTAGGCCAGCATGGGGACAATACAGATCATCCATCGGCCTGGGGAGCGCAAAGACCAATTGGGCATGAGTTCCTTAGCTCGCAGTGCTCAATACCAACAATCACCCCTGGGAATACCCACAATTCCAGCAGGAGGATTAGTTACCCAGGACGGAGAACGTCTGCTCAAATACAAGATAGCCAAAAGGGTTTTACATCTGCCATTCCCACCCATTCGCCCACTGACTTGAATCCACTTGCGATGCCGGTGATAACCCCAAGTCACCCAGATCCAACGGTGCGGGAATTGGATCGCAGAGGACAGCAAGCCAGCAGTAGGCGAAATATGGCAACAGGGCTTCAGCCTACCATTCTGGCCAGATCCCATGACCTGATGTGGGACTTCACGATCTTTGTCAATCGGTTTCTGGACCCGATTACCCTGACCGAAGAGGTTCGCACATGTTGGAGCAATGCCCGGACCAAATTAGGCTTTCCCGACTTTGCTGATGCTACCCCGCCCTCAAATGACCAGCTACGTTACCTTTAATCGATAACCAGCATCCTATACTTGACTAAATGCAGTGGCCGCTGGTTACTGATTTGCAGATCAGGGCAAAGCACACCGGATGCAGATCTCAGTATCAGCATACAGCTAAGAAGGCTATAACAGAACTCTATAAGCTCAGTATTGAGGATCCTACACCCTGCACGCGAAGAGTGGAAAACCTACTAGAGGAGGATAGGTTCATTTGCCCGCCGGGCAGCTATGAGGCATTCTTTTGACATTTGTCGGGATTGTTTCTAATCAGAGTAACAGTATATAGATCTAATTCGGCGGACAGCCAATTTCTCTTAGAATCCTGGCACCCTAGATTCCAGTGTGATATTTGCTCAACATTACTCTGGCCCGCAAAGGAAAGGCATGACGGGTGAGGGTTTCCTGGATTAGATCGATGGCCTGTTTATCTGTCTGACAGCCGCCCTATTATGTCATTCACTGCGATATTGGCAAACTGGCATCTGTATCGATAATGTGACTTTCACAAGGGACACTTCTGGGGGTAAGAAAAACAATGTGTACTGGCAGGTTTCGCAAGTGTCCGGATCCCCCGACGGCCCGGGCTTACAGACACTTTTGAAAACAGCAAGTACTCGAGTTGGGTGAAAGGTCAGCTAACGGATAGATAGCCCTGCTGGAACGTCAGACACCATCCTGGGGCAAAACGGAAAGCGTTTGGCAACGTCGAATAATCCAGCGGATAAGGACGACATTGGAGGCCACAATCGCGAAGGAGCGGGAAACCCGGGTCGAGAGACAGGCGGGATATGACAATGATAAGGACAGATTGAGGCAGGAGTTTGGTAGTGATACAGAGCTGCATGAATTGGAGGCCGCTGGCAGCCTCGTGGATACAGGAGGAGAACATGGTCGGCACGAGCCGCAGCGAGAACATGGGCCCAATCTTGCAGCACTGGTTGGTGCAGCGCAGTTCCAAGACCGTGGGGAGGCGGAATCGCATGTTGAAGAAAACAATCGAGAGGATAGGGAGAATAGTTTTATCACTACTCGCTGATGGTGTAAATATATGTAATAAAATTAAATTAAATTACGCGTGTCAAAAGGGTCTGGAATGGTCAAACAATAGTAGTGTGCGAGTCGAGTGGGCAGGAAAGGCAGGAGAATAAATTGTGCGGATGGTTATAAGCCGCGCAAGTCGGAGTAAGGCATCTAGCGGGCAATTGTAGGTTCGGAAGGCATGGGAATGTGTCGGGCAGATGGTGATAAACTGCGCAGGCTTGGGTAAGTCATCTAGCGGGCAGCTGTAGGTTGACAGGCACGGGAATGAGTCTGGGGGGCTGTGAGAAGCCGGGGAAGAAAGTGAGAGCCCGCAAGCGGACTGTAAGAGGCCGGTGAAGACAGTGGGAGCCCGCAAGCGGACTGTAAGAGGCCGGGGAGGCGGCGAGAGGTATGAAGTAGACGAGATAAGATGTGGAAAGGTGAGGAGAGAGCCGCAAGAAAGGGCAAGAGAGGGGGTAGGTCTGCCGGATATGGGGGAAGACGGGCTGGGATCAGAGGGTGGAGGAGGAAGGGCTGAACATATTGGGAGGGATGAGGGCGGGAAGTAATGATGGGAAAACGTCCGCCAAATACGCAAGAGGACTGTGGGAATCCAGGAGTGTGGGAGAAGCGGAGGTGATGTTGGTGGGGTTCTAGATGAGAAATGGGTTCAGGGAGGGGTTAGTAACAGGGTTAAAGAAGAGAGTGTATCATGGAAAGAAAGCTGGTAGGCGGGCGTATTGGGGGTGGAGGCCGGAAGGAGAGATGTTGCGGCCGCAAGACGTCCGCAAAGGGCTGCATGGGAACCGGTGCATTGGGAGCGAAGGGATGAAGAGGCTGGGCGCTGGCGGTAGAGTATCAGGGGGGTGGCTGCGCCAGGGAGGGTCCAATGCGTCAGGACGCCAAAGGGCCAAGTCCAATGCATCCAGACGCTGACTTGGCCGTCCCGACGCATTGGACGCGACCCTTGCACTTCCGGACAGAATCTGCCCCGGCGGAAGTGCCCTGAACCGCAGTTTACGTTATAGGCACCTGGAACGTTCGGGGCACAGGGTGACCGGGGAGAGCCAGAACGCAAGCTATTTCTTTTGCTGATGTACTGACGGAGCAAGAGTGGTTGGAACCGCCTGTAACTTTCAGGGAACATTTCTCACACCTCCCTGCGGCCCAAACGTTGGTACCGCGCGACAGCACAGTCCGGCTGTGTAGTTCTGTGCTTCCTAGTAAAGTGAGATCGATAGAAACGCTCCCACCACACCGTATGTGTTATAGCTATCCAACCGACCAGAAGCTGTTCTCAGGATATATAAGCAGTCTAAGGATGACCGCCTCCTGGGGCGCCACCTAGGTACCACCTGGGAACCACCTACAGGCATACTTTAACCTCCAGGTAGTAGTATGGTCAACTGTAGAGGGCTTGGAGCTGACTGAGAAAGCTGCAAAAGCATCCAGGATAACCACCCCAACGACAGTCCCCGGCTACCCAGCGAACTCTAGCATTACCATAGATTATTACTGGACTCTAGAGGTGTGAGTCCTGTCATAATTTAAGAGGGTCCCGCATGGTTGGCTGTGGGTAGTACCCATGCAGTCAAGCAGCAGGAGATTGATTATGGTGGGAGCATGCAGTTAGGTTTAGAAGCTTAGTATAGCCAAGTGAATTTGCCAATAGACTGCGTAGCTTGTATAGACGAAACTACCTCTGGGCCAGCGAGCCCCAATGGATATTATCTCTACAGTGGGCCTGTCGGTCGGCCACTGACATGCTACAGATAGGAAAGAGCTTTTGCTCATAGAAATATAGCTGGAGAGACATTACCGTGAACACTTCCTATTTGTGAAGATAGTGAATATCTGAGCGGTCCAACTGCCTCCGAGCGTTAGCTCACTTTAGGCAGGTGAGTTGGACAGCCCTGAGCTCAGCAGGGTACTCCCGAGAGGTCAGAATGGTTGACAGGTGTCCTCTGGCTTTACATTAAAGGGAGAGCCACCCTATTCTGATAACAAACCATCCTTGAGAGCACTTATTGAGTGAAGCTTCCAGGCTTAACCATATTAAGTTTTACCAGTTGATTCTACTTTGAAAAATCTTGATCTCTATTTTGATCCTTACCTCTACTTTGAGTCTTCGGTCCAGTCACAATCTTAGGATCCATCTTCCTACAGAGTATCCCCCTTATACTAGATTCTCATCCCATACCATGAGACGTGATTGAAGTGAGTGCAAAGCTGGCAAGAACACCTCATTCTGAGAGGTAATAACATCTAGCCTTTCATGGCCATCTTTGTATACCCCTTTTCGTACCTCTTTCCATTTATAACCTAGTCTTGCAAGCCATCGACCACCAGTCCGACTTGTTATTGACTTTTGTATTCTTTGAATATTAGGATCTCTCCCTTGTCCAACCACCAGGTCCTCAGCCTCAGTCCTGGCCTGGTTTATTATTTGTGCCATTTTATAAGAGTCAATATCCATAAATGTTAGTCTCTGTTCAGTTCTTATACGTTTTGAAGATTTTATTTGGATGAAGACAAAATTGAAGGCTAGAACACAAGTGGCGATTTAAACTTACTCTGTCCTTCTTGGAGGATATATTCTCTTACAGCTAACAAGCTACATTCATCATTCAACAGACAAGTAATCTTTTCATGTTGTTCTTTTCTGACATCCGTAATCTTCCTGTATTTCATCGAAGACACCTCATCTTGGATAAACCGTCACATTTTCCAACCCCCAGACTGACTACACTTTCCGACTTGTTTTGCAACCGTTTTTCTTGAGCGCAAGAGATGGATCTCTGGTCCAAAAAGTGCTTGTTTCTCTTGAGTTGCCTGCAATTTTAAATAACAGAAAACATCATGGTATTGTTGATAAGAGGGGCCACTCATAGCCGTGTGTTTTGATAAGTGGCCAGGAACTAAGCCTCTCATGCTATCCTGAATTGATTTTGTCCATGATAAGCATATGGGAAAAGCGTAGCTTTTCCCCCTATTTTTCTGTACCCTGGGGTTACCCTACCTTCACCCTGTGAAGCTAACACCCCCCTCAGTCCCGGTGTTGGGGCGTCACGACAACACCAGACGGCGTCGTACTTGCCTCCCAACGGCAAAGGACACTATCATTGGAACCTATCTCATAACAGCATATATGTCGCGGACGTCTTTCTGACAGGATGCTGTTTGCAAGATATATGAGAGGGGACATTTGCCGAGATTATGCAAGTGTCCCATGCAAAATCGGTCAACGTCGCATAAAGTTACAGATATAGCAGTACGGCACAGGAAACAATGTCACTAAAGTAACCGAATGTTTTCATCGTCTCTACTCTGGACTGAAATAAGAGTATGACCACACCCACACCAATGGTACATTACCATTTAGGACTATTCAGTAATGAAGGACTTTGAGAGAATTGTGCAACTGGTACGATCCCGACTGTTAGTCTGACCGAAGCCTAGGGGCAGGAAGCAAGAGTGATATCTGCTAATGCGATAGGTCCGATTATGAAGTTTGCCACTTCGTTCGTCCAATTTTGAGGACACTGTCTAGCATGCAGACAAGTTTCTGTTCCTCCTGAAGGAAGAAGGATTGTGAACTCTGACTGGGACATGGTGCCACACCAGAGAAATCAAGAGCCCTCCAGTCCGGAAGTCAATAGTGAGGTGATTATATTTAGCGTCATATGGTATTCGCACTATGAGGAAATGTTCGGAATGATTAGCAGGCACTTAGTTTGTATGGTAGATACTTATACACCGTGCACTCTATCGACACAGGATATAAATATCAAGATACCTCCCGAGCTTTACTGAAAGAATCACGCTACGGAGAAGAGACCCTATCAATATAATAAGTTATTACAAGAAAAATCTTTATCACTATTTTACGCATGTTTATATTGAGCCTTCCTAGACACATCTCCGTACACGATAAAGTACCTCATCTTACCCATCTCGCTCATTCTTAGAGATCTAGTACCACCTAACTGTTCAGATCTCTAAACGTATTGAGGACGGACCATTAACACGTGCTTCACGATGGGGCCACTATTGCAAAGCTGGCGAAAACAGTCCAGTAGGGTCCTCGTAACCTGGTGGATCTAAGGGCGGAGGAATCATTGGAGGGATAGGATGAATATCGAGTGGCAGCAGAATAACTGGCTTCTGAAGGGCTATTGCAGGTGGGATATCGAGGTTGAACTGGACACGTTTGTGCGCTCGCCATATTCGTGATCGTTGGGTACTAGGATTCACATCCACTGGTGGAACAACTTGGTCAATCATTACCATACCAGCTATATTCTTGACCTGCTAGTATAAGATGTGAGTAACATATTTGGTGTTCGTTAGGGGGCGGGGCGGGGCGGGGTGGGGTGGTTTTTCACTCGCCAGACCCCGCCCTTACATTGGGCCTGGGAGGGTATTTTTTGTGCAATGTCCGCCCCGCCCCTGTCCAGGGCCCACCCGCACTCATTCCCTGAATGGGGCCCCATTTGTTACCACCTATTTTTAACGGGGACCCGTCTGGGATATGGGTGGGGCGGGGTCTTGAGCCGGGACAGGGGCAGGGAATGCCGAAAAAGACACCCCGCCCCAGGCCGTTGAGTGGGGCGGGGCAGGGAAAAGGGCCGGGGGCCCGCGTTTTTCGAGGCCCCATCCGCCCCGTAACGAACTCTAAACATATTCTATGCAGGGGGGACATCTTGGTAAAGAAATTAGAGCAAGTATACCTGGCACTGTCTTTCATGATAGGCTCTTGTACAAAGTGTTGTTGCTCATAGATTATCTAATACATGTGGCCTTCCATGTTTCCGTTGAGCGGGCATAACTCTATAAAGTGTTTTTTGAATGTGAAAATAAAGATAGAATATAAAGTATGGTTGATAAGTAGTAGGATAAGGATGAATTGCTTGGATGTATATATACACTTTCTTTCAATATGTCCTCAGATTATTTGCATTAGATTACCCTTCCTCAAACTCCTGTGGCCTAACAATTGCAGAAATATTATAACAGTGATGTGAATTGAACATAGGTACACATCTGTCATTGCCAAGCCGTCCCCCGTTCCAAATTATGAAGTGCACGGTTAAGACGTCTGGAACCATAGTTGCTGGCTGGAGTTTCCTTAAAAATTGAGTCATCACTGTAATAGAACACCCATACTGGCTTTTGAGCTGGACTTCCAGTTTGTTTTTCTATACCAGTATTGTTAGTCATCATCGGCGATGCCCCGGGATTGTGTATTCCTGCAAAGGAAAGGTTGCAAGCATTGTTTGATTTTAGTATTTTATTTTGTTGGAATTATGGTTTTTACATGCCATAGTGCAAGCTGCATGCATCTATTTTAGCCAGAAATAAAATACACATCATACCAGTATATAGATAAAAAAAAGCTTTCCGGAACTATTCTTTTATTCTCAAGTACTCTAACTCTGCTCATATATGGCATTACATTCTGCAACCCAGCTGTACACGCCCTCACCGATTTGCACAATACCGTAGACGTCGGTTCTCTTTCGCCATTTGCATCCGAATCACTCTCTCCATTTCAGGCTAATTTTCTTGTTTTGAATTCATGTACGCTTTCCCATATTTGACTTTTATCCCTTTTTTCATGCAGCCACTCTCGCCACTCTACAATCCCGTGATACTGGAAGCGACTGTACCTTACAGTACCGGTTACTCAACTCTCGCCACCCAAACGCCCGAACCCTGTTCCAGCGTACCTCTTGTACTAGTACAAATATTCTAATTACGAGGCTTGGCCTTAAACTCCCAACCAGTCGATCGTGAAATTACGCGATAGGCTGCCTGGGAGACTGCTTTGCTTGTTCGTATTTCCAGCCCACCTTCTCTCTCCCTTTTCCCTTCCTCCATCATTTCCCTCCCTGTGTGTGTGCCAGGCCTGGGCGATCTTGATCGTCACCACAAGGGATGGGCAGTTACACTTATGATAGGGCTGGAGTTTTTACAGTCACATGTAAAGTATGTTAATAATGGAGACCATAGCTCATAAGCCAGTCAAATCCTGTTTCAACTGACCTACCAGTACCCTACGACGACAGTTCAAGAGACTTTTGATTTATGAATATGTGATACGGGCCGGATGTCCATGAAAATCCGCAAACATAGCTCCTTGCCTCCACAGCGATTTGCAGGGGATCAGCAAAGGCAGTTTCCCCAATCCCTAATGACTGACACACACCGGTGTATCAGACAAGACGACTCCAAGAACAGGATTGACTACCATTCATTCATCCATCCCCTCCATCCACCCTTCCATCCACAACCATGTCCAAGGATTGGCTAAAAGGAAGTTGCCGTTCCAAGCGAGAGCTAAGCACCATCGGAAGTTCGGAGGATAAACCCTGAGATCGGCCAAGCCTCCTTTCCTTCTCTCCCTTCTTCTTCTTCCCACCAAACGCACTCGTACAAACTTTCCCGCATAAAAGGCACCGGAACACAGGGATTCTAAATTCCAACCTGCTCGAGGAACAGTTTATATCATCCTGGAATAACCTAACCTAACCGGTTTGTCCCACTAACAGGTAGGGGTCAAAAAAGAGTTTTTTGTACGAGTATGGCAAATTATCTGTGCGCATTTCAGACGCCTCATACTTTTTAATCCAGGACTAGAATAATAATTCGGCTTCTTCATGCCGGGTACTTGTTACTGGAAGAGTACGCGTCAGCAAGCTAAGCTAAGCCAAGAAAGCAAGAAAGGGAAAGTTCCCACGCACCACCACACACAACACTCACACACACACCTTAATTACAACGTTTACCGGCACCCACGACGGAGAGTAACGGAAATTTCCATGAATGGGGCTAATTAAGCGTGGCTAAGCTTTCTTATTCTAGAATCAAAGGGGGAAAATGGAAGACAAGGCTTTTCTTTCTTTTTTCTTTTTGGATGGGTGGGGGTGGGACCTTCCTTATGTTTACTTGCTTCCCCGTTGTCGGGGAGTGAAGGGAAGGAATTTCGGGAATGTTGTCGGCTCCGGGCTTGTCAGCGCTGAGGTCAGCCTGGATAGAGTTCAAGACGGAGTAAAAGTATAGTAATAATGGAAAGCTCAAGCTTAACTTAATTATTAAATCTTATTCTAATCCCCCCCCCCTCCCCAAGGTTTGGCTTTCGTCCTCTGGTATCATGGCCGCAATAATAAGTATTACCACTTTTTCCGAGATAATATCCGCTACGGTATGTCATATCAGTGACCTTCTATGCTGAGTCGGCGACGGTTCCGTATTATTATACTGGATGGCTGTCTTCTTCCTTTTTTTTTGTTTTTTCGCTTTTCTTTTTCCCCCATCCAGTCGAAACCATATTCGTGTCCTTTTCCCTCTTCTTTGGAATTTTCGGCAGTTTCGGAATGCGAGTCTAAATCTTTCTCCCTCCCCTCCTCTGCCGTATGATATCAAGGGAGGTGGGGGGGGGGGGGGGGGGGGTGGAGGGTATATTTTTG
>Ga0307517_10006238_pt1 | contig 17729 bp, 5 predicted proteins | sample 23_EM_MG_FD_194515 | JGI IMG/M metagenome (GOLD analysis project Ga0307517, IMG submission 194515) | Populus trichocarpa ectomycorrhiza microbial communities from riparian zone in the Pacific Northwest, United States - 23_EM | ecosystem: Host-associated > Plants > Roots > Unclassified | place...
ACACACCCACCCACCTTGGTTAATGTAAGATTAACAACTAACTAAAATTAAATGTAAGATTAACAAACTAAATTAATAATAAATCTCATAAGAACAAATTTAGATGCAAGGGGATTTTGTTGCTAGATTTTCATAGAATTGTTGGGATGGGTACTGGAATTTAATTGAAATCGCAGTTAAGAACTGAAACATGTAATTTGTGTTGCGTTTTTAAACCGCGATAGTTAATTGATTTCAAGTTTTAGAACCGCAACATTAATTAAATGTCACAGTTTTGAATTGCAACATTTAAAAATATGTTTTTTTACCAAAACTTTTTGTTGTTGTGTTAATTTGCCTATTCTTTGTACATTTTATGCAAATTGACTAATATGTCCTTTGATTTTCATCTTACAAAATTAAATACTCCATTATAAAAAAAAAACATACATTTATTTTTCTTGTTCTAAAAATAAAAAAAGAAGAAGAAAAAAACATTATGCAATACATTCTTGAGAATTGAATGTTCTTAATGGAATGCATTTGATGTTCTTGGTGGAGTTTAGTTGAGTTACAGCATGGATCTGTTAATGGCGTTTGAATGCTTTCTCTGCAATGTGTGTACAGCAAAGTAATCCTAGACTTCAATTGCTCTGCTGATCTCTTTATGATGTCACTCCATATTTAGAGGCTAATCAATTGGTATGTCACTAAATGCTTTGCCTGCATTTCAATGGAGGTGTAGATTGAAAAATTGAATTCAGCTTTCATAAATACAGTACAAGAAATTTATTTCATTACAACCATTTGTTTTTTCGTTCGTTTTCACTGAAATATTTTTTTTTCTTACTTGATTTTATACCTATTTAATTTTACAACTTCTCTAATTAAAACTAACTTAGACTTTCCTCGTCAGAAAATTTAATAAATCTAATGTTTCGCACACTTCATTGATTTGGTCCATCACTATTCGTGAAAAGAATGAAGGAGAAATGAGTAGGAATATATAAGCTGATAGGAATTAAAGAGAGATGATATATAAATGTGATATTTGTAGGGGCCGATGTATTTTTATCCAAAGAAGAAAGCAATCTCTCTTTAATTTAATATATTGATGATATCTCTTAAGACATTCAAATAAAGATAGGTTAAGGAAAGTGAACAAATTAGTTGAATATGTGTTTTTCCTGTTATATCCTTCTAGAGAAAAATACAAATGCGGCCTATTTTTCTTTTTAAAAAAAATTTGGAAAAACCGACAACAAATCCTAACTCGTTGCTAAAAAATATCCTACATTTTTCTTTATTCTTGTTCCGATTGGAGAGATTGAGTTATAGATGAATGATTTTTGCTTTTATTTATGAAAGAAGTGAAAATTCTTTGTTTGTTATATTTGGTGGCTGATAAAATGATACTTCTATTCAAAAAAATTATTTAAGAATAAGATTAATGAGCATATTTGATGTTAAATTAAAAGTGTGAGTGAATGTCAAATTAATATCAAATAATTCAAGTGTTTTGATAATACTCAAAACTTTCTAAAAACTCTATATCATATTAGAAAGAAATAAGTTTTTTTTGTGGTTTATTTAGTGGAAAGATGAAGCTAATGTTAGACCCACAAGGAATCCAAGCTTTTACAATGAAAAGATCCCAAGTAAAGTGAGGTTTGAACTTAAATATACACTTAACTCGTGTTTCAAGCTGAAACTGGACATGGGATTCAACTTATTATAATTAATTTTTTGAGCCATAAAAGATTAGTTTTTGGACTTGGGTTTATAATTCTATGACCCATAAATAATTATTTTTTCTAACTCATGTTTTGTCTAGTCCAATCTATAAATGTTAGAACATAAATAATCTCTTTTAAAAGCATTTTATGCAAACCTAAACAATTGTTTTAGCCAAAAAAAAAATCAAATTTATGGCTAAAATATTCAGGTTTAATTCAAAATTTGTAGTGGCTAATAAAAGGTGATAGTAGTGGAAACTAATTTTGGAATTAATTTTTTAGGCCACAAAATATTATTTTTCCGGTTCAGATTTGAGTTTATAATTTTTTAGCCTATGAAGAATTATTTTTTCCAATCCATGTTTTGTCCGATTCAATTAATGAATGTTAAAACCTGAACATTCTCTTCTAGAAGTATTTTTTACAAACCTAAACAGGTTTTTTTAGCTAAAAAAAATAGATTTATGGCCAAAATGTTTAGGTTTAATTAATGATCTATAGTGGCTGACAAAAGGTTTTTTTTTCCAGATTTTACACCTTTTCTCATCATATTTTTAGTGTTTTTCTTCTCAATTTAAGCTTTGTTCTTTCCCCTGAATCTAAAGATTATCTTCCCTTTGTTGAGAGATAATTAAATCCATTAACTTTGGTTCATAAACCTTGTTTAGAAATGCATATAAACAAGGTGGTGGTGTTGGGATCTTGAAAAACTTATTTTTTAACGAGGTTTTTTTTTTCTAGATTTTATACATTATTCCTCACCATATTTTTAGTGTTTTCTTCTCATTTTAAACTTTGTTTTTTTCTCTCAAATCTAGATCTTAGGATCACTTTGTTAAGAGATAATTAAATCCATTAACTTTGTTTCATAGACTTTGTTTAGAAGTTAATCAAACTAGGTGGTGTTGTTGGAATCTTGAGATACTTATTGAAAACATTCTAGTTGCACTAAGTGAGAGGCGATAAAGTTGTATAGATAAAGGATTTATCCTTGATGATAATGAAAGCTTTATTATTTTAAAGTGCTTCAACAAGTAAGTATCCTTCTTTAGTTTTAATAAACATAGATATTTTAGATTATTAGTATGCATATTAGGACTTTGATTTGAAATCAATTGCAAGTTTGAATATATGCTTAATATACATGCTAGAATTCTATCATGGTATTTGTGTTGAAAACATATTTTTCATGATATACATGTTTAGAAGCTTATAGTCTAAACTTGTATTTTCTCTAATCTTATGTGGGACATCTAATTTGCTTAGAATGGTTTTTGTCTTGTTAAACTAATAAATCCTTGATCACTAGTTTAATTAATCCTAATATATATTTTTAAGAATTATGAACTTAAGGCTTTATTCTTAGCATGTTTTTTTGTTTAGTTTTTGCCTATGCTATTATGTATGGTTTTCTCATACATTACTAGTCTTGAAAAATCTTATCATGTGCTTTGATATATGTTAAACATACAACCAAAAAATTAATTTACACGAACAAAAACTATTGTTGGTGTAAAAGTTGTATTTCCATTAGTATAAAAATCACTAACGGATTTACCAATGAAAACGTGTTATCGGTGAGTGTCTTGTTGGGGATTTTAAATACGTCAATAATTTCATTGGTGATTTAAATACCGATAAAAAAAACCAATAGAATATTTGTATCAGAGATAAAAAAAATAAGCACCGATTATTTTTTTGTTGGACTATCCATCAGTAAATATTATTGATGGGGCTCCAATGGACAAACCATAGATAATAGATCGTGTATCACCAATGAATTGATTGACATAATCACCGACATACAAGTTTTGTTGGTGAATCCATCGGTCTATGTCAAAATAGTTTGCAATTCTCTGTAATTATTTGAGGAAATTAGGCTTATTTTAGTGATATAATCACCAAAAGAATTTTTATGCATGTCGATGATTTCTTTAGTATTTTAGTAATTTGTTTTTCTAAAACGTGCATATTTGGATCAAATAATTTGACATTAAATGGTCAATTAAACAACTAAATTAAATTGAAGAGCATATTTTATATTATTAATTTAACTGTGAAAATCAATAACAAATGTCTATATAAATAAATAAAAAAAGTTGGAGCTAAATGTTGAGGTGGAGGTAGAGGGAGAGGAGAATATCATAAAGGTTCATAAGGGAAAGGATAATGACTAGACAAGTATGTCATTATCTCCTCTCATTGCTTCCTACTTCATTCTTTATACCGCACCTCTGTTGTGGTTGCCTCGTGCTGAATTATGGGGTGCCTATAGTTGAAACACTACAATATAACTATATATCTTAGGTTGTATTCATAGAAATATCATTAACCTAATTTTTATCAGGTTCACTAGTTGATACAGCCTCTAACCACAACTCCAAATTGTATTTTGTATGGGTTGAAAAGTCCTCTCTATATTTGGCATGCATGGTGGTGTTATATTGTTCCTACAAAATAAAAGCAAAAAATATCAAAAAATATACAAAAGATTTGAACATTTACTTTCAATAAATGTCCCAACTCGGTTGTCTGTAAATTGTTGCATTGTTTTCTGTCTATCCCTCCTTTGCATGTGTGTTTCCATATATAACTCAAACGGAGTTAGCTTGCTCACAAGCTATGTAGCCTATAAAATAAATCATTAGTTAAACACTATCATAAATAATCACTACCATTTCAAGATACTTAGAAATAAAACAAGCTCTTACTAACCACGTTATATGGTTAATAAAAGGAAATAACCCACTAATATACTTGCTAATGAAATCGCAAGTCTCCTTGTTTCTACTTGTGAACTCATTTTGTAGCGGCCTCCTAAACCCCTCTAATATCAAGAACTTTAGATATCTCTCTCAATTATTCTCAGTGATGTAGGGAGGTCTAAAATTATTTCACAACTCAAAGTCATCTATCTAGACTTTTTTTTTAGCATAAGTATGTGCATCATACCAAAAATCATGCAACCAATAAAACTATGATATCTAATTATTATTTTTCATTGTTTACTTTATGCTTTGATTATTGAATGTTATTTAGTGCCTATTTTTCATGATTGTATCGTTTAATTACTAGGAAGCCTTTAGTTTATTATTTGTTGCAATGTATTGTCATGTTAGATATTAAATTCATAATTTGTTGCGTTAGAAAATAGTAAATCTTAGGAAGAGTTTTTTACTAAATTAAATCTAACCGCTTGTGCTTGTGTTGTTTAGCTTCATCAATCTCTCTAATTTTTAAGGCTACTACTAAATTAAATTTAAGCTCTTCTCTTAAGTTGTTTAGTGGTTAGGGTTAATTAAATTGCTTGTTTTTTAATTGACTACAATTGAGAAGAGATGAAAAAATAGTTCTAATGATGAATATTCAAAGTGTGATTTGATATATATATATTAATGATCAGTTATAAAAGACCTAATGGTGGATGTTGACTTAGATCAAGGTTTGTTCTTTTGATTGATTTCAATATTTGAATTTGAGTTGTTTCTAAGTTATTTTTCTTTTATTTGTTTTTGTTATAACCAAACCCCCTCGTCTTTGTTCTTGTAGCACAATATTAGGCTAGATAGTCTCCATAGGAAGGATCCCTACTCGCACTACTACATAATTTGTTAAAGCATATAGGTTTTTTTTTTGGTTGCCTACAACATCACACCATATAGCAAAAAACTCTTAATAAATGATCATGTATACGAGGGAGACATGTTGTTTCTTTGAGAATTAAAAAAAAAAAAGGTTGAATTCTCTTAAGCATTAATGAATTCAAGAGTTGTTCAATGTCAAAATAAACACAACATTGAGAGTAAAAGGAAATGCCTAAGTAGATAACTATGTGAGTACCATTGTCTTGGTTTACATAAAAGGTTGAACAATTCAAGACATTGTGTTCACTATTTAACATAATACATTTGAAAAGTTAAAAGCTAAAAGCTATCTATTCTTATGTAGTGATATACTAAATCAATATCTTTAAAAAACTCTTTAAGTCATTTTCAAACTAGTCAAATAATTTCCATTTATATGGGGGATTGTTGAAAAAATTTGTTTAATAACATGATTAATGGGCACACTTAAGACTAAATTAAAAATGGAATTCACTCACTTTTGAGGTTAAAACTTTGTTGGAATTTAATCTCGAATACTCTTTAACATGAAACATTAATGTTATTTAAATAAATTGTAAGTGAATAGAAAATTGATCTTAAAGAATTCTTGGTTGGCATGTTTTGGTGAAACCAACATTCTTGTGATTTATTTAGTTGGAAGGTGAAGAGTTAATATTGGGTCCGAAGAGAAACATAGATTTTAAAGGAAATAGATCATAAGTAGCTTTGGGCTTAAACCTACACACACAAATCCAGTTTGCTTATGCTCAAGTTTGGGGCCTCGGTTTAGATTTATTCACAAAAACATATTTGTTTCCAACCTATATAATCCTAGGCTTGGTTTTATAATTCTTTAGCCCATGAAGAATTATTTTTTCCAGCTCATATTTTGTTTAGTCCAACGCATGAATGTTAGAACTTGAACATTATCTTCTAAAAGCATTTTCTGCAAACATGAACAATTTTTTAATCTAAAAAAAAATTAAGATTTATGGAAAAAAAGTTCAAGTTTAATTCAAGATTTATTGGGGTTAATAAAAGATAATAATAGTGAAAAGAGGTTTAAAAGAAAGACCCGGAATCAGAATCTAAGCCGAAGTAAACCTTTCTTCAAAGCCTTGAGGATAATGCTATGGAATGTGAAATAAAAAAGGCTAGCAATTTGAATTTGTCATTCTATAGTGTAGCCCTTAATTCTAGTTGTTACCAGAATTAATTATTTTATAATCTTTATAGCTTTCAAAATCCACTATAAAAGGAGAGGTGAAGAAGAGTTTTTAGCAATTTTTTTTTCTAGATTATACACTCTTCATAACTTTATTTAGACTGTTTTTCATCTTATTTTAATCATTGGTTTTCCTTCCAAATCTAAATATTAGTTTCACTTTGTTGAGAGATATAAATGAGTCAATTAACTTTGGTTCATAAACATTGTTTATAAATGCATCTAAACAATATGGCATTGTTGGGATCACGAAAGGTTTATTGCAAACATCCTGATTGCACTAAGGGAAAATCTCGTAAACTTAGGTTAATTTTCCAAACCCACAACCCATGAAATTCTAGACTCGGATTCAACTAAGAAGTTCAGTTTTCAATCAATTTAATGTTGAAAGATGAAATTAAAAAAAAAATATAAATCATTTCGAATAAAAAATAGTAATCAAACGAACATGTACTGAATCTGAAGGTAAGAAATTAAAGGGTTGTTTTGGTAATTTAGAGGTTAGGGGCATAAATCGAGGAGGAGAGAGAAAATAAGGAAAACAAAAAAAATTATCGGTGCCAAACCGAAGGTCCTTGCACAACACATATTGCTAGAGATGCAGAGGCCACTGAGACGATTCGAATGTCACCTTGGAAGCCATTGTTTGGCCGTTGAAAGCCTTCTAACATGCCGCTTGAATAGTATGGACGCATTCCACACATCGGCATCATTTCAAGTTTAGTCTTTTAAAAAAATATAATGTCGTATGAATAGCACAGACGTGTTTCACACATTAGCCATCATTTCAAGTTTAGTCTTTTAAAATAATATTTTATATTTTTTAATATACTAAATTGTTAGCATTCAACTTCATTATAGTTAACAAAAAAAAAAAAAAACCATGATGAAAATGCAGAAAAACCCTTATATGTTAGTTAAAGAAATTTTGCTTTTAAGGATAATTTAGTCATTTTATCATACTTTAAAAAGTGAATAGTTGAAAAGGCCAAAGATCTTATACCAATTCGGATTACCTATTTCAATTTTTTTGAGACTATTTAAAAAAAAATATTTTAAAGGTATCTTAGTCATTCCACTATGCTTAAAAAGGTAAAAAAAGATAGACATGTTCCCGATCAAGCTGACAATGACCAATGGGCCATGAAGAAAGACCAAATTACCCCTAATAGTAAGCCCATTGGTTTTTTTATAAAGGGTAAAATGATAATTACATTATTTTGATGAATAATGATTTTTGTCTAGGAACACAATGAATATGCCATGCTTTTTATCTTCTTCTTTTTTTGTTATAAGAAGGAAAAAGATTGACGTATTCTAAAAGAAATACGGAGAGAATAAGATAGTTGTTGGTTTTTAACTCAAAATTACTAAGGTTATTTACTTAAAAAAGTGTGAGACAATTGTGGAATTAATAGTTTTTTACAAGGATATTTCAAAAATAAAAATAATATATATTATTTCTGAAAACATGTGTTCGCTATATTTTATGTTTTAGAAGTACACAAACTCACTCGAATATTATCCTTTTGACATATTTATTTTTATGTTTTCGTTTTTGTTTTTGTTTCTCTATAAAATGTGTTTTTATCCCTATTATCTATCTATATCTCTTTATTTCATTACAGTAATCAAATGCTACTTTAGATATTTAGATATGTGTATTTAGGTATCATTTGCTTAGGAGATGTTAGTCTAGTTTAGATGGTATATTAGTGAATAAAATTTAGACTGGTTATGAATCGGATAAAGCAGTATTCATATTTGTTTTATCTTTTTAGTTTTTACCTGAAACCAACCTGACTCGAGAAGTAAGTATTCATAAAATATTAATGTATTCGATCGGTTTGAATGTATATCCATCATGTTGAGGTGAAAATATCATCCCTCCAAGCAAGAATATTGGGGCCTTGGCGGCAGCAGGAAGCTTATCCTTAGGAAATTGCTTAATTTTCAATTGATAATTATAAATGGGAGGGCATTGAAACTTTCCTTTATTAACTAATGAATTGATTGTTTTGTCCCCGTGACGGCTGGGGATTAAACGTTCACCAATTCTTACATAAATTCTTAATAGTAAATTAATCCTTAATTCAAACAGGTTAGATTATACAATTCAACCAATCGGCTGTAAGCTGGATTCAGATTAAGGAACTACTAATTATTTGCAGCAATTAATTATTGCCATCCCTCAATATCCTAATTCGTATACTTTTATAGGCCAAACCCTACTCAACTCTCTCATTGATACCAACACCAAATTGCTAGAATTGAAATCAAAGAGGGAGTACTCTCCAAACTTTGGCACCATAATATTAACTAGAAACGAAGCAATAAGCTATGTGACGACGATGCATTAATCATACCATATCTTACAAAGTAAATGCACTAAAGAAAAAAGGTTGTCTACTTTCATGTTATTTAGTTAGGTTCAAATGCGATAAAGAAGAAAGGTTTTCTACTTTAATGTTATTACTTAGCTAGGGTTTTGCAATTAGCATTCTTGCAAAAGGAAACTGATTTTGCCAACCTTTGTTATTGGATGCCAAACTCAGTATTAATTACACAGCATGGACGTATTCCAATGGTAGAAACGGTCGACATAAATACAAACTTATCCAAGATTGCCTTAAAAATAAGAAAGACCGATGAATAAGATCCATGCAGTTTGGTCGTTGGTGTCCATCATTAAAGATCCGACTTCGTACCCATTAACTTGAAGCAGCTTACTTTTCATTATATACTATCATAATAATACAAGCTATTATTAATTCAGAATTTCCATATATAAGCACAGGACTGCTTGGTTAAAAGGAATTTGTTTCCCTGGGAAGCATTTTTTTTTTCCTCTGGAAAGGAAATGCAAGGATTTAGGCCTGTTTGTTTGTTGGAAAGTAGTTTTATTTTGGAAATAAATTCTGGGAAAGTGAATTATTTTCCGATATTTAGTAATGTAATGAAAAATAAGTTGGAAAACATTTTCCAGTATTTGGTTATGTCATGGAAAATGAGCTGAAAAATAACTTATTAATGTTTTATTTTTTCAAGTTTATTAAAATAATAAGGAAGAAATCTTACAAATTAAAATGTTGAATGAGAATGAAATTGAAAACAAATATAATTTAATAAATTATCTCAAATAAAATAAATAATAATCAAAATAATAGAAATCAAATTTAAAAAATAAAAAAATTGAAAGATGAAGAAATTAAAATAATAATAATAATTAACATTTCATAAATTATTTCAAATAAAATAAGTAACAATCAAAATAATGATGATCAAATATGATAGATAAAAAATTTCAATTAAAAAATGATAAGGAAAAAGCAAATAACAATTATAAAAACGAGAATCAAAGTTATATAAAAATTAAATTATAAGGTATGAAATTGAAAAACAAATATTCAAAACAATATATATATATATATATATATATATATAGCAATCAAAAATTTGAGGATCAAATTTGATATAATCAGTAAAAAATATGACATTTCTAAATTTTTCACAACTTCCGGAAAGTGTTTTCCGCCCAAAATAAAAGGAAAACACTTTCTTGAAAATCAAATCAAATTTTTCTTTAACTGGAAAATATTTTCCGTTGACCGGAAAGTGTTTTCTTTGATCAATTTGTTTAATAGTAAACAAATATAAAAAAATTTAAAAAATAATTTTATGAAAATCACTTTCAAAAAACAAATACACACTCAAAGTTATTTGAAGCCTAGCTTGCGGGCTAGAAATTTGTTATTAGAGAAAAAAAACAAATAGTATTTATTAAATGATTGAGTTGGCATAGTCAATTACATCATTTTTTTTTACCCGATGAGAAAAGACCTTTCGGCTTAGAATAATAGTGTTTTAAAATAAAAATTTCGATATTGATGCATTTTTTGAAAAAATGTACAAATGCCGGGCAATGTGTAAATGATCTTATCTAAGATGTGATTGAAAATAAACCAAAAGATATATGACCAATAACTATTAAAACCAAAAACTGAAAGAATAAATTAATGCTACCCTATACGACCAACCTACTTCATACAAACACACCTGATTTTAACCCATTACCAGGAAAAAAAACTGATTTTTATCCATTATCAGAAGAAAAAAAAATTGATTTTTATATATCCTTCCATTCTAGAAGGCTAGCTAGCTGCTTGCAGCCTTGCAAACCAAAAGGCAACCGATCATTTGTCATCAAGGTCTCCCGCTTTGAAGTTGAACAACTACTAATATATTACCAAGTTGTACCTTCAAACTTTGATTAAGATATGATAGGTAAATTAAGCAAGGTCATATATCCTCGAACTCCTGTTTTGAAGGAAAAAGAAAAGGTTAAAACAAAGCCTTAATTTATTCTCTACTCATAATCACACCTTTACAAGAGTAGTTATGAAGCTTTAAACTCACTTTACTGAATTTGAGCTTGCTTTGAGGGTACTGATAGCTTATGGATAAGGCTAGAAAAAACTTTTCGATGCCAAAATCAATTGGGTCTTTTAAATAGTGATAATACAAACAAAGTAAGGAGAGAGAGAGATTATCTCTCTCTTATTAAAACCTGACATTTTATATTCAAAAAATCTAGATAATATCTAGGAAAAATCTTTCAGCCCCTAATGTAACACCCTTATTCCTCTGTTATATTTACAAGTAGATTTGTCATAAACCTATAGCTTGTGATAATAAAAAGGGATTAAAAAGAGAAGGAGAAAGAGAGAAGAGAAAAAGAATTTGGTTGGCCATGACCCAACTGATAGCGATTCACCCTTTAATCTTATCATCATCAATTGCTACCCAAAGTAAATTATTAATAGAGTGTTGTTAAAAAAAAATAATTTATCATAAAGTGCAGTGGGGGGTGCAGGGGGGACAAATGATATATTCAAGGAATAACATGAACTTACAAAGAAGATTAATGAAATTATGGCTAACATTGGTTGGAATTAAAGTCTGCATCTATGTTAGGAATCACATGACATCTTTTACATGGTTGTGTAAGTGATAAAACCGGAGAACTTTGTACACCATAATGATGACAATTATCTAAGGAATCTTAGAACATCTATCATTATTTCACATGGGCATGTTAAAATCACTTTAATAGTTGTTGGTAGAACCACTACTATAAATAGTCATTTCTTCTTCTTTACTTCAACATCTCATTCTTTTTTCTTCTGAATTCCTTGTGGTGAATCTTTTATATTCAAAGACATAGGTAAGGAACCTTACTCTTATTCTCTTGGTTTTTCCATTTGCTTTTAAGTATGTCTAGCTAGATTAAAAAAAAAAAACTTTTGGTAGAGGTGACTCCATAGTTGGTACTTCTATCAGTAGGAATAGAGGGCAAGATCTTCTCATGAGGTGTCTCTGCCTTCTGTACCTACACCTAATCCACACCTCAACCTCATGACTCATATAAGAACATTGTAGCTAATAATGCTATTAATCAGCTAATAGCTAACATAAGGGCAGGGTATAATCTTAGGACTTCACTTCCCCGTGAAAGACTAAGTAGAACACCAAAGGTAGCATGTTTAAACTTGTATATTTCTTTCCTTATCTAGTTTTGTTAAGGATATAATAAATCCTACTATAATCTATTTGAAGATGAGTTACACCTAGATGCGTGGATGACTATAGCAACTTTTGACAAATACTTAAAACTTAAAGGTCAAAATCCTATTGTTAACCTACTTAAATTTTACTATAGCCTGCCTATTTCTATTGAAGATTTTTTTTGAAAAAAAGGTATGGCATGATTTTACATCTTTTCTAGGAAAAGAACACAAAATTCCTTGAAAGATATTTTTAAGGCAAGTCATTATCAGTAAAAAGTTGGAAGAGTGATTAGATCATGTAATGTTATAATGGTTTTATAACCTCTACTAAGAAAGTGGGGGGATGTTCTCTAATTTGAAGATTTTTTGTTGCAGGTAATGTTACTCCTCATTTGACTTCAAATTAAAAGAATGTGTTTTGAGATCTTGCTGATAACTATCAATATTACCTTCTTCGGTTGGCGAAAGGGTGGTACAAGAGATATTTTGTCATATTCCTGGTATTTTGTGCTGCATAATTGTTACACTGATATTTATCTATGTTGTATACATGTGGGCCCCACTTCTTAAGACGATTAAATAACCATAAAAAACAAGCCTCAGATGCCTCATTTTCATTATCATCATTGTTGTCCTCTAAAGAGGAAGAGAAGAAAGAGTCTCAAGAGACAAAAAAAAAAAACCAAAAAAAAAACCTCTTAAAAATACAGCTCAAGAGGAGGAGGAGACTACAGAAGAACATGAAGTAGAGGCAATAGGTGAAACTCAACAAGAGAATGGTGAAATGGACACCAATTTGATATAAGAACAGTTAAGAGTAGGTATACTCTATGTTTGAGGAGCAAGAAAAGACGTAGTTCCAAGCCATTTTTTGGCTTATAATTACTAAAAACAAATTTATACTTTTGTATGATTGACTCTTTTTTTTTTTAATTTGATCCTTCAACATTTGATTAGTTGAAAATTGAGTTTTGAGGTTTCTCAAATTTGGCGCTTTTGTTCAAATGATTCGAGGCACAAGCTTAATAGGTTAACACAAATAGACATTTTTGTTTTTTGGTTTATGAATTTAGCTTCTTGATTAAGCCCGAGTTTAAGATCTCGTTGGTTATGATTTAGGAAGATTAAATTAAGGTTACTTTTTTTATATTATTAAATTAGTCAAACTTATTAAACTCAATCAACTTAATACCCCAAGTCTCAAATTTATTTTACTTCTTTAGAAATTCTAGCATCGCCTTAACTTTGTTTTTCTTACGTACAAAATTTTTTATCATGGTCCGTGGTATTGTGTCAATCACTGATATAAGTTTAACCAGGTCATTTTATTTCTATCTTTTTTTAAATTTAGTTTTTTTTTTCGCTTTCAACCTTCGATATTTGGTTCATTATAATTGAGTTTTTTAATTTATTTTGATGTGAATTCCATGGTTTTATCACGATTCACACCCCATATCACGAGTCTCACAAGTTAACCATTATTAGCTCAAGTCAATACAATTTATTGTCTTAATATCTTTTTAAAAAAATATATATCATTTAATATATCATCATTTAAGCATTTTAAAAGTGTTTCTGTCATCATGCATCAAATGTGTAACTTCTTAATGTCTTAAAAAAATTTAGGCTCAATAAAAAATGAATCGACTCACAACATATTACTGAGCAAAAAGCTTTTTAAAAACATGACAAGAAATGTTGTTTAATAGATCACATGTATAATCTCATTGACATCTTGCAGTTGAGTCCATCTCTATTTATTCTAATGGATACAGATATGAATAATAAAAAAAAAAACCTAATCAAGTTAGGGATGGTATTCTCTACCTCAATGAAGCTGTATATTCAATTTTATAAATAAATATAATACAAAGTCTTCAATAAAAGTATTAACATTTTTTTTTCTTGATTTGCTAATATAAAATGCTCTTGTTATCTTTTTCTTTTTATTTATTTGCAAAGACAATATTATGAATCTCTTTTTAATTTTTTTTTTTTTTGAAAGATTAGCTATAAATAACCTCTAATTTATATTATATTTAGTGTATATGGCTAATGAATAATGCATTTCAAATTTGGAAGTCCAAGACTATTCGAAATTAGTGGATACTCCTTTTGGAGACATAAACAGTATTGACAGCGACAAAGACAATTATTATTATTTTTTTCTTATGGAGACATGAGGCAGCGAATCTCTTATTTTCTCGCGTGAAGAGACGTTGATTTGATTTGGTCAGGGCCCCAAAAGGATATTTAATAATTGTTTAGAAGTGTGGTTTTAATTTATTTTTAAATTATTTTTTATTCGGATTAAAATAATATATTTTTTAAAATTATTTTTGATATTTTAATATTTAATAATTGTTTGGAATTGTGGTTTTAATTGATTTTTAAAGTATTTTTTATTCAGGATTGTATTAAAATAATATATTTTTTTAAATTATTTTTGATATTATAACATTAAAATGATCTAAATTAAAATGTAAAAACAAACAGAGAATAAATAAAAAGCCCTAACAGGACAAAGAAAGGTGGGTCGACAAATGTTTGCCATGTTGATTTAAAGATTCTCTGTGTTTGGAACTGTAATAGCAATGATGATTCAAAATATATTTTTTTTTAGAAATATATTAAAATAAAAAAAAAATTATTTTTAACATCAGTAGATCAACGAATATTTACCACGTTGATTCAAAGATTCAATGTAGGGTGACTTTGAAATTATAATAGCAATGATGGTTCAAAATATTTTTTTTTGCTTAGAAATACATTAAAATAAAGTTTTTTATTTTTAAAAAATAATTTTTGACATCAACACATCAAAACAATCTAAAATCTGAAATCATAAAAAAAATTAAATAAAAAAATTTAAAATTTAAAATAAAATAGTTTACATCGTATTTCCAAATATGTCCTGGCCCATGCTGCTATGTTCTTCAGATTTGTGAGATTTTATGTTGACTTTTTTTCATTTCTGCCTAACTAGAATTTAAGGTTCTAACCTCTTGTGTTAGGTCACTTCAATCTATTTTTGCTCCAGAATATTTCCAAGGCTGATTGACCCAGATGAAAGCCTAAACTCAATCACCATGAGTTGATTTACATCTCCTTCATTCAAACAAAGTCAAGCTATTTTTGCATCAGTTGATTTATATTTTTATTCATCATATTATTATCTTAAGTTTAAGCCTTTTTTAAAGAAAAAAAACGAAAAGAAAAAATTGCAATGGAATAAATTAATTTAGTGTAAATGTTGGTAAAATTCCTCCGAAATAGCTCAATAAAAAGTTTTGTATTGATTTTCACCATGTATTTTTCACCGCATGAGTATACAAACAAGAGAGAGAGAAAGCGCCACAACACCTACTGGTTCAACTTATAACGTTTTTGAAAGTGTAGTTGCGGTTATTTTTTAAAATGTTTTTCATTTAGAAATGTATCAAAATAATATTTTTTTTATTTTTTTAAAATTATTTTTAACATTAGTGCATCAAAATAATCTAAAAAAGTAAAGAAAAATTAATTTGAAGTAAAGAAAAAAATAAATAATAAATAATTTTTTTTAAAAGCGCTTTTAAAACACAAAAATAAACAGTACGTAATCCTATAGTTTTTCCTCTGGCTTCTTCATTAAATTAAATAAATATGTATTCTTTTGTATTTTTCAATTCAATGATCACTTAGTGAGACTCTGTTTTAACATACTAATATGCATCTAGTGAAATATATGTGTGTGTGTGTCTATATATATATATATATATATATATATATATATTCAAATCACATGGCAATATTGGTAATGCAACATGACTTTCATAAATAGTTATCCTCTAGAGCTTGTTTGGTATTTTAAAATGTATTTTGTTTTAAAATGTATTAGAATAATATTTTATTTATTTTTAATATTAGCACATTAAAACAATCTAAAAACATCAAAAAAAACTTAATTTGAAGTAAAGAAAAAAATATTTTTTTAAAGTATTTTTAAAATATAAAAACAAACATAATCTTAATCTATCAGCAATAATTTACTCTCTGAAAATTTTTAACTTCATTTGAAACTGCCCAAATTAAATTCGAATTTGAGTGATAGAATGAAATGGTAGTATTTAATAATTAATTAAGGGAGATAAAAATACAGAAAAGTAGAAGGATGATTCTGATATTTCACAAAACTTTTTGAAAAGAAAGCGGGTCACGCAAGGGAGGGATGGAGGGAGAGGTTTCGTTTTTTTTCTTCTTCTCTTCTCTGGTGGCTAATTAATTTGTTGGTGTTTCCTATGTAATTTCTGGGTGTTGCCATTTAATTTCTTCTTGTTTTTCTTTAAATTTATAGCGCACTGGTGGCTATTTAAATTAGGTTTAGCTGTTATAGTTCCTTTTATTCCGTTGACATTTAATTTCTTGGTGTTTTTTTATTAAATTCTACGGTGGTGATGGCTCTTTCTTGAAAATGATTTTGGGCTCTAGCAAATTAGCCTTAAAAGCAATTGTGTTTTTCCTGTGGTCTATTTGCTCTCACACTACACTTTAAAACACCGACCCTTCCTCCTCCTCCTCTAAAGCAATGAATAAATGAATTCTTGGTGCACTTTTGTAATGCCGGCATTTACTCCAAGCTTCCCCATTTCTGCTTACTCCTTGTGATTTTTCCATTCATTAATACATTTTCTGTCCTCAATTTACACTCTTCTTCTACCGATACTTCAACGCAACTCTCTCTCTCTCTGTCTCTACACCCTCCACTTCTATCCCACCATTAAGGTAAGTTTTTAAAATAACCCCACCTCTCTCCCCTTGTTTCCTTATATATAATGGCCTTAGATGTCCAAACCCACCACCACCAAGTTCATGTTGATGGTGCTAGAGGTGCGAGTCTCGATTCAAGCCTAGCCACTCTCCATTGATCTCTTTCATAATACTACCAATCTCTCTTCTGCACAAATCGAATTAGAAGAGCCCCCTCCTCTCCCCTCAGGTTGGCAAAACTTCCTTGGCATACACGTGACTCCTTAATTTGAACATGGCATAACTTAGTTTTATGTGCCTTTCTACTAGGCGAAACACTTTCTGTTAAGCTCTTACAAATTCAGTCCAGCTTTTTATCAGTGTTTGTGTGTTGAATTAATCTCTCTGTTTGTGTTTTGTTTCTCAGGCAGGTGAGATATACTACAAAAACAAAACGTCAAGGATGAGTCGAAGAAACGGTAGCCTCCCAAAGCTTGACCTCAAGCTCAACCTATCACCACCAAGGGTGAACCCGAGAGTGGAGTCCCCAGGCCGGTCGGCAACAGTGTCACCAACATCCCCTCCAAGCTCATGTGTGTCGTCAGAGATGAGCCAGGATGACACTCTCAGATACTCTAGTAGCCCTGAGGCTACATCAATGGTGCTTGTGGGATGCCCAAGGTGCCTCATGTATGTGATGCTCTCTGAGAATGACCCTAAATGCCCCAAATGCAAGAGTACATGGCTGCTTGATTTCCTCCATGATAACACCACCACCACCACCACCACCATGAAGACAAGGAAGAGCTAGAGTAGTGCTAGCTCCCCTTTTAGCTAACTCTGCTATTATTAATTAGGCTTATATAGAGTGGGGGGCCCGCCCCCGCGG